>Ga0137384_10000719_pt1 | contig 25552 bp, 24 predicted proteins | sample SagtaG_2_FD_104922 | JGI IMG/M metagenome (GOLD analysis project Ga0137384, IMG submission 104922) | Vadose zone soil microbial communities from Sagehorn Ranch, Mendocino, California, USA - Sage2_R_60_16 metaG | ecosystem: Environmental > Terrestrial > Soil > Vadose zone | place: USA... | reverse complement strand
TAGATCGGCTTCAAACGCTCCGCCACTCCGTAGGTTGTAAACTGCGCGCCAATCGCGGACGCCAGGTGAGGGACCAGGGCAATCTCGCGGTCATACCCGACCGTGTAAGCCTGGACCTGTCCGATGGGCTGCTCCTGAAAACCGGGTGGCAAAGGGTTCTCTCCGAGAATCAGTTCATTGGATCGTTCTGCGCTCTCGATGCGTGTCCACGCGTAGTTTCTGCCGCGGAAATGCACGGTTGATTCCAAGAGATAGCTGTTGAAAATAGAATTGTCTCGCAGGGAGCGGGTACGGCCCCAAAGCAGCGTATTGGCCCAGCTTCCCTCATGGAACGGGCGGCTGTACATGACGGAAGCCGTCATGCGCTCCTGGTTTTCGCCTGGAAAAAGCTCTTCCGGACTGGCGATTCTCGCGTAGGAGTACTGTCCGCTCCAATTCTTGCCCGGTTCCATCGTCAGCCGCGTAGACCACGAATCGATCTTTCCTTGATCGATGTCCCAGCGAAACTCATCCGGCTCCCGGCCGTGGAAGCCCGAAGCTTCGATTCGCGCTATACCGCGAGTGAATCCGACTGTGACCACATCATCCGCGATGTGTGTGGAATCTTCCTGATGGTGGCCGAGAGTACCGACGGGATTCTCAGATGCCGAAGCACGGTGCGCGTATGCCGCCGGACCAATTGCCGGATCGCCGGTGGGCGCGAAGTAGAGGGAGAGAAGACTCTTTTCCCCGAGCTTCAGGTCATAAAGAACAGCCAGCTCCATAATAAAGTCGTGCGGATGTTGGCCGTCCGCAATCGGAACTCCGAAAGCAGTTTCGCCTTGTTGGAACAGCAACGGATACCGCCTGTTGGTCACCGTTGCCGGTTCCAGACTCAACATGACGCGTGTCGTGAAGACTCCTCGGCCGAGCTTTCGTTGCGCCATAGGCATGAACCAGCTTGTCGAGAAGAACTTGTCACCGCCCCTGGAGCTGGATTGTTGCTCATCGAGAACGAAGACGTTCGCGTGGAACATGAGCATCCAGGAGCCTTTCATCGTCATGAGCATTGGCGCGGGAGTGGAGATCGGCTCCGCGCTTGTGCCTGAGCTCGTATGGCTCAAGATGTGTTGAACAAAATTTTCTGGACGCATGGCCATCGGTTCACCGCCGTGTTGCATGGCGTTTTTATTGGTTGCACCACTTGCCGGCATTCGCATCGCCGGCATGGACGGTTGCTGCAGATCAACAAGTTTTTCGGCGTCGCCGCGGAGGGGCATTTCCTGCGAGCGCGTTGCTTGACCACCCGCAGTCGCTAGCAAAATTGCGGCAATCCATTCGTGCCGGAACCTCATACCGAATCCTTTCCTGATCCCGAAATCCATTCCTGGTGAGAGGAAGAAACCTGTTCTTTGTGCGTTTTACGCCTTCGAGCCGACGGCCCCGGCTGCGCGGAAGTCGAGGCACGCGCACGGGGAGTGTCCTCAGTGGAGGGTTTAGATTAGGAAAGTGCAGAGGAGAGACTGCAGGGGTGGCGGAGAAGAATCCTTCGCAATTTGGGGAGACCACGCGCGCTCAACCGGCTGCGTTGCCACAACGGCGCTGGAGGTCGAAGCTGCCAGCGCAGCCACGGCGAAACTCCCAGCCCAGGTCTGCGCTTCAGGCGCCGGCGCATCCGTCACGCGGCAGCACGTTTTGCCCGAATTCGAAACGGAAACTGGTGGCTTTTCCGCTTGGTCCATTCCCATGTGTGCGCATTCCGTTTTTGTTTGTGGAGTTGCACACTCGCTCGCTTGCGAATGCATCGCGGCACAAGCGGAAACAGGTGCAGACCCCAGCCCTGCCAATCCCAAAGCCACCAATAAGCCGAGAGTCTTTCGCATTTTCACCCAAATCAACTCTACCACACGCCACGTAAAGCAATCGTTCGGGGCGTCAGCTATGCAAGTCGCACAAGACCGAAGATTCGCGCCCCTCCAGTGCGGTCACCTGAAAGACTCCGGGAAACTCGAGTTTATTCCTAGTGCGTTGCCGACCCTCCGCCCAGAAACGCCATTACCGCTGCGACAAACTCCTCCGTCTTTTCAATGGGCGGCACGTGCCCGCATTTGTCGAAGCTCACCAACTTTGCCCCCGCAATTCCCGCGGCGTACCGCTCTCCCATCGCCACTGGAATCAACTTGTCCTGCTTGCCCCATACGACTAGCGTTGGGGTTTTAATCCTTGCCAGGCGATCGTCCACTCTCTCGGTCACGATCATCGGATTCCCCAGGAAGCTCCGCACTGTGTAACTGTCGTGAACTGACAGCTTATCAGTGAAAATCTTTCGCAGAGCATCGTCATTCAGCCAACTCGTATCGTAGAACACCGCTTCCATCACCCCGCGCATCGCCGCGAGAGAGCTTGGGTTCAGATTTGGAATCGCCACGTCCTGCTTGAGTCCCGCGGCGTCCACCAGCACCAGCTTCTCTACAGGGATCAGATGAGCTCCGTCCCCTAATTCCACGGTGTACAACGCAGAAATCCACCCGCCCAGCGATTCCCCAACCAGGCTCGACTTCTCCACTTTCAGTTGCCGCAAAAACTCGTTCAGAAAATCCACATAAGTCTGAACGCTGTAGTCCAGCAGCGGCTTCTCCGACTTTCCGAAACCAATCTGGTCCGGCACCAGCAGCCGGTACTTCTGCGACAGCGGCTCCAGCACGGGCAGCCAATCTTCCTTGCGGCTTCCCAGCCCGTGTACCATAACCACCACCGGTCCTGAGCCAACGTCCCAATAATGAATTGCTTGTCCAAACACCGCGATGGTCTTGTCCGCAGGCTGTCCGGGTGTTTGCCCATAGACGGAGCCCACATCTATTGCAGCCATTCCCACGAGAAGAACAAAGATCGCCCGCACCAGGAAAAACGCGTACTTCAGCTGTCTCCGCATATTTCCTCCCACCACTTCCGCGCCCTCTTTAACACACACGCCCCCCGAATACTACTCCCTTGCTGGACACGTCTGAGTTGGCCGCAATCTCGGCGCAGTCGTTTCGGTGCCCAACTCCTGGTCCCCATCCCCTAATCCCTGTTCCCCGTTTTGTGCTATCTTCGCACCATGCGCGTGCGAACTGTCTTCCTACGCGGCGCACTTTCCGCCGCCCTGCTGGTCAGCGGTCTCGGTCTTGCTGCTGGCTCCAAAGACAAAGAAACGGCTCCGCACTTTTCCGCCACCACTACCAACGGCGAGAAGTTCACCAACGAATCCATCAAGGGCAAAGTGGCTCTGTTCGAGTTCTGGACCACCTGGTGTGGCTTTTGCGCCGATGAAGCGGCCTTCGTCGACAAGATTGGCAAGGAGCTTGCGCCCAAAGGGCTCATCCTTCTCGCCATTGACGTCGGCGAATCCAAAAAGACCGTCAAGAAATATCTCGATCAGCATCCCCGCGACTGCAAAATCGTGATGATGGAGGACACCAATCTCGCGGCTATGTATCAGGCGAACGAGTATCCGATTTACGTGGTGATTGACCGCGACGGCTTCATCGCCGGGACGCAGCGCGGCGCCGGTGGGGAAGAAGCGCTTCGCAGGCTCATCGCCCGCGCCGGCATCGAATCCGAAGAGGACTCCGACGCCGATTCGCAGTAACTCCGCGTCTGCTAAGACTCTTCCGATTCACCCGCGCCATGCCGCGGCCGCGTAGCCATCCGCCCTGCCAGCGACATCAATAGCTCCCGCTCTTGATCATTCATTTTCGCCAAGTACTGCCGCAGCCGTTTGAGGTCGTGCAGCTGCCGTCCGGAGTTTCCCCACAACTCCCTGTGATGGTTCCCGGAGAGCTTCAGCGGTTTGGGGGGCTCTTCGCCATCGTAGAGAATCTGATACAGGGGAATCTTCAGTGCGCTGGCCCACTTTTCCAGTGTTTCCACTCCCGGAACGGTGTGGCCGTTTTCCATGCGAGATATATAGGGCTGCACCAGTCCGGTGGCCTCTGCGATTTCGACCTGGCTGATTTTTTTCGCTTCTCGAATTTCTCTCAACTTCTGACCGATCAGCATGCCGCCAGCCTACAATATCGCGGCAGCAGGAGTAAATTAGGTATCTTCCCTAAAGCCAATACACCAAGCCAAACCCTGCGGGATTAACCCGTGCTTGGCTTTGTGCGCGTAGGCCACGATCTACCGCACGCTGCGCACTCCGGCCATCTTCGTCTTGCCTCTAACGGCCTGCCTTAAAGATAGGCACAGCCTTATCGCGGGCGCGACTCCGGCGGCACTAGATTATTCGCGCGGTAATACACCACCAACTGCCCGAAATGCTCGCTGCTGTGCTCGATCCCGCTGAGCCAGATATAGGAATTGTGGACCACGTGTCTCCCGGTTTCCCAGCCAAAGAGTTGTGTTTTGTCCAGCCCCGCGTCGCCTTGTTCCTGAATCACTTTCGCGCCGGCTGCCGCCGCGTCCTCGAGCAGCTTTACCAAGTCAGCTTTTGTCTTGTAAGCGTCCCTCGGCGGGTTGTGCTTGTCTTTTCCAAAGTCGGGTCCGACTTGGGACCCGGCAACCCTGCTGACGATGTCGTAGTCCACGGCAGCAACGTGCAGAAGGTTCTCCGCAAACGACCGCTGGTCTTTCTGTACCTTGAAGTCGTACTTGTCTTCAGGAAAATCCTTGGCCATGGCGATTAGCTTCTTGCCAATCTGGTTCCACCACTCCGCCGTCTCCTCCGCCCGTGAACGCACCTGAGCCGGAGTTTGATTTTGCGTTTGGCCTTGACCATAAAGCCTCGTCTCGCTAGCAGCAAGCAGCGTGACCGCAACAAATGCAACTCCAAGTCGTCGCAAAGACCCTCTGGAAATCCCATTCATCGCAAATCCCTCCTTCTGCCTGACCATCAATCCGACTTTGCCCGGCTAGCAGGCGGCACAATCCCGTTCATGCGCAGATACTCGACCATCTGACCGTAGTGATCACAGGCGTGAGAGATTCCGAATTCGGCGAGACGCAGCCGCGTAGACTTGCTGCCTTGGGGTGTCTGCAACATGTTCTCAGAGGTCAGCGTAGCGGCCGCCCGGTGGCCGAGCGCGAAAGAATCCTTCAGGAACCGGATAATGTCGGCTTTTGTCTTCAGGTCCGTGGGGCCGTTGCCGTCGTTCAAGCCTTCCGGCCGCTTTTCGCCGGTGAGCGGCGACCAGATGAACCAGTTGGATGTGGCTACGTGCTTCACCTGCACCGCAAACGTGCGCACGCCCTTGTAGTCGGCTCCGGGAATATTCAAGTTTTCGGGGGAGAAGTTGAATTTTTCTTCCGGCATGGCTTCGGCAACGTCCACGATTTGCTTTTCGACTGCGCTGACGTCGCGATCTACCGCCGCTGCCAGAGTCGGCGGCGACTGCTGCGGCTGTGGCGCCGCTGCTGCTAGCTGAGCCAACGCCGAATGTTGCCCCGAGCCCACCCACAAGGTCAACATCCCCCCGCACAGCGCAACAACAAAAATCCTTTTCCTCATCATGAGCCTCCATGAATTGTGATCGATCTCAGCTCCCACCCCCCCGCGTCCCCGCTTAGACGTACCATCCCCTCACTCGTTTTCGGTCGTGGCAAATTCTTGACATTTCTTGCCGTCACGATCGTGCGGGCAGAGTGTGTAACGACTTCTCCACACTCGGGGTCGTCATCCCGAACCCGGTCGCGTTTTTTGCCCGCAGCAAGCGGGCCCAAAAGATGGTCGCGAACGGGGGTGAGGGATCTGCTTTTGGCCGACTATCATGGAAGCGGTGGCTTCTCGCCCTCAACCGGCGCGACGCCTGGTTTCGCCTCGCCGGAAGCATTCCCCGTGAGATTCACGCGCGCTCCCGCTCGAATCAGCTCGGTCTCACCGGGCCCCTGGAAGAAAGAGAATCCCGGTCGGCTCTTCCAGGCCAGCGGCCCTCCCAGCCGGATCCCGTGCTGCAGCGTCACGTAATGGATTCGCGTCACCAGCGCCTCATATTCCTTCTCGCCCTGCCGATGGCCCGAAAAATTCCCCAGGTCCGTGCTCGCCGCGAAAATCACATCAATCCCCGGAACCGACGCAATCTTCTCCGCGTTTTCCACTCCGATGGGCGTCTCGATCATAATCACCACCACCATGTTGTCGTTGGCGACCTGCCGGTAGTCGCTCCCCCACAGCGCGCCGTACTGACCGTTACCCTGGCTGCGGCGCCCCTCGGGCGGATACTTCGACCACTTCACCGCGGCTTGCGCCTTCTCCACCGTGTCCACCGTCGGCACGATGATCCCCACCGCGCCGATGTCCGTCGCTTTCTGGATATCGCTCTCGGTCGCGTCCGGCACGCGAATAAACGGCATCGCCGAAGACCCGCGGCACGCCCAAATCATTTTCGCCACATCCTCGAACGTCAGCGGGCTGTGCTGCATCTCGATCCACGTGTAGTCGTATCCGGCGTTGGCCACCGCGCAGTAAATATTCGGGTCGGGAGAAAAGACCGTCGCCCCGACAAGCATCTTGCCTTCGCGAAGTTTCTGCTTCGCTGTGTTGTACATCCGCGCTTGTCCTTTTTGCGCTGCCGGCGTCTTTTGCTGTTGCGTTTTTCCGAGGGCCAGTCCCATCAACACTAAACTTGTGGCGATCACACAAATCGCCGTGAACGATAGCGAATGCCGTGTCCTCATTATCGTCTCTCCTTGGGTCGGCGTGATGATACTCCGGACGTCTTCGCCTTTGTAGTGGCGGGTCTTCAGACCCGTGGCTCTCTCTTCGCCCTAGGTAGCACAGCCACTCCTGGCTGTGCGCTTCAACATTTTATAGCGCCCGGTATCTTCGCCTCTTCGTTTGGCACAGCCAACGCCTGTGCCGTAGCCCGCCATATTGCACCAGGTCTTATCTCCTACCTATGCACTTCCAGCCCGAAGCAATATCGTATAAAAATGTATCAATTCGCCTATTTTAAAGGATGGACACGCGGCTATCCCTGTGATTCAATCGTGCCTATCGGGACCATTTGTTGCCGATTGCTCAAGTCCATGTCGCAGCCATTTCATATCTGCAAAGTGGAAAGCGATGGCAGCCTTCGCCTGATCGAACAGGCGGAAGACGCGGAACGCGCCCGCGAGCGCGTCAAAAAACTCTCCGCATTTTCCCCCGGCGAATACATCATCGCCAACCAGCAAACGGGCGAAACAATTTCCATGAAATCCCACGTGAAGCAAATCGTCTTCCAGATCGGCTACGACGAAAAAGAGTTGAACGCGCGCGCCGAGCTGTTTCGCCGTTGCGGCCACCATGTCATCTCGGTGGTAGACAACCATGCCGCAAAGCATGCCCTGACTTCGATTGAAAATGTGGATGTATTTGTCGTCGGCCACACCGCGCCCGAAGCCACAAGAAAAGAGATGGTCGATTGGCTGAAAACGAATTTTCCAAAGGTAAAGATTGTCGCTCTGATTCCGTCCGCAAGTTGTCAGGTTCCGCAGGCCGATTACAACATCGTCCTGAATGACTGGGACGAGTGGCTCTCCCTCCTCGCCGCCGCCGCAAGCTGACTGCGCATTCCCTCACAAATCGTCATTCCGAGCGCTGTAGCTCAGGCCTTATTTTTTGCGCCACTGCTACCCCAAACTTTTCCTCCCACTTCATCCGCCCCGTCATTTGCATTACCACAAACAGCGTCAGGACCGCCCCAATCGTCACTGCCAATCCCGTGAAGCCTTCAAAGAAAAACGCATACGAAAACAGGACCAGGTAGATGAGCTGCGTCAGCCCCGCGTCCACCACCGCAAATCGCACGTCCACCACCAGGCGCAGATAGCTCACCACCAGCACAATCGAAACAACCGAAGAAATCACGAACGCCGCATGAATCGAAATGTGGTCTGACAGATACGCCAGCAGCAGGTGGAACGCAAAGAACGCGCACGCCAGGAAGAAGTAATTCATCGGATGCAGGTTGTTCCCGCGCATCGTGGACAGGATGAACACCAGAAAAAAGAAGAAAAACAGCGAGACCGGCGCAAAGAAGCTGATTCGTCCCGCAAGCGGGCCCGGCTGCAGTTTCTGCGGCATGGCCACCGCAATATCAAATCCCGATACCAGATTTTCGTAGTTCCACTGCAACTCCCAGCCGTTGCCCGTCTCGCGCTTTTCCGTCGGCGAAAGGGAGTTTTCCGGAAAGTCGAACCCGGAAAAATCCGTCTTCAGCAACAGGTGAAAATCCCGCGCCTGCGAGATTTCTTTGTTGGCGTTGCCCTGCGGATTGGCCTGCCCGCTGTTTGCGCCCGAAAATGTATAACGCCAGCTATCCAGCCCTTGCGAGCGATATTCCGCGTGCAGCACTGCTTTTGCGCCGCCGGCAAGCCGTACGCGCGCCAAAACTTGCGACCCGCTGAACAGCAGCGGCAACGGCACGTCATCCGCCTTCAGTTGCAAGTTGTCGTACACCGCCTGCTGCGCAGGTAGCGGCAACGCAATCGCAAATTCCTCTTCGCCCGGCTTGGGATTCTGGAACGTGTACGCCCCGTCGAAATCCACCTTGTATGTGCTGAACCACAGCAGCCCCTTTTGCCGGTAATCCACGTGCAGCGCCGCCGTGATCCGGCTCCCATCAATTCTCACCGGATCCGAATGCTGATAAGTCTCTTTCCGCGTCCTCTTCTTCCCGTCGTACTCATCTTCGATCGTCTTTACTTCTTGCCATTCCCGAGTAATCGCGGGAGGCGCCTGCTCTTGCGGCGCTCCCCAGGTCGAAGCCACTCGCCCCGATAAACCGGATTCCGCGCTATACGTTCTGGAGAAAATCGTGGAACCAAGAATCGCCCAGGCCACCGCCGTACACACAAAGATCAACGTGATCGCTGCAATGCGCTTGAACATGTGGATGGAAACTCCGCTTTCTCCGCCGCATGACCAAACTACGCGTTTCCATTTGTATTGTCAAGTACTTTGTAGTGCAAAGCTAACGCAAAGCTAATGACCAATAACCGCGACCTGGGCCTTCCTCGCCTCTCTTTTGCCTTGACCGAATGTCCCAGATATGAGACATTAATGCCGTGAAGGCGGCGATCTTCCATCCTGCGGCGAGGGCTGCCATCCGTTCGTTTCCGGAAGACGTCCGGCAGGAGCTTGGCAAAGCCCTTTACGATCTTCAGAAAGGTGAAATTCTGACGATGCCGCTCTCCCGGCCCATGCCTTCTATCGAGCCCGGCGCCGCAGAGTTGCGAATCCGCGACCGGTCTGGAGTTTATCGCGCGTTCTATTACAGCCATTCGCGGCGCGGCATTTTAGTGTTTCATGCATTCGTCAAGAAGACCCGGGCGACGCCGGTGCGCGAGCTGGACTTGGGAAAGAAGCGGTTGAAGGAGTTGCTCCATGAAGAAGTCTAAAGTCACAGTCACCCGGACCGCCGCCGAGCTCGCTAAGGCCCTCGGCCTCACTCCCGCCGACGGCGCCGAAATCGCCCTTCGCAGCGATCTCAATTCAAAAATCGTCGAAGTCGTTCGTCGCAAGGGCCTGACGCATGCTCAGGTCGCTCGCCTCGCTCGTACCTCTCGCACCCGCGTCACTGCCATCATGAACCGCAACACCAAGGACATCTCCACCGATCTCCTTCTCCGCGTCCTCTACTCCCTCGGCTACACCGCCAAACTCAAATTCCAAAAAGCCGCCTGAGCCAAACCGGTCACAATTTTATACTCTCTAACTACTGCCCTCTGCTTTCCAATTCGTACTTTCTATTTCCGGCTTCCGTTCGGCAATTTCCCTCTCACCCATTCGCTCTTCACACTCTGCGCCGACAGGACACGTAGGAGCGGGACGCAAACTTGCCGGAACCGCATCCGCCAGCATCCCGAAGAGAGGCGGGCCGCGGATAGTAGTATGATTCAGAGGTACAATACGACTGTTGGTGCTGAAAGATGCGCAAGCCAGCTATTATTGCGTCCATAATCACCGGAACCGCAGTGATTGTTGCGGCTCTTATCGGGATCTATCCGCACGTTCGAAATCAACAGAGTGAAGCAGTGGTCGCGGGGATTGTGGTTGACCAGTCCACGAAGAAGGGGATAGGTCAGGCAACGATAACGATAGCAGGGCGAACGGAGCAGTACACAACCGCAGACTCAGGCAATTTCAGGATTGACCTTCAAGCCGGCGCCCCCAAACGGCTTCGCCTCCATGTAAGCAAGCCAGGATTTGAGCCGCTCGACATGAGCGTTGCGCCGTCGGAGAGTCTATATCTGCAACTACGCAAACAATGACGTCCCGGGTCCAAGCCGCAGCCTTAGCTATTGCCGTCGGGTTTTCGCTCTTCAGCCACGCGCAAGCGAAGAAGCTGACGATGTCGGGCGTCGTCACTGATAAACAATCTCGCAAACCAATTGAGGGGGCAACAGTCACGGTTGTTGGAAACAAAGCCAACCAAGAAACAACAGATGGCGACGGGGCTTTCATACTGACGTTTGCGGAAAGCGTGCAGGAAGGCGACCCGATCCGTGTTCGTGTAGAGAAAACGGGATACAGAATATACGAGGCACTGAAGCCGGTTTCCTCCACTATTCCGCTGCAAGTTTCACTTGAAGCCACGTCTCCGCCCCCGAAGAGCAAGCCGGATAACATCACAAAGCAAACGCCGACGGAGGAATTGGGAAAGGGAACCGCGCACCCAGACACCGTGGCGCGACCTGATAACAAAACGAACGGGCGGCCCTCGACAGAGACACAGCAACCGATACAACCACTAATTATTCAAACAGGCCCGACATTCGGAAATCTTGCCGACAGGGCAAACGCTCTATCCGATCAAATCATGGAGGATTTGTATCTACATGGCTGGTATCGGAGAGACCGCTCTGGGCAGGAGCGAATCGTTGTTCAACAAATGCCAACTAAGCCTGAAGAGATCGAGCAGTGGACAAAGAGTCGTTCTGGTTACTTTCGGTTTAGATTCTTCGAAGCGGTCTTGGATATACGCAATGAGTTTGCTCAGTTGCATCTGAGAGATGAACGGCTTGATGATTTTTTCAAATATCAAGGAATGATGGAACAAGCGAATAGGCAGATGGCAGCGGTCAATGCGGGGCGCAGCATCGACTTTCCGATTCTTCCACAGCAGATTGAAGAGGTAGCAGAGCGGCTAAAAATACTCGCTAATCAAATACCGACGCAGAGAGCAGCCCCGAGACAATTGCCTTTCTCTGTGACTAGGGTCATGCCAGAAAAACCAGAATTTTCATTTGAAATAGTGGTCACAATTAATACCGACGCCGATGTGTCAGCCGGGTACATTGTCGTAGAGTTTGAAGGCGCGAAAGCCTCTATAGGAACTGATTTTGTCGATAGCAAGTTGGTGTTCTCTAGTCATGAGAGTATTGTTGGCAACAAGCCGCTGAAAGACTACCTGCTTGCACATCCTACCGATACTTATGCTCTTGCGATTGGCAGGACACCCCTCACGCCGAAAAAACCGATACGCGTGGTTGCCTCTGGGGGCACGCCGTTTAATGTGACCAGGGTAATCCTGTTTGACAAGTGAGCTTGACGCGGCCCGGGTGCTTGAACCTGGGTCTTTCTCCTGGGTCTTTTGGCGGGTGGAGCATAGGCACACCAAACCACCGGAGAGCGGGTGCCGCTCGATAAGAGCGAAGGCGTTGTCAAGAGACACTTCTTCGGCGGGTGGGTCACTGAATTGTTTTCGTTCTCTTCTTGCTTTCGAGAGCCGATAGGGCGGTACTGTGTCCCAGTTTTGGCGCAACGCACGAACACGAGGGTGCCCCACCTTTTCGCATCTGGTTCTTGAAAAGGTGGGCTATTCTGCGCTTACGTTTTCCTAGGCCGGGGTGGCAGCCTTAGCGCTGGGTAAGGTGTGGCGTGCGGGTGCTAGATAGCGCGGGCCGGCCGCTTCCTCTACTGGAGCGCGTTTCGCTGTAATACTCCGGGGGAAGGCGGCGAGGACCAACACGGTTCTTTTCGCCGTAGGTCAGCTTCAAGAAGAAGTAGATCAGGAAATCCGCGCCGAGAATGCACAGAGCGGGTGCCCAGGTTCGCTGTTTGAACCTGGGTCTTTCTCGTGGGGCTTTTGCCTTTCCCGACCCTGTCAAACTCACCACACTATCCCCATCGAAACAAACGACTTAGGTATGTCTTAAGAAAGTACTGGACAAGTAAACAGAAAATAGGCAACCCCTTTTTGCATTTGAGCATCCGTTCTTCTACTGCCCGGTTACTTATGTACGTCTCCCACATCCCGTGCGCTGCGCCAGGAAGTCCCCGCCGCCCCACCCATGAAGATCTCCCAGGAGGGGTGTTTTCATCTAATCCCTTTGATTTCATGCAGTTTCGCACTCTCTTGCGCAATGGAGCGTCCCCAACTCCTTTTCTATCAATCACTTCCGCACTCTTTCCCACGCAATGCAGGGGGGAGGGTATCTCTTGCCCGTCCGCTCCCCACCCGTCATTCGCCCCGCGGCATCGTAAGTCTTGTGTTTGCCACACATCCGAAAAATCGCCGGCTAACTCCTTTATTTGCCACACTTCCAAAAACGGCCTCCCGCAAGTCCCTTGTTTGCCACACTTACGATACCCCCCGGGGGGCTGTGTACCTCTTTCTCCCCAATTCGGTACTTGTTCGGCAGCCCAATCGCAGGCCAGCGGCGTGCGGCGTTGCTCGTCTTTGGCCACCAGTCACCATTCACGAGTCACCAGTCACTGCCATTCGTCCTATTGCGTGCACTATCGCGCGGTGCCACAATTGGCCGTGAACGACGGAAGTGTTGGGAAACAAACCCGCTTCTTTCGGTGTCTAAGAAAGAGAGCGGACAGCGGGTCCGGCAAAGGCTTTTCGCCGCGCCCGGTTAATGGATCCGGGGTCCCAGCGAGGCCGGGATCTTCGATCGCAAGTCGTGCCTGGGAACATCGTTCTATGTAGGGGCGCAGCATGCAGTGCCCGTCCGAACGATGGGGATCGTAGAGTGACCCGAGTTTCGCATTCCGCAGCAATGCGAAATCAGTTGCGGGTCGGAAAGGCCGGCAGTGTCCGATTGGGCTAGTGCCCTTAGTTGGGGCGGCGGCGAAGCGGAACTCGTCCATGAGCTCCAGGCGGGCTCGGAGACGGCCTTCGACTGGCTCGTCACCCACTATCACGCGCCGGTGTACAACCTGATCCTCGGCATGCTCGGAGATGCCTCGGACGCCGCCGATGGCACGCAAGAAGTTTTCTTGAAGGCTTTTCGCGGCATCCGCCAGTTCCGCCAAGGCAGTTCTTTGAAAACCTGGCTCTATCGCATCGCCATTCGAGAAGCGCTGAACCAGAAGCGCTGGTTCAAGCGCCATCTGCAGAAAAATGTTTCGATTGATGCGGAGCCGGAGGAAGGGCAGTTGCACCTGGAGATTCCGGACGCCGGCGGCACGCCCTTCGAGCAGCTTGCCTCGCACGAAATTCAGGACGCGGTGCGTGGGGCGTTGCAAGAAGTTCCGGAAGCGTTTCGCAGCGCGGTGATTTTGCGCGACCTCGAAGGATTGAGTTACGAAGAAGTCGCGGAAGTTTTGGACTGTAGCGTTGGCACGGTGAAGTCGCGGATTCTGCGCGGCCGCCGCGCGCTCAAGGAAATTCTCGAACCCATGTTGCAGGAACCCAAAACGGAACGAAAGCCCGAAAAGACGGACGGGCTGCAAATTCCGCAGGCTCACGTGCAAGCGCATGCGCAGACATTTGTTCATGGAACGATGGTGATGCGGCAGCCGTCGCCTTTCAGCGATGCCTCTTCGGCTGCACGGCATGTGTCGGCTGCTTCACAAAGCAAGTCCCCGCGCGAAACTTACGCGGGAGAGGGGCTCTCATGAAGTGCACCACGGTACGAAAAAATCTGGCTGGTTATTTGGATGATGCATTGATTGGCGAAGAGCGGGTGAGCAAGCGCGCCGCAATCAGTGAGCACCTGGAACTTTGCAGCGGCTGCCGCGAAGAGCTGCAGCGCTTCCGCAAACTTGCAGTGTTGCTGTCGCGCGTGCCGAAGAATGTTCCGCCCGCGGATCTCGCTGTGCGCATCAAAGTCGCGGCCGCGCAGGCGCAGCAATCCCAAGGTTGGGCGACGCGTTGGCGCAATTTCCGAGAGCATGCGGGAGTCGTGCTCGAAAACGTGTTTCGCCCGCTGACCGTTCCGGCGACCGGCGGCTTGTTGTCCGCGATGCTGGTTTTTGCGCTCGTGTTTCAGATGATTGTTCCGGGCATCACTGTGCGTGCGGTGGAAAACGATGTCCCCATCAATATGATCCGACCGGCGAAGGTGGTTTCGCTTTCCGAGTTCCCGCAATCGTGGCCCGAAAAGAACGACTTCGAGCTCTCCTTGCCTCACGGTCTCTTGCTGGATGTAACCGTGGATGCCCAGGGCAACATGACGGACTATCAGATTCTTTCCGGCCCTAACAGCCTCGAACTGCGCCGCCAGTTGGATCAGATGCTGCTCTTCTCGCGCTTCAGCCCGATGCTGAGCTTCGGTCGGCCGACGGCCGGCGGCCATGTGGTGGTGAGCTTCAGCGCGGTTCGCGTCCGCGGCTGATTTTCTCCAGCGGCATGAAAAACCTTGCGTTGGTCTCAGCCGCCGCGCGACGTCGCGTGGAAATTGTTGGTCTTGCATCGCACGCTGCAAGAATTTTCATCTGTTGCTGGCCTGCGGTTTTGTTTTTCCTCGTTGCCGTTTTTGCCAACGCGCAGACTCCGCCGCGCAACGAATCCGAACGCGAACTGTTTGAGTTGCTCAACCACGAACGCGCCGCGAACCATCTCTCAGAATTGAAGTGGGACGACGCGCTCTTCAAGGCGGCGCGCCAGCACGCGCTGCTGATGCTCGATCTCAACATTCTCGAGCACCAGCTTCCCGGTGAACCTGGCCTGGAAGAACGCATCACCGCGGCCGGCGCGCGCTTCACGTACATCGCGGAGAACATTGCCATCGGCAAAGACTCGGCAACCATCCACAACGGATGGATGCATTCTCCCGGCCACCGCGCGAATATTCTGAGCCCGCGCGTCACTTCGGTGGGCATCGCCGTGGTGCGCGGGACCGCCGGACTTTTTGCTGTGCAGGATTTCTCGCAGTCCTTCGGCAACGAGAGTTTGGAGCAACAAGAGAAACAGGTCGCGTCCCTGCTGACAGCGAAGGGGCTGCACGTAACCGGAGGCCCCGACGATGCGCGCAAATCCTGCGATGGGCTTTCGGGAATGCCGAGCGGACGGTCCGGAGCGTTAATTCGCTTTGAAACGGGGAATCTCAGCGAAATTCCGTCAGAGCTGGAAAAGAAGATTCGCGGCGAGCCGTTCCGCGACGTTTCCGTAGGCGCCTGCCGCACCCCGGACGCCGCAGGCTTTGCACGCTACAAAATCGCGCTCCTGTTTTTCTGAACGCAGAAATTAGAAAGATGAAACTGGAAGATGGGGAAAGTGGCCCAGGCTGAATTGGAAAAAGAAATAGTTGAAACTGGGAAAAAGGCGGAATACACTGTGGGCTCGATGAACGCGCAACTCGCCAACTCGTATTTTTGGTATCGATTTACGTGGCATCCATTCGGGTGGCGGGGGGCGTCTCTGTAAGCGAAATCAGCGAAAAGTTTTCAGCCCACTCGCCAGCCGAGTGGGTTTTTTATTTTTGGGAATGAAAAAGTTTCGAATGCGAAATGGACAGCGCAAAATGAAGACGAGCTGTTCGACACAAACGAAAAGCAGATTCCTGGCTTCGCTCGGAATGACACGCATCGTGCGTCTTCCAGCAAGCGAAAAGTTTGGGACAAACGTTTTGGTGACAGAAACCACTTGAGAGGCCAGAGAAATGATTATTTCCATGAGACTTCATGCGACGCGGGAAGAGATTGACGAAGTTAGGAAACAGGTGGAGCACTTCGGCTACAAGGTGCACTCCATCGAAGGAGAGGAGCGCGTGGTCATCGGCGTGGTCGGCGTGGGCGACGTGACGGCATGCATGGAATCGATCGAAGCGATGCCGCAAGTGGACAACGTCGTGCGGATTTCCGCGCCGTACAAATTCGTGAGCAAAGAGTTTCGCAAAGAGAAAACGCAGGTCAAGGTGAATGGACTCACAATTGGCGGCGACGAATTTGTGGTGATGGCGGGACCGTGCTCGGTGGAATCGGAGAAACAAATCATGCAGGCAGCGGAAGGCGTGGCGAAGGCGGGCGCAAAAATGCTGCGCGGCGGCGCGTTCAAGCCGCGAACCTCGCCGTACGATTTTCAGGGCATGGAAGAAGAAGGATTGAAATTGCTGCGAAAGGCGAAGGATGCAACGGGGCTGGCGATTATTACCGAAGTAATGACCGACCGCGACGTGGACTTGGTGGCGAAGTACGCGGACGTGATGCAGGTGGGCGCGCGGAACATGCAGAACTTCATGCTGCTGAAGGCGCTGGGAAAATGCGGGCGTCCGGTGCTGTTGAAGCGCGGATTGAGCAGCACGGTGAAGGAGCTGCTCATGTCGGCGGAATATATCGTAGCGCATGGAAATGCCGACGTGATTTTGTGCGAGCGCGGAATTCGCACGTTTGAGACCGTGACGCGCAACACTTGCGACATCGCAGCGATTCCGGCGCTGAATGAGTTAACGCATTTGCCGGTGATTCTGGACCCAAGCCATGCGACGGGGAAGCGCAGCCTGGTGCCCGCAGTTTCGCGCGCGGGTGTGGCGATTGGCGCGGACGGATTGATCGTGGAAGTGCATCCCGCGCCGGAGAAAGCGATCAGCGACGGCGCGCAGTCGCTCGACCTGGGGCAATTCCAAAAAATGATGCGCGACTTACAGCCCTACATTGCACTTTGGAGTGAGTCGAGAAAAACGCAGATGATCGCTGCTGCAGCGAGGTGAAAGTCCGAAACGCAGGTTGCTACAGACTTAGTGTTCTGACTTCTGCCTTAATTTCTTGGCGTATTCTTCCTGCTGTTTCGTTTGAATCGCCGTGGAAATGGCATGCTCTTTGCGCGCTTCTTCCGTTTTCCCCAAAATGGCAAGTGCATTGCCAAGTTGGTAGTGAGCTTCTGCATAGTCAGGATCGAGTTGAATCGCCTTTCGCAAGGGATCCACAGCCTCCTCAGCGTGACCCAGCTTGATCTGCGTTTTCCCTAATCCAAACAGCGCCTCTTTGTAGCCGGGATTGACCTGCAGCGCTGCCAGAAAACGCGTGCGCGCTTCCTCCAAATTGTTCTTCCGAACAGCAATCTGGCCCAGCAGGCAATTCGAAACCGGGTCGGTGGGAAAACGTTTCAGCTCCTCCTGAAACTCGGCCTCTGCGCGGTCCACCTCATCTTGCTTCCAGTAAAGCAACCCGAGCCCGGAGTGGACACCTGGAAAGTCGGGATTCGCGCGCTCGGCCGCTTGGTATTCCTCCACCGCCTTGGGCTGCTGGAACGTTTTGTCGTAGGCCGTGCCCATCATGACGTGGGCTTCCGCGGAGTCGGGATCAATAGCCATGATGCGCCCAAAGACGCCTGTCAGGCCCTTATAGTCTTCGCCACGGAGGTAGGCCTGTCCGAGCATATAAAGCGTCGGCAGATCGTCGGGTTTCAGGCTGCTGGCGCGTTCCAAATATGTAACGGCTTGCCTATAGTGGTCGAGTCCAAAATAGCTGAGACCCGTCAAATCCGCTGCCTGAAAATCGTTCGAATCACCGCGGCTGAGCGATTCAAGAAGAGGCAGCGCGTGAACGTAGTCCTGCTTCTTGAAGTAGGCGATTGCGAGGTTGCGCTTCGTTGTCACATCCCCCGGGAGGAGCGCTAGCGCTCGCTTATAAAACGGAATGGCCTCCTCCACCTGGCCCTGTTTCGCAAGGGTGATGGCCAGATTGTTCAGGATCTCCACAGACCGCGGCGCGAGAAGGAGAGCCTGCCGGAAGGCTTTTTCTGCTCCCGCGTCATCACCTCGCTGTAAATCGCTGGAACCTTCGACGAGTAAAGCCTGAAGCTGCGGGCTCGTGTGCGACGGAGCAGCGGAATCTTGCTGTGCCTGTGTGGGGACTGCGCCGCCGTGCAAGAAGACTCCTGCCAGAAGCAACCACGACGCAAGTGCACGGGCTGTCTTGCCAGAACTCATTCCGAAAGTTTACACCTGACGGGGCGGTGGCATCAGCGGGCTTTTGCTGTGGGCACGTGAAGGAAAGAAGCCTTGATTTCGGGCTCGAAATCCCTCGGAAAAAGGGCGAGGGCGCCTTAGCGGCGCCCTCGCCAAACCACTGCGGGGAAAAGTGCTTAGAAATTCAGCTTCAGACCCAATTGAAGAATTCGTGGGTCGTGAGTTGACGTCACCCGGCCGAAAAGAGACGAGTCCACGCTGGTGCTCACGCCGAGAAAAGAAGGATGATTGAAGGCGTTAAAGAATTCGACGCGGAATTGGGTGTTGAGCCTCTCGCCAACCTTGGTGTTTTTGATCGCGGCAAGATCCCAGTTGTTGAAGCCGGGACCGTAAACCACGCCGCGACCGGAATTGCCGAAGTGGCCGATGGCGTCGGTCCAGGCTGCAGTATTGAACCACTGGGAAGCCGTCTTCGGGCCATTCACGTGCTGGCCCGGAACGAAGTCCGGACGAGGGGAGACGAAGTTGTCGTCGTCGATACCGATACCGTCGGGATACAAACCGGGAGCGCACGGCGTTAAAGTTGGGCAAAAGTCAAGAACAGCGAACGGGTCGTTGAACTGCGTAATGCTCAAGGGAACTCCAGACTCGAAGACTGTGATTCCCGTCAGCTCCCAGCCGCCCAGGGTCTTGCCAACTAGCCCCTGTTGCTCCCGATAAAACGGCAGATCGTAGATGTAATTGGCCACGAAGATCTGGTTGCGGCTGAAGTTAGCCGGGCCGTAATCGAGACGCCGGTTATACGTGTCATACGGTGGTGTGCTGCGGTCTGTAGGACTATCGGTCAGTGTTCTTGACCACGTATAGGCGATCCCGAAAGACAGACCCCGTGCCACTCGGCGATTGGCTGAGATTTGCAGAGAATGATAGTTCGAGTCGAAGACGTTGATGATGGAGTCAATCGGTCCATAGCCGAGAAAAGGCCGGATCGCGTTGGCGATAGAATTGGCATTGGCAGGGTCCGTCCGTGCCGCTAGGGTGACCTGATTCAAGTCTGTGATTCCAAGCAAATGCGTGCCCTTGGAACCGACATACGCTACCTCTACCAGCGTGTTCGGGAATACTTCACGCTGCACGGAAAGGTTCCAGTTTTGAGAATAAGGAACTTGGAACGCAGGCAGGCCGGTTCCGTGCAGGGCCACGGGGCCCAGCGGAGTCACGAGACTCCCAGACGTGGGATTGTCGAAGCTGGTGGTCACGATGGTTGTGCTCTGGACGATGGGCGGATTCTGGAACGAATTCTGTTCCCAGATACCGTTCAGCGTGCGATCGTAGTAGATTCCATAGCCGCCGCGCACCGAAGTCTTGCCCGTCTTGAAGGGATCCCAAGCAAAACCAATGCGTGGCGAGAAGTTTTTGTTGTAGTTGGGGTTCACGCGGTCGCCGAAGGGAGAACACTTCGGCGAGAACGATGAGGAAGGGAAGAGGGCTTGCGCTGCAGCGCATCCGTTCTGCCCCACGATGATCCCATTTGCGTAATTGGCAGGGATTGCTTGCTGCCCCGCGACAAAATCCCCCGACGCCGGGTCAATTGCGGGCGCGGCAGCGGGGTCGAATGCGGCGGGGTCGAAGTTATCCAGAATGCGGTTTAGGTCACGTGGGGTAGGCAAGTAGCTGTATCGCACGCCAAGATTCAGAGTGAGGTTCGGGCGAATCTTCCAGTCATCCTGGGCATACCACTCGAAGTTCAGGAAGTGCAAGTCAGGAACGATGTCTCGCGCCGACTGACTGAACGATCGGGCGTCGCCAAGCAAGAAATTTGCGAAAGCCGGATTACCGTTGGTATTGCCAAATGAGAAGCTTCCGTTTGTCGGGTTCACGGCATTTTCTGTCTTGCTCATCCATTGGGCGGTAAAGCCGAACCGAAGCGTTTGTCGTCCCCTTACCCACGAAAGACTATCGTAGAGGTTTTTGTCGATGTTTCGCTCGTGGTACGGCGACACCGGGATCAGCACCCCGCTGATGTTTGAGATGCCGACACCCGGGACGCGATTGTAGGGGTCGGTGAAAGGGAGGTTGTTGGTGAGGGCGCTTTTGAAAGTCGGGTCGTCAATAACGCCTGTGATCTGGCTGTTGATTGCGCCCCAGGAATAGCTGAAAGCAACTTCGTTAAGCACAGTCGGTGCGAGTTGGACGGTTACATGGCCCACCACATTGCGGCCCGGAGCGTTTGTAGCGGTAGAAGAAATGCCTGGAAGAGGAGAACCTGCGAAAAGGCCCCCTGGCTCCGTAGTTGGAACATTATCTTGAATATAGCGGCCGAAAGCCTGCACCTTGCTGGTGATCTTCTGGTCCACGCGAATCAACTCCTCGCGCGTGTTGTTAATCGGGCTGAGAGGTGTAGTTAAGGCGCAACCGATCGCCGTTGCCGAGCACCCCGGGTTCGGCGTGAACTTTGAATAGACATTGGCAATATAGGCCTTGGCGTTGGCACTGAAGCAAGAAGAACTGATCTGGTTGCCAGTGATGCAACCCGCGGGTGCGGATCCCTGGTTAAGGGTGGCAATTCCGTTGAAGTTACCCGTCAGAATTTGAGGATTGGGAACGGTGCCGAGGGTTGAAGTAGGAATCTTGGTGCGTCTCCACTCTTCCGACCAGAAGAAGAAAGTCTTGCTCTTGTCCGCATTGTAGTGACCCGGAATAAATACGGGGCCACCAAAGGTGTAACCGAAATTGTTATAGCGGAAGGGCGGTCTCTTTCTTCCCGCGCTGTTGTTGAGAAAAGAGTTGGCATTCAAGACAGCATTTCGGAAAAATTCGTAAGCGCTGCCATGGAACTCGTTCGTGCCTGACTTGGTGATTACATTGACCTGTCCGCCACCGCTTCGCCCATACTGCGAATCATACGTGCTTCGTTCCAGCTTGAACTCTGCCAGGGAGTCCACGCTGGGGATATTAAGAAGCGTTAAGTTTGACCCGCTGTCGTTTACGTCCGCTCCATCCACGGTCCAGTTGTTGGCCGAGGTTCGATTCCCGTTTACCGAATAGGCCAGCACGTTGCTGAGTCCGAAACCCACTTGGTCAGCCGCGGTGGAAGAGACTCCCGGCTGTAGGGCGACCAGTTGAATGAAATTGCGGTTGTTGAGCTGCAATTCACGAATCTGCGTTCCCGTCACAGTGGTGCTTTGCGCCGCACTGGAAGTCTCGACGGGGACTTCCGAGGTCGTCACCACCACCTTCTCCGAGAGCTGACCCACCTCTAGAGTCACATCGAGGGCGCGATGGTCCCCTACGTGCAACGCGACATCGTTAGCTACATAGTTCTTAAACCCAGCGGCACTGATGGCAACGGTGTAAGTGCCGACAGGCAAGTCCGTTGCAGTATATACACCGGACGGATCTGTTTTTGCAGTGCTTACGTCGGTATTGGTACCGTTGTTGTGAATCGTCACTGTCGCGCCGGCCACCGCCGAGCCGCTTGGATCGGTCACCGTCCCTGTCAATGTCGCCGTGATGTTTTGGCCAAAAACCGCGAAGCTCACGCAAAAAACAAACAAGAGAACACTCAAACATTTCCCTGCAAAGCCTTTCATAGAAATCCTCCTTCGCTCACCCACTTGCACTGCCCCCAAACGTCCCGAACTGCCTGACCCGAAAGCTACTCCTTCTGCGAACACCCCTGTATTCATGCTTCACCCCCAGAAATCCCGTTAACCTGGACCGCTCCCAATCGATTCGCGATCTTGTATCGATCCCCGCGAAAAGTAGACTTTACGTATTCCACCGTCTTTCCGCCCCCCACATAAGAAGTGCGCGTAAACAAAAAAACTGGGCTTCCTTTGCGGATTCCAAGCAGCCTCGACTCTTCCGAATCGGCTAAGCCTGCTTCGACCACTTCATCCGCCTGCACGATGTGGATTCCGTAGATTTGCGAAAGAGTGCGGTAAAGCGACAGGCGCGGATCAAACTTGTCAAGCAAATCAGGGCATAGCTGGTGCGGCAGGCAGGTGGTCTCCACGCCCATGGGCAGCGTGTCCGCCACTCGTACACGGCGTATGCGGATCACTTTTTCTCCTGGCGAAAGACGCAGGGCTTCGGCGGCTTCCTCGCTCGCTGGAACCACTTCGGAAGAGATAAGTTTTGAATGTGGTCGGGAGCCCCGAGCTTCCATCTCCTCGGTGAAGGACTGCACCTCTCGAAAGTTTTTCTCCAGCTTGATTTCGGAGACAAAGGTGCCCTTGCCACGCTGGCTGTAAGCGACGCCCAAGCCGCAAAGGGACTTGAGGGCTTGCCGGGCCGTCATGCGACTGACGCGCAGACGTTTGGAAATTACTTCCTCGGAGGGAAGGGGTCTGCCGGCCTTGAGCTTGCCTGAGCGAATATCATGAAGAAGATGCTGCTGAATCTGAAAGTAGAGAGGAACGACGCTGTGGCGGTCAAGGCTCAGGGAATCCAATTCGCACCCCAGTTGTCTAGACAACTGGTGAACTTATATATATGCAGGGATTTTCCCTGTCAAGATGTTTCAGCGAGCCGGAGCTAGGTGCTGGACGAGGCGCGTGGAATGGCTGGTGATTTCGCGAGGCTGGAAGAGTGGAAGAGGGAGCGGAGGCCGAGGGCGGCGAGGATGACGACTTCGGGATCGATGATGTGGCGATAGCGAATCGTTGGATGCGTGAGATAAAAGACCACCGGATAAAACGCGAGGACCAGGACAAAGGGAAGCACCGCTTCGCGAGATGAGCGAAACGCAGGAAGGATAACATCGCCCGAAGAAACAGAATTGCGCACGCTGGAAAGAGCGGAATCAGGAGAACGTGAGCCGGGAGCTGCTCCTTCACGATGAGCAATGCCACCAAGTGGAATTTGATTGCGCCAGGCGCGCCAGAGACCGAGAAACATCGCCAAAGAGAGTGACAGAGTGAGATAGACATTGGCGAAGCCGTGAAACTCGTCTTGCAAATTGGAAGGATCCAGGTTCCAGAAACCGGTCCAGAGATAGACAAACCTTCGCAAGCACTGAACTACATACAAGCCGGGATGTTGGGCGAGAAGCGCGAGAGCTTCGCGGCGTTTCTCGCGGAAATACTGAATTTCACCGAGGCGAACGAATATGGCTTTTTGATCGGGGTTGATGGACGGATGCACGTCGGTGTCGAGCCAGGTGGAGGTGTTGCCGTTGTTGCCGACCCAGAATTCGAGCCAGAAGTTGTCGCGCAGCGGAATGGGAGTATGGAAGGTGCGGTAATTGCGGATTTGCCAAGGAAGGAGAGTGGCTACCAATCCGATGACAACGAGCAGAGCAGGGGAAAGCCAGAGAGAGCGGTTTTGCGAGATTCGCGGCGAATGCGATGTTTGCGATTCTCGCGGCACATTCGACGTTTGGAAAAAGGGGTAGATGGCCCAAGCGGCGAGAATGGGACAAAGCGTGAGCGTGGAGGCGTTTGTTAATGCGCAGAAACCGCCGAGGACACCGAAGCCGAGCCAACTCCACCACGAGCCGGGCTGTTCCTTGAGCTTTAATGCGCACAGGAAAAGAATTGAGACGAGCAGGGCGCCGAGGCAAGTGTCCCAAACGAAGCCGCTGGGGATGTAAATGAAGTAAGGATAGAGCGTCCAGATCCAGCAGGCGGTGACGGCGACCCCGCGGCCAAAACTGCGTTGCGCGATGCGGAAGAGCGGCAGGCAGATCAGCGCGGAGAATAAAGCATTCAAACTGAGAATGACGAGGGCGGACGTTTTGCTGTAGACGCCGAAGAGTTTGAAAACGCCAGCGAGAAGGTACGGATAGACAGGAGTCAGCCAGGCGGTCGGGCCGGTGTGGACAAGAAGCGGATTGCCGAAGCCTTGGCCTTCCGCGATGGAACGCGAGATGCGGCCGGTCTCAAAGCCAAACCACAAGTGATCTTCGTACTCGTTCCAAGTGCTGTTGTAATAAAGGCGCACAGCGATGAGGCGCAAGGCCAGAGCGGCGAGCATGATCGCCATGGGGGATTGCCAAAAATATCTTTTCTCCGCCGCCTCGTACATAGGAAGTAGGTGACCTGCCGGCGAACCCGTGCTCGGGCACAAAGACGCGGGGATTCTACTTCAATCGAGCGCGCGGCGGCGTTGTTTTCGCCGCAACCTTCGGACCGCAGACAAAGTCCGTGTGACGCTGCACAGGCGTAATTCGAGCACCAGACCCAATGCGAACAGAAAGCGAATTCGAGTGCTGCTGGCAGAGCATTTGTGCCCGAAAGGTTACGTTTCGTTACACGGGCACTCGGCTCCGCCCAGGGAAAATCTCTTCCTTGTCGTTGAAAATGAAGGGCTTAGGGGCATCCAAGGCGTGGAGCGGCAGTTGCGATGAGTATAGCCATGTCCCCTCGAAGCCTGCCAGAACGCGCGGCAGATTAGTTGGCGCGTACGTAGTGCGTGGGAAGCAATCAAGGAGGACTCGATGGCCCAGCATCGCAAGATGGTGCGGATCTTTCTGTTTCTGTTGGTCGGAAGCCTGCTTTTATTGCCCAGCAGAGCCGGGGCGCAAGGTAAACAAGGCAAATTAAAGGTGAGTTCGTTTCCGTCAGGCGCGAATGTGTCGATGGACGGAAACGACACAGGCAAAGTCACGCCCATGAGCACGGAGATTTCGGTGGGCTGGCACAAAGTAAAGGTTTCCATTCCGAACTCGGGCTGGAACGCGGACGTGCGCGACATACAAGTGACCGCCGGTGACAATGACCTCAGCGTGACCTTGCTACCAATAATGAATGCTGGCCCGATGGGCCCTCAGGGACCCACTGGTCCAGCCGGACCCATGGGACCGCAAGGGCCTGCTGGACCTGCCGGAGCCGCGGGACCCGCTGGCGCTCAAGGACCCGCTGGACCGCAAGGGCCGAAGGGTGACTCTGGCGCTACGGGCGCAGTTGGAGCCACGGGCGCGACTGGTCCTGCTGGATCTGTCGGCCCAATGGGGCCGATGGGGCCTCAAGGTCCGCAGGGACCCACTGGTTCACAAGGGCCAAAGGGTGACACAGGCGCTACGGGCGCAGTTGGAGCCACGGGCGCGACCGGTCCTGCTGGATCTGTTGGCCCAATAGGGCCGATAGGGCCTCAAGGTCCGCAAGGCCCGATGGGGAACGTTGGCCAAACTGGCGCGACGGGACCTGCTGGTCCAACCGGGCCGACTGGAGCGACCGGGCCGCAAGGTCCCGCGGGACCTCCGGGGCCGGGTCTGAATGGCAGGCAGGAATTCCAAACGAGCGGCACTTTCGTCGTGCCGGCTGGCGTCAACAGACTGAGTGTAGAACTGTATGGCGCTGGCGGAGGCGGAGCCGTGGTCCCCTGCAATGGCGGAGGCGGCGGGGGCGGCGGAGCCTACACGAGCACAATCCTGGCGGTCCAAGAGGGCCAGGTTTTGACAGTCACTGTGGGTGCCAAGGGCCGCGCCGGAACCACGGCGGTTCCTCCGGGTGGCACTGGGGGAGATACGCAAGTTCTGGACGCCAACAATAACGTGCTCGCGGTTGCATATGGTGGCGGCGCGGGG
>Ga0137384_10000694_pt1 | contig 25910 bp, 21 predicted proteins | sample SagtaG_2_FD_104922 | JGI IMG/M metagenome (GOLD analysis project Ga0137384, IMG submission 104922) | Vadose zone soil microbial communities from Sagehorn Ranch, Mendocino, California, USA - Sage2_R_60_16 metaG | ecosystem: Environmental > Terrestrial > Soil > Vadose zone | place: USA... | reverse complement strand
TGCCTTCGCCGATGAACGTCGGGATGAAGCTGATGATGAACTCATCGATCGCCCCTTCATCGAGGAAGGAAGCGATGAGCTCGCCGCCGCCCATCATCCACATATTCTTTCCGGGTTGAGCGCGCATCTGTTTCGCGAACGCACTTATCTGCTGCGTTACGAAACGGACACCGACGGGGACCGAGGAAGGGGGCGGCTGACGCGAGAACACGTAGTGCACGTCATTTGCGCTGAAGTTCGCGCCCATCTTGACACTCACGTCGAATGTCTTTCGACCGAGAATCTTCGCGTCGACCGTGCGCATGAATTTTGGCAAACCGTAAAAACCTTTCGGTGCCGGACGATTCGTCAGCCAGTCGACGTTGCCGTCTGGTCGAGCGATGTAACCATCAGCGCTCGTCGCAATGTGAACGATGATTTTTCGCTTCGCCACCGCCGTCCCCTCCTGGTCGTGAGTCGCGTATTTAGCTTTGTAACCTACAGTAACTTGTTTTCCTCCATGTCTCTCGTAGAATGCAACTGAGTTTTTGGAGAAGAATCGGTGGCAATGGGGACACGAAGGCGGAGACAGCGGCAGGAAGAGTTGTGGATCTGCCACGATGAGGTAGCGAAGGGCCGGGCAATCCGTTTTATAAGAAAGTGAATGAACTTTTGGAGGAAGCGAAGTTCGATGACTTCGCGGAGACGGAATGCGCGAAGTTCTACGCCGAGAACAACGGGCGTCCATCGCTGACGCCGGGAATCTATTTTCGGATATTACTGCTGGGCTATTTTGAAGGCATCGATTCCGAACGGGGGATGGCGTGGCGGGCAGCTGATTCGTTGGGAGTGCGGCAGTTTCTGGGGATCGGATTGGATGAGCCAACGCCAGATCATTCGACGATTTCGCGGACGCGACGGCTGATGGATATAGAGACGCACAAGAAGGTGTTCTCCTGGATCTTGGAGGTGTTGAGAGAGCGGGGACTAATTCACGGCAAAACGGTTTCACGGCAAAACGGTGGGGATAGATGCGACCACATTGGAGGCCAACGCAGCGATGCGTTCGATCGTGCGACGGGACACGGGGGAAAGTTACGAAGAGTTTCTAACGGGTTTAGCGAAGAAATCAGGAATCGAGACGCCGACACGGGAAGATCTAGCGCGCGTGGATCGGACGAGGAAGAACAAAGCGAGTAATAAAGACTGGGTGAATCCGCATGAACCAGATGCGCGAATCGCCAAGATGAAGGATGGGAGCACGCGTCTGGCACATAAGGTGGAACATGCCGTGGACGTGAAAACAGGAGCGGTTTTGGCGGTGACTTTGCAGGGAGCCGATCAAGGCGACACGGCCACGGTACAGGAGACATTGCTTCAAGCGGGAGAGCACGTAGCGGAGTTGCTGGTGACGGAAGCAGAGAAAGCACCGGAAGAGAAACCGCAAATGTATTTCCAGGGCGTAAGAGAGGTAGTTACGGACAAAGGCTATCAGAGCGGTGACGTGCTGGTAGAAATAAAGGATATGGAAGGCCGGACCTATATCCCAGAGAAAAAGCAGACACAGCGACGAGATTGGGATGGCCAGAAGAATCAAGCAAAGGCGCGAGCGCAACAAGAGGCGACTTACGCGAACCGGCGGCGAGTTGGTGGAGCGTACGGGAAGAGCTTGCTACGGAAAAGAGGCGAACTCGTGGAACGAAGCTTCGCGCACTGCTACGAGACGGGTGGGATGAGACGAACGCATCTGCGAGGGCAGAAGAATATATTCAAGCGCTTGCTGATTCACGTTGGCGCTTTCAACTTGGGTTTGCTCGTTCGCACGATGTTAGGAGCCGGGAAGCCACGGGAGTGGAAAAACCTGCATGCTTCGGTTTCTTTTTTCGTTTTTTGGGTTACTCGATGGCTTCCCGAGGCTCAAGACTCGAAAAACGCTTCGTTTTCAATCCGACGACCGCCGGGCACACCAAAATCGCCGCTATCTCCGTTATCTGCTGCGCCATTCGAACGAACGGATTCTGCCACGGCCTGCTAGCTCGGCGGGAATCAGCTTAAGGAATCATGGCGGCACGGTGTAATCGAGCGATCACTTTAGATTGCGCACCTGGGTTAGCAAGCTTCTCAGATGCCCGTCAGACATATCCAAGATTGGTTCATACATGAATGAGTTCAAGTGGATGCTTTCAGGCGTCATCAGAAGAACGCGAGCTAGAGTCTTGCTCGCACCATTTTCGCCGAACCGTTGTCTATATTTGATGAAGAGTTCGCTTGTCTGATTGGCAGTAATCCCTGTTACAAACTTGTCGTCCTTAATCTTGGCGACCATAAACTTTTCCGCTGCAATTCTAATGGCAATGGAGAGCACGATTTTATTCTCAAAGTTGATACCCTCCCCGGCCTTCAGACACTCGCTGGCGCACTCTTCGAGCATGTCCATTACCTTCTTCTTGGAGTCAGGTGACTTCTCCTTACAATCGAATAGTCGGTTGAAAATATCATCGAGATCGCCTTGAGTTATGTCGGCGGAATCCGTTTTCCAGTGCAGGAGTGATGTGAGTTTTTTGAATGTGTCGTCCTTTTCTCCCTTGGTGTACTCGATCATATTTCTGAGAAATGGAATGGATGCAATTTTCTTCTTTGTGTCCTTGCAGAAGTTAGGCTTCCAGTCCTTTACAAACGGATTGTTGATTCCGGTCGCTTGGTTCAAGCGGACCTCAGTGTCAGACTTCGAAGCCATCAGGCAGTTTGAGTAACCCACGAAACGACCACAGATCGTCCGAAAGAAATCAAAGTTATGCGTCAAAACAAGTTGTTTGAAGAAGGGTTGGTCGGAAATATCTCTTAAATATTCAATGATTGCGTATTTATTTTTGTAATCGAAAGAATCGGCCACATCGTCAATCAGAAAGAGAGTTTCATGCTTTAATTTCCTCCGAGCCTCGACCTCAAATATGATGTTGAGCACATAAAGTGCCTTCTTCTCACCCATGCTCAACACACGAAGTAGTTGGTCTTTCTGAACAGAAGCTTTTTCGTTGCCGTCTTCAAACGTGAAGTCTAGGAGTAGCATCGGCTCCAGACCTAGCACGACGGCTGTTTTGTTGTTGACTTCCAGTTTGAATGGAACGTGGAATCGGCTGTTGAAAATCTCGATTACGTCCTCCCATTGTGTGCGTTGGGCACGCGCTGCCTCCTCAATCTCGCGCTTGCGCTTCTCGGCGGCCTGATATTTCTCAACAAGATCAATATACGAATCGAACTGAGCCTTGAAGTAGGACTTCCAAATGTCTTCTTTAAGCTTTGCGATATTAGCGAGATGCGGGAGGAGTTCCGGGTTCTCAAGGAGATAGGCGTGGAACTCTCTGAGGCCCAAATTCTTGTTCATTAGCGTTTCGATTTCCTGAAACTTTTTCCTGAGGGCCTCGTCGTTAGTGATGGCATCTTTTTCTGACTGAATTAGCTGCTCAAGCTCTTTCCGACTGTTGATTACCTTACTGTTTTTGCCAGTCAGACTAACAGTGTGCTTTGCTTCGAAGAAGCCGTTGTCCGCTAAGTTTTTGGCGATTGTCGCCGCATTGTAATAGTTAAATATTCCCTTCTTGAAATAAGTTGAAGCCGCTATAAGCTTGTCGTACTTCTCGATGTAGTCCTTCAGCGCGGCGCAGACATCCTTAGTCTTGAGAAAGTCCAAGATTTTGGTTTCAAAAATTTCGTCATACTTTACATTTGCGAAGTGAGCAGTTCTTAGCGCCGCGACTTCTTCCTTGACGCGGGCTAGAGCTACGAAGAATTCTTTGTCAGTTTTCGTGAAAGCCGACGAAATCTCAGCTTCTAAATCCTTTTTCGAGCCGGTCTGCTTTTTTATATTCTTCAGGAAGATTTCTTTAGACGTTTCGACTTGCTGAAGTAGCTGGTCATATTCTTTGCGCAGCTTACTGTCTACCAGGAGCGTTGAAGTCTTTTCGGTGTGCCCATACTCCTCATCGTATGGGCTAATCACAAAAATACTGTCCTGAGCGATTGCTGCATTTTTCTCATCGGTGATTTCTCTAGCTGTCTTGCGATCAGGAAAAATGCGATCTGAGGAGTCTCTGCCTTCTCGAAGGTCCTTAAATGTTTGTGCGAGTGACGTTTTCATCGCGCCGTTCGGCGCATACACAGCGATTGCTTTAGCTTGCGAAAAGTCGAGGTCCGTCTTCAGCTTTTTTATGCCGTAGCAGTTTTCCAACCTGATTTTCAATTTCTGCATAACCCTATCTCGGTGAAAAAAGAATCGGACGACACCATTTTCGAGAGTTGCACAGGATTGTGACACCTTTCATACTTCGTGGTAAGAGCGTCCTGTTCCTGCCAGTGCACACGCTGGTTTTTTCTTACTGCCTGCTCAAGTTCAGTGGGCCACTATTTGTGACCGTTCCGAATAGCCCCCTAGAAGTCATGTCCGTTGCGCCCGTCAACGAGGCTCCGCTCACTTTCCCGTGAAACGTAAGTTCTATGGAACCGCCCAACGGAAACTGGCTTTGGCCGGAGAACGTCACCGCATCTTTCGAAACGATGCCGGATGTGAGCGGGACTTGGACACGTCCACCCTGTGGGTGCGTAAAGACAAGAGTGCCGGTGAGGGCGTCGCCGTTTTGGTTCAACGTCAGTTCCGCAGGTCCTTGCCACTTGTCTTTGCCTCCGGCAGCGCTCGCCTGCATTGTTCCCTTCCACACCCCGGAGATGTCCGGCCGCGCCACGCAGCCGGCGAGTAAAAAAATAGCGAACGACAGAATCGTTAGAAGAATTGACAGCGGTTTGTCGCGCATTTTCATTCCCCCGTTGCGCGGTCTTTGATGCAGAAAATGGCCGCCCATACGAACGGGCATTGCATCGGCGCCCCTTCCAGACTGGACGCGATGCCAGCATCTTACATCGAAAAATCGGCAGCAGGTTCTCGCTAAATGACGGATCTTGCACCAGCCCCGTACATGGAGGCATAATCGCTCCGTGTACCCAGGACAGTATGCAGATTGGGGCTGCACTTTCGTTTGGAAGCTGTGAAAAAACCAATTGCGTTTTCGTTCAGGGGGTCGGGGTGTGAGTTTTTTTAGACCGATCGGGCTGATCACTCAGGATTTTCTTGCCGCTTCCTTCCTAGCTTGCGGCGGCGGTGGCTAGCCTCCATCAAAGCAGCAATTGTGTCCGCCACCTGGCGGGAATTCCGTTTGCGGTGCAGCTTGGCCAAAAGCGCTAGCCCAGGTACAAGCTCCAGGCCGACCACAAGCTGCGCCTTGGGGATAAGCTCGCCTACCTAGAGATCTTCCGAATCCACCAGTTCGATCTAGCACGCGTCGAGCGGGCTCTGGCCCTGTACGGGCTTTAGCTTGCGCCTTAACTTCTATTCATTATCCCCCGTCCCATGGGTAGTCGTGGAAGGGTACCAGCGTACCGCCTGTTTTTGCGCTTGGTACCATATCAAACAACGAGATGATGGCCCATATTGCAAGGAGTAAGGGAGCACACGTGTGGATCTAATGGCGGCGCCGGACAGGCGGAAGTTCCAGGTGCGTTGTGATGCAGGGAACCAAGGGCGGTTTGAGGTCGGCACGGACACGCTATCAGTGCGTGTTGGGCAACGGATGCGAGCGGGAAAAGAGGAGGAGATGTGGGATTCGGTCCACATCTTATGCAAAGAGCAGGCGGATGGTTCCCTCACCGTTGAGGTGTTTGTTTGTCACCCAGACTGGGAAGAAGCAAAGACAATTGCGGCGATTCATTCGCGTCCTCAGGATAACGACACAGCAGCTCCGGGTCTAAAGTGCGATCTCGAACTCCCTCGATCTGGCGGACTGCACCGGGCGAGCGGCGCACAATAGAACTACTCCAGAACCAGACACAATCAAATTAATGCATTCAGCCCGCCGTGAGGATGCCCCCATTTCGTACCAGAGACGGTTCCTCCTAATCCGGGGTATCTGTGTATTGTTATACTAAGAATGGAAAGGCTTTATTCTTGTTTCTACTGGTGTACACGCCCTCGGGGTCCCGCTACTTTTGGGCGGGGGATCCCGTTGAATTACGCAAAGGCATTTGGGCGGCGCTTGAAATCGGTGCGTGAAGCTACTGGACTGACACAGGAAAGGGTGGCCGAGCGAGCTCACACAGACGCAAAGTACATGAGCGCACTGGAGAACGGTCGTAGCAGTCCAACACTGGATACCATAATGGCCTTGGCGAGGGCATTGAATGTTACGGCCGATGACCTATTGTTGCTCGATGGTGAGGACTCCGATGCTCGAGCCTTACGAAAGAGAATTGAGACATCCCTTGACAACTGTGACGAGGCCCAACTACGGCGGATCTATCGGTTGATCAGAGACGTCGTTGAGTCATAGCGGCTTCGCCTCTCTGACCGGATTACACCTCAATGCCATGAGAGTCCTTGATGGACTGATTCCGTTTTCGTGCATCATCCGGTTAGTGCATAATACTTTAGCGAGCTAAACCCGAAAATTTGGCAAAGGAGAAAGATCCCGCCGCCGTCAAGCTTGGACGGAAGGGCGGGAGGGAGACCGCGAAGCGCGGGGCTGAGTACTACAAAAAGATTCAAGCTCAGCGAAAGAACCGCAAAGGCGGTCGCCCTCCCAAGTCCAAGAAAACCCGCTAAGAAAAATCCATTGCAAAACAGCAATCGCTTCTTGTAGTATTTCTCTCTATGTTGCAAGATTATTGCACGCAAATTCTTGCAACTTAGAGACTTTCTTTGGCAGATTGAATTTGCTATCGAGCAATGTGCGTTTTTGCCAAGGAGGGGGACGACGATGCCGTCCGATCCAATAGAGACGCTTCCGAGAACTCTCACCAGCGAGCAGGCAATCCTTTTGCTGGCGAGAGATCCGAGAGATGCTTGTGCGCTTGTCAGTATCTACGAGAATCACCATAAGAAATTGAGAGAATCTGCGACCCGATGGTTTGGAAGAGATTCTGAACTCCGCAACAAAGCGATCAACAGCATCCTGGCGGCGATAGGTCGACAGGCGGGAAGTTACGACCTGCAATCTATGAATGCCTCAGAATGGGTCAGCCGGGTGGCAGACGCTGAGGCGAGAAGACTGCGCGAGGCGTTGGATGCAACTCATCGGCCGCACTGTAAAACCAGGAGAGCCGTATGAATCAGGCCCCGCGCTGCCGCTGCTCGCCGAACACTTTCCTATCGGGACTAAGTCAGCGCAGCTATTTGGCGCGGCGGAATCAGCTTATTTATGCGGTCGGAAAACCGACCACAAACCGACGCCCGGGCACAGGAATCACTGTTAGTGGTCCATCGAATAGGGAAGTGCAAGGGGCCAGTCGCCAGGCCGTTTCATTACCCGATTTGCGAACAGCAACCGGAACAGCGGAGCGTACTGCTGGCTTCCGTTGGGCCAACTAAGAATCCAAAAGGCCGGCATTCTGGCGGTCGCCAAGAACACCTTACCATATTCATATGTCTCGAAAGTGCTTGTATTAACTTATGTTAGAGGGTGTGTCGGGAGTGACGAATTGACACGGCGTGATTTCAGCGTTAGAAGTGCTTCACTAAAGCCAGTGCGTGGTGGTCTGGCTGAGAGTCCCAACGGTCTCGTTGCAGGATTGTCCCCCCGGAAATTTGTGGAGAGTGCGGTTTGACCTCTTGCAAAGCAAGGTCAACGGCTCACAGCGCAAACGCGCAGGGGTGGTCGGTTTCCAGACCAGAATCAGCAGCTCCGAATCTCGTCACTGTTGAACAACTCAAGCCACAAGCTTATCTACTCCGTCTGATTGTCCCCCAACGTAACGATGACTCCAAACCGACAACCAAGAGGGGTGTCCACACACTCGTTCGACGTGATGGCAACGTAGGCGCAAACAGATTTTGGGCGTCCACGTTTGGGTGCTCTGTCTTTCTGCCTCGGTGCGCCGACTCGCGCCGACGATTGAAAGTGTCCATTGCTATCTCCGCGAACAGCCTTATCCGGGATGGACTGTTTTGGGGGAAAGCCGACTTGGCAGGGTGTGGATTCGTTTCGGGAACGTAGCTTTTGGAGGCAATTTGGGTTCTTCGACGAATGCGCGCATGCTGTCGGCCACAGAGCCCCTCAAAGACACTGCGGTAGAAGATTCTCTGGTTCAGTTCCCCGTGCCCTTGAAGGAATTGGACGACGAACGTCTAATGTGTCGAATCCAACGGGGTGATGTGGACGCCTTCGAGGCGCTGTTTGACCGGCATTCTAGTCTGGTACTGCGCGTTGGGGCGCGCCTATTTCGCGATGCCACGGAGGCGGAGGACTTGGTCCAAGAGGTTTTCTTATACCTTTTTCGCAGGAGTCACGTATTCGATTCTTCAAAAGGATCGGTCAAGTCTTGGCTTATTCAAGTCACGTATTCGCGGGCATTCAACCATCGAAAGTCACGTAACGGACGGTGTTATGATGGACAGAACTGCGAAGAGATAATTCAACTCCAGGTTATCGACCCAGGACCTGATCCTGAAGAGCTAGCTGAGCTGGCCTCTTGGCGCGCCTACTTTCTTCAGGCATTCAACAGTCTGAGGAAAGAACAGCGCGAGGCTATTGAGATGTACTTCTTCGGAGGTTACACTCTTCAGGAAATCTGCCAAAAGACAGGATATTCTTTCCCGAGTGTTCGTAATCATGTTTACCGGGGCCTCGAACAACTTCGAATTCGCTTATCCGAAGATGGTTTCGTGATTCGGAGACCTTGATGAACCCTAATGTCACACGTCCCGGAATTGAGCCCACGGCAGAACCGAACTCACATCAGGAGTTCCGTGAACTGTGCGCGCTTTCCGTACGTGGGCGCTTATCAAGTGACGAGCACAGCAGATTGGAGCGCCATCTCGCCCGTTGTTCTGCTTGTTCTGACCTATTGAAGGAATACGAAGGAACAGTTCGACTTGGATTGTCTTCGGTTGGGCCTGACCTAATGCCCGACCTAGCTTCGGCTCTCCCCCTAGGCTCCACTGCGTCAGCGAAGAGAAAGCTTTTTCAGCGGCTCCGATCAGAAGGAGTACCTCTTCGTTCTCGCTCCACCGCAGACCTGTTATGGAGCGACTCCCCTGAGCGATACCTCCGAATCGCGGCTAGTGTCAGACGCGTCCTTGCATTGGGACATGCACAGACTATGATGCGGTATGCGGCCGCCATCGTGGTGGCGGTTCTCGCGCTTGTTGCCATGTACCGTCTTGGAGAAAGGAAAGGCTCACAAGTTTCCAATGTGCGAGAGCAATCTCTTCCAAACGGTTCACACGTCCTTGAACAGCAGGTAGGAAATCTTACGCAGGATGGTCAAGCGCTGGCTGCAGAGCTGCGCAACCGTGATCGGCTTATAGAGGACATCACCAACAGCAGGAATCGCGAGTTGCTCGAGGTTGGTCGACTTAAGGAGCAAGACAAGAATTTGCAGGATGCGATCGCGACGGCGGGAGAGCGAGAGGGTCATCTTGCGTCCGAACGAGACGCAGTTTCAGAGCAACTGAAGTTAGCGCAAGCCAGCTTGGCAAAGACCGAAGAAAATCTCGCAGGTTTACGTCAGCAGCGAGAATCCGATTTGATTCGAGCTACGGACCTGGAGACGCGTATCGCAGGGCTCTCCCAACGGCTCAAGGACCGGGAGGACACGATTGAGGAACAGCAGCGTCTCCTTGCTGCCGACCGTGACATTCGTGAGTTAATGGGCGCTCGGGACCTTTACCTCGCGGAGGTATATGACGTCGGGCGCAACGGCGACACGCAAAAACCATTTGGACGCATATTCTTCACGAAGAACAAATCGCTTATTTTTTACGCTTATGACCTGGACCAGCAACCTGGAGTCAAAAACACGAGCGCCTTCCAAGCATGGGGACAACGCGGTCCCGATCGCAAGAGGACGCTAAGTTTGGGAATCTTTTACCAAGACAATACTGCAAATAGGCGGTGGGTTTTGAAAGTGGACGATCCGAAGACCCTGCAGCAGATCGACGCAGTATTCGTCACAGTGGAACCACAAGGCGGAAGCCGCGAGCCAAGTGGGCACCGGTTGCTCGTTGCTTCTCTACGAGTTGAGCCGAATCATCCCTGATCTGCCGTGGCAGTTCGTTTTCTTAAGACCTGTCCCTTACGTGAGAACAGAAGAACGCTAGGGCTATAACTTTGTAACGTCCGAGAAATATTCTCCCCTTCTCCTGTAAACGAAGTAGAAGTCTGCACCTTCGCTTAGGAGGGCGTTCTCAGAAATGCGCTATCTTACCAGTGTGGTCGCCATCTTTCTCGTCATGTCCGGAAGTGCTCGCGGACAAAGCCCCAATGCGACATTGAACGGCCAGGTGGTGGATTCGTCAGGCGGCCCAATCGCTGGTGCGAACATCGACGTCGTCAATACAGCGACGAATGTCAAATATTTGGCAAAGACGAATGCCGAGGGAATGTACATCCTTCAAGAATTACCTCCCGCGAATTATGAAATCCAGATTTCCCACACTGGCTTCAAGACAATCGTGAAGCCAGATGTTCTCCTCAACGTCCGAGACGCTGTAGTGATTAACTTCACGCTTCCCCTCGGCGCCGTGTCCGAGAGGGTCACTGTTGAAGGTGGCGCGCCGCTGATTGACACTGAGGCCGCTACAGTAAGTACAGTCATAGATCGTCAATTCGCAGAGAACCTTCCGATGAATGGCAGGAGCTTTCAAACGCTGATTCAACTCACTCCGGGAGTGGTTCTGACGCCAAGCAATACTCAGGACATCGGACAATTCAGTATCAACGGACAGCGCCCTGCTTCCAACTACTGGATGCTCGACGGTGTGAGCGCCAATATAGGAGTAGGCGTGACGTCGTCCGGGTTCGGAGGTAACGGTCTAGCGGGGGCAGTCGGCTCGTTTAGTGCGCTGGGTGGGACGAACAGTCTGGTTTCAGTGGATGCCCTTCAGGAGTTCCGTATCTTAACTTCGACGTATGCGCCGGAGTTTGGACGCACTCCGGGCGGGCAGATCTCTATCGTTACGCGGTCAGGTACGAACCAGTGGCACGGAACATTGTTTGACTATCTGCGAAACGACATTTTGGATGCCAATGATTGGTTTGCGAACGAGAAAGGCTTGTCTAAGCCTAGAGAACACCAGAATGATTTTGGGGGGACCTTTAGTGGCCCGATTCTCAGAGACAAGACGTTCTTCTTTTTTTCCTATGAAGGACTTCGGCTTCGACTGCCGCAGACTACACTGAGTACGGTCCCTTGCGATGGTACATGTCAAGTGTTTGGGAATGCGCGCACTATGGCCATCTCTGCAATGCAGCCGTATTTGGATGCTTACCCGCTGCCAAATGGCCCGGAGGTTTTCACGCCATGCACTCCAAATGTAAACGGATGCCCTGCATCCGGCCAACGGCCAACCGGTGCAGCCCAGTTCAACGCCAGTTATTCCAACCCAGCTACGCTCGATGCATATAGCCTTCGGATTGATCACAAGCTGACTAACAAATTGACTTTGTTCGGCCGGTATAACTACTCTCCGTCGGAGATTGTTTCACGTGGGACTGGTGGCGCCAGTTTGAGCACCCTCGCGCCAACTCGCATCACGACACAAACGGCAACGGTAGGGACGACCTGGTCCATCTCACCAACAACAATCAATGAGTTACGCCTCAACTATAGCCGGACGGACGCAAGTCTCAACAATCGTCTCGATACCTTTGGAGGGGCAGTTCCACTTTCATCTCTTCCGTTCCCCAGCCCCTTTACTTCACAGAATGGTTTTTTGGTCTTTCAGATTGCGCCCTTGCAGCAAAGTAAGTTTAATGTGGGGCATTCTTTACAAGAGCTGCAGCAACAAATCAATGTGGTTGATAGTGTGTCTAGTCAAAGAGGCCCGCACAGCCTAAAGTTTGGTGTCGATTTTCGGAGACTCTCTCCACTGTATGGTCTATGGGCATATAGACAGCAAGCCGTGTTTGCTACCGTAGCATCCGCCGCGAACGGAACACCCAGTGTCACTGTCGTAAATTCCATGTCTGACCCAACTTTTCTGCTTCGGAACATAGGCATTTATGCGCAGGATACGTGGCGAATCATGCCCCGCCTTACTCTGACGTATGGCTTGCGATGGGATGTTGACTTCGTACCCCAATCCCTCAAGGGGCCCAGTTTTCCGGCAGTTACCGGTTTTGATTTGAATAATTTCTCTAGCTTGGCGCTGGCGACACCGGGAACGCCTCCATACAAGACGACCTATCGCAATTTCGCACCCCGGCTTGGCATAGCGTATCAGGTTACACGCAGTCAAGATTTGCAGACGGTGGTTCGCGGGGGGCTAGGCGTTTTCTACGACCTTGCTTCTTCGGAAGTGGGCAACAGGGCCGCCCCTGTCTACCCGTTCGGCGCAAACGCACGCACTAGTGGTGGCACATTCCCATTATCCCCGGCGATGAGCGCACCGCCTCCTGTCGCGGCACCAAGCGCGAGCAATCCCGGAATTCTCGAAGCGTTCGATCCCAATCTCAAGCTACCTTACACCGTTGAGTGGAACGTTGCCATTGAGCAAGGTGTAGGAAGAGAACAGGCTGTATCGACCTCATATATTGGTTCCGTCGGAAGACGGCTGTTAGGCACGGCCGAGGTCTTCCGGGGTACGCCGAGCTTCTCGCCGCTGTTCCTTGTGACTAATGCACCGACGTCAGATTACCATGCGCTGCAGGTTCAATTTCGTCGGCGATTGGCGCGCGGTCTTCAGGCTCTTGCTTCCTACACCTGGTCTCACTCGATTGATACCGGCTCGGCTGGTTCGACTGCCCTCGTATCTAATATCTTCTTGCCTTCAGCCATAAGCGGAAACCGTGGATCCTCCGACTTTGACATTCGCCATGCGTTCTCTTCAGCTCTGACCTATGACATCCCAGCGCCCAGAACGAATGCGTTTACGAACGCCATTGTACGTGGTTGGTCACTTCAGAGTGTCATCCAGGTCCGCTCCGCCCCGCCCGTTGACGTTAATGATTCCAACTTTTTCAGGTTTGATGCTCCATTCATTGCAGATACTCGGCCTGATGTGGTCCCTGGACAGCCGTTGTACATATTTGGCGCACAATATCCCGGCGGAAAAGCGTTCAATCCCGCTGCTTTCAGGGATCCGCCCGTAAATCCCAGCACGGGCAACCCTGCTCGGCAAGGGACTACTCCACGGAATTTCTTGAGGGCCTTCGGAGCGGCTCAGTGGGATTTAGCGATCCATCGCGAGTTTCCTGTCCGCGAATCACTCAAGCTGCAATTCCGCGCAGAACTGTTTAATGTCTTGAACCACCCCAACTTTGGTGTACCGAGTGGATGTTTCGGCGCTTTCTGCGGTGCCCCGTTCGGCTTGTCGACTCAGATGCTAGGACAGAGCCTCACCGGAGGAAATGTCGGTGGGGGAGGTTTCAGCCCTCTATATCAACTAGGGGGCCCGCGCTCGGTGCAATTCGCCTTGAAGCTGTTTTTTTAACGGCTAGCGGCCAGCGGAGCCTGAGATTTTGCACTTAGGAAGCAAACCGCTCAAAGCGGGTTAACAGGCACGCTTCCTTGTTCCTAGTGGTCCGAGAAACCCGGTGCCGACTCTGCAAGCGCCATTTCGGTGGTAAAGACGCAAGACCATGAGAAGAAACGTTGTTCAAGGGGTTCTCCTAGCCGTCATGACTGCGGCACGATTGGCGGTCGCGACGGTATCAAACGCACAGGTCCCTGGCATTTCCTTTTCAGATGGCATACATATTTCAAGCGACACCCCAAGAACCCCCTTCTTCGAGACATTCCTTGCTATTAATCCTGCTAATGCGAACAATCTTGTCGCATCTGCGATGCTAGTGGCTAACGGTTTAGCGGCTTGCTCTGTATATGCTTCCCGCGACGCCGGACGTAGGTGGCAGCACGCACAAAGTGCCACGGGAGAGAAAATCTTTCTCGAATGCTGGGACCCCGTAGTCTATTTTGGTCCCAATGGTATCGCATTTCTTGCGCGCATTAAGTCTCCGGGATTCCTTCTCCTCAGTGCTTCGACTGACGGTGGTTTCACTTGGGAACCTCCAGTAACGGTGCCCGGCGGACCATACGATCGCCCATATCTGGCCTTCGATACCACCGGTGGCAAATTCAACGGGCGGATGTACGTCGTGGCATCGACTATGGTCAAGAACCTCAATAACGGAGGTGTGCATTTTCTTATGGGAGTTCTATCGTCATCCGACATGGGTCGAACTTTTTCTCAGGCGCGGCTGCTCGAGGCCACTAGTGAGAAAGGTGAGCAAGCGACTGCTATCGCGGCAGACCTTCTCGTAACATCGGAGGGCAAGCTGGTCGTTCCCTATGTTACATATTCGTCGGTTGGGGACCAGTGGTGGACCACGGTTTCGGAAGATGGTGGTTTGACGTTTCTACCGGGTCAGAAGGGGCCAACTTGGACTAAAGCAGGATCTTGGTTTCGTCTCATGGAGAGCGATGTTATGCCGCGGGCTGCAATTGATATGTCGAAAGGACCTTTCGGAGACAGGGTTTATATCGTGTGGACGAATTTCGAGAACAGCAAATATGTGGTCAAAGTCTCACATTCGAGCAATCGGGGCAGAACATGGTCGGAGCCGGTCGTAGTCAACGACGGCGACACAAAGAACGCTGCTCCATCCAATCCTGCGATCGCCGTCAATAAGGACGGAACCGTGGCCGTGGTCTTCAATGATCGTAGGGACGATGCCAACAATTCTTGTTATAAATTGTACTATGCTGTTTCTCTCGACGGAGGCGACACATTCCTTCCGAATTTGAGAGCGAGTGAACAACCCTCCTGTCCGGCATCCCTCGGAAACTGGGTTGGGTATGCAATGAGTTCTGCCAGCCTTCTAGGTGAGACTCAGCAGGCAATTATGATTCGAGCTCCTGCAGAGCGATTTGCTAATGGAGGTGAGACACAAGGCTTCCTCGCAGGAACCGATGGCGTCTTTCACTTGGCTTGGATCAATGGTGAATCTGGGGTGATGCAACTTTGGTCGAAGGAATTGAGTGTAAATCTAAGCGTGGCCACAGACTACCAACACAGGAATCTTAGGAAAGACTTGAGCCACGAACTCGAGATTGAGGTTGGCAAACCAATCATAGATTTTGAAACGCACACAATTTCTGTCACTGTTCGGCTTATCAATCCGCTTCAAATCACTATTCCCGGGCCTTTTACCTTGGTCCTCAACGGCATAGAACAATCTTCTCTCAAGGATTTGTCCACAGCAAATGCTGACAATGGAGTTCAGCGAAGTGGGGCGTCATGGAATTTCACTGTTGGAGCTGAGACTTCACTCCACCCGACACAAAAGACGGACGCAAGGATTCTTTGCTGGAAGTTTTCGAAAGGCCCACCTTTAGAGCCAAGCGAACCTCTCTTCCTCGCGCATTTCCGCATTCTGGGTGAGCCGCTCCGAGGCGTAGAGAACGCTAACTCTAGTGCACGCCGGCTGGAGTAAAATGCCATCGCTCGGAGGGTGCTGGCGGCTGGCAAAATGTAACAGAGTCGGAGGATTGCACTACCGCCCGGTAAAACCTCGATTGCACGTCGAGACTGAATTAGCATAGGAATTTTCAACTTGAATTCTTGAACCCCCCCCGGCTGACAAATGTCCGCCGGGAGGGGCAGCGAGGCTTCTTAGTCATCCAATTCGCAATCCAGGTCAGTCCCGGGTCCGGCATCGCCCGTGTTCTTTCCACCAGATTGGATCAAATGAGCAGCATCGCCAAGTACGGAAACTTCTGGCTTCTCATAAGTCATGGTCAAGCACCTCCTTTCTTGTTTGGATTCACGCGTTCTGCTAGCAGAAACTCGAATAAGTTCTAGCGTTCGATTTCTATTGCAACCTCAAGGTGCGAGGATGCGCGGACGCCAAAAACTCAGGGTTCGAAGCAACGACTTCTTGCGATGATGTAGGGATGAGGACTAGTCTGCGGCTTACCACATCTCGCAGCCAAAGCTCCAAGAAGAGCGCCGTCAAAAAAAGATTGGAGTTTGGGGGCATTTTACCGGCCTTGACATCCACCAATGTTGACTCAAATTGTGAACGATTGATGTATCCCAGAGACGAACTGAAAGGTGAGGCAAACATTGCTTCAAGTGTGCGCCAATGTTTTCTCACTGTTAGGCAATAGCAACGGCTTTCAATTTGTTTTGTCCGCCTTGTCAATATCCCCGCTGGGAGTATGCCCGCGAGTGCTCGTCGCATCAAAGAGCGTCTATTGCCAGGTCGATACAATTGATCACTCGGGACCGACATGAGGTACTCAGCCAGATTCTGATCGAGAAAGGGATATCGCGTTTCTGCATACCGTGGTGGATAATTATTTAAAATGTGGACAAGCATTGCATGTTTCTGTACAAAATGCTTACCACTTGGCCGCCAAAACCAGGGACCCTGTGCTGCGGGAAGGAGGAGTCTCGAAATCCTATACTTCCGAGCAAACTTGCTGTTGAGCCATGGCTCGATTCTTCCTTCTTTCTCTATCAGAGCACGCACCGTTGTCGGTGCAAGGCGGACCAACGTTTCTTCCAACAATTGAACCCATGAACGCCTCAGGAGGACACTCCACGATGCCAACTGCTTGACCAGTGCCCCTAATCTCAACTGTACGAGTGAGTCTCCCATTACAACATGGGGATCCAGGGACTGTCCCAGAAACTCGTCACCACCGATGCCGGAGAGAGTGACCCGATATTCCCCACGCTTTATGACTTCCGATCGTGCAACATCGACTTCTCTCCTACCTAGAAAGACGGGTGTAGCAGCTGATTTCGGAAATTCTGTGGAAAATGAGTCACCGGAGCCGCTGATTTGTGCATGGTGGCCGGTTCGACCTATTCTTTCTTCGACCTTCGTGAAGTAAAGAACGTCGTCGCCTTCAGGCTCATCAACGTAACTATAGGAGAATGTATCGAGTCGAGGCGCTTTTGCGCCCTCCTTGTTGAGGATGTCATCAGCCATGCATACGATGGAAGATGAGTCGTATCCGCCGCTCAGGTCAGCTAGAACTGGAGACTGAGAACGCAGTCGCCGTCGTACTGCCTGGCGGAAAAGGAAGCGGAACTCTTCCTCATATTCAGCGTCGCTCGTATAACGCGTTTTCCTTCCTGGTTCAAAAGCCCAATAACGGTGTACAGCAACGTGCCCTTCTCGGATTCGAACAAAGCCGCCCGCAGGCACGGAGTAAATTTCCTGAAACGGCGTTAGGTGACCTGCGATATGCAAGCTAAGGTCGCCAGCAATGTACTCATTGCATAAGCTAAGCCTTTCACCGCATTGAGTCAGAGCCGTCAAACAGCTAGACCAAATCACTTTCCTCGGATTTTGGTAATAGAACAACCGTCTGCAGCCAATGTAATCTCTTGCCAGGATAAGAATCTTTTCGGAGGGATCCCAGACGGACAACGCCCAATCTCCCGTCAACCGTGCGAAGGCACCAGTTCCCCACCTCCTTATAGTCGCGGCAACTATGGCGACATCCGTTACTGACTCTCCCATATCATTGCAGAGGCGACCGATGAGTTCTTTCCGATTATCAAGACGGCCGTCCCAAGTGATGATGCGTCCACTCGAACATATGTAAGGCTGATGCTCTAGGTAAGACTCTGAGGTGGTGTGGAGCGGCCGAAAGACTATTCCGATGTTGTGGTTCAAGTAGGTCTTTTCACCATCTGGACCGTATTCACTTATAGACTTACTCAGCTCTATAAGTAACCGCCCATCAATCAACTCTCCCTCGAAATTCCAAATGCCGGTTTGCGCGCTCATCCATATCCCCCTAAATGCGTTCCCACACGCCGTAGGTCTTTTGGACATCGCGGCGCTCATTAACTTCCCGACCGTCTACTTCTGTCCATGCGTGTCCCTTAAAGGGGATCTTCTGTGCTCCGAGGACCATTTGCGCTCGAACGCCGCAACTGCGCAACAGGCACGTGAGCACAACGGATCTCTGTAAGCAGCGCACCCGCTTCGGATACCATGCACAGGCGTAATTGACAGCGTTACATGCCCGTTGAATTCCATCGTCAGGAGGTGTCCGAAGAGCGGTCGTCCACTGTTCTACGACGCGATGCATTCGCAAAAAATTGCGCCCCAGGCCCAGCGTATCAAACGCCAACAAACCAAATAGTGCCTTCAAGAATAGAAATCGCATATTATTCAGTTTTCCTTTTAATGACCTTCACGCCTAACTGATTACATATGAATGCCAACCTGTTTGTCAGAGCGATAATGCGTTGGGTGAGTGGTTGTGTGGGTGCATGCCCCCAAGTTGTCTTGTAGTCAAGCAAGATCGGATTGTTCGATCTCGTTGCCGCCTGTAACCTCGCAGTCATCTTTCGGGCGTGCATCGGATTGCAGCATGTATCTGCGTCACCGGAGACCAACAATACGGAGGGGTATGGAATTCCCTCCTTTATATTATGGTATGGTGAATAATGAAGTAGATGGCGAAAGTCTTCCTGATCCTCTGAGGAACCGTATTCATCAGTGCAGTAGTGAGTGGAGTCAAAGAGATGATACCGGAGCATGTCGAGAATAGGGCCGACGCAAACTGCCACGCGGAATAGATCTGGCCTTTGTGTTATTGCGGCGGCAACAAGCAGGGCTCCGTTAGATCCGCCCCCAATCGCTATCTTTCCCCGTGCGGCATATCCGCTCCTCAAGAGCCACTCGGAAGCAGCAATGAAGTCATCGATTGAGTTTTGCCGACTCCAACGTCTTCCTTCCTGATGCCAGCTTGCGCCTAATTCGCCGCCACCCCGAATGTTAGCAACGGCAAAAATGAACCCACACTCTAGAAGGAAGGCAGAGTAAGCGTTGAATTGTGGCGTCCGGCAGGTGCCGAATCCTCCGTAGCCTGTGAGAAAAGTCGGCAAAGGACGAGACGCCCCCATTTCTTTGTGCGACGCTAAGAACATTGGGATTTCGGTGCCGTCTTTTGACTTAAAGCGAACTTGCTCCACTTCGATTGAGGGGTAAGGAAGCCTTAGCTGACATTGCGCCCATGGCGTCTGCTCACGAGTTGTGGGATCGTAGGCGAAAATCGTCGGCGGCTGGTCGAAGGAGGAGAACTCATACAACAGGGAATTGCTTTCGAGAGTGCGGCGGAACAGGCGTGCCGTACCCCGAGGGGGACACGGAACCGGATCTTGCCGCCGGCCGAACAGATCAAACACCTCGACTCGGTTGGAAAGATTTTCAACGTAACTGACGCAAACGAAGCTGCTAACCACTGCGAAGTCTTTAATGCGACGCTGAGATTCGGGGACAACTTCAAACCAACAATCGCTCTCTGCATCTTTCGCATCGATCGCAACAATGCGACGGTTAGGAGCGTTATAATCCGTCAGGGCGATCAACTTCTCGCCACATGAAGAAACCTCGAATACCGAACCGGTGTTTTCAAGAATCTTGCTGGGTTGCTTGTCATGAACAAGGTCCTGAATGTAGAGACGAAATCTTCGGGAATCACCCGCCTGAATGGCCAGATACCACAGATAACGCCCGTTCGCTGAACCAAACAGGGCCAAGTGGAGTTTGCGGTCTTCGCCAGCCACGAAGATTTCTGAGTCCTCTTGCGGACTGTTGAACTCGTGCCGGTACACCGCACGATAGTTGGGGTGCCGGCAATTGACAATCTCATGTGAGTAATAAAAACTCCGTCCATTCGCTGAGAACACGAGCCCATAGACGAAACCAGGAGGGAGGCGATCCGGCAGAACCTCCATCCTATCCACGCCGAAAAACTCTACTACCTGCGAATACTGCCCTCCCTGACGAACACCATAGGCCAGCACATTTCCGTCCTTCGAAACATTGAGGATATTGACCGACGTTGCTGTACCTCCCCCTCTCTCCGATGGATCAACTAGAACGACTTCATCACCCGAATGACCGTCTCTCATCATGATGGCCGGCTGTTGCTGGTAAGCTAAGCGTTTCAAATAGAAGTAACGCTCGCCAACTTTCCATGGTTCGGAGACGACCTCGACCGCCAACAGCTCCTCGACCCGCTTCCGAATTCGATCTCGGCCCGGAATGGCATCCAGATATGCACGTGTGTAGACCGTTTGTTCGTCCAACCACTTTCGCGTGCGCGGAGAATTCTGATCTTCCAGCCAGCGATAGGGGTCTGTGACAGGAACCCCGTGCAGGACCTCGGTTACGGGTTCAATGGGAGTGGGTGGCGGAGGGTTTAGTGTCAACGGCATTCGTTAGGCTCGCTACTCTTTTGACGTTCCGATTCTATTAGGGGCGGGGGCCGCCACTTTTAATTGCATACCCATTCATTCCCACGAACTGTTCTGAACCTAACCTACTGGTCGGGATTCCGTGACTTGCTAGAGGGCTGGGCGACGCTGCGATGCTGCATTCAGAATAGAGTGAAGTCAATAATAAACGAGCCGCATATTTTGCTTTTTAGCCGCATATTTTGTCTCTTAGCCGCATATTCTGCCCTAATCGGAGTTGAAGGGGGCCACGCCGCTGCTGGATGGAGACTTGTCAGGCATCCCTGCACGCAACTGAGAGTCAGCAAGCTCTGCCTTGGCGTACAAATAAGGGTAGAATCCGTCGCTCCGCATTAGTTGGTCGTGCGTACCTTGTTCCACGATCGTACCTTGATTCAGCACGAGGATTCGATCAACCCATTTCAGTGCAGAAATTCTATGAGACACGAAAACCATGGTTAGATACCGAAAGCGCTGCGTCAGATTGGCAAGAACCTTGCGTTCGCAGGGAGCGTCGAGTGCAGATGTCGATTCGTCCAGCAAAAGTAAACATGGACTTTGAAGAACGGCTCGAGCTAAAGCGAGGCGCTGGCGTTCACCGCCGGACAGCGCATTGCCTCTGGGCCCAACTGGTGTATCCCAACCCTTTTGCAAACGGCCCATCAACTCATTGAGATCAGCGATTTCAAGTGCCGAGGAGAGTTCTTTGTTCGTGGCCGATGGTTTTCCGAGAAGCAGATTCTCTTTTAATGTGCGATCGAATAGGACGGCATCCTGCATGAGATAGCAAACCTTCGTTCGAAGGCTTTCAAGACTTACGTCTCGAACGTCGATTCCATCGATATACAAAGCTCCTTGATTCACGTCGTACAGCCTGTCAATCAACCTGGTAATCGTACTCTTGCCGCTACCGCTGATGCCGGCCAATGCGACCTTTTCACCTGCTACGAGCTTGAGATAGAGCCCATCGAGCACAGGCGGGCCCCCATTATAGAAGAATGACACTCCTCTCATTTCAACGTGCCCTCGAACTGGAGAAGGCAGAGGCACCGCATCCGGCTTTTCTAAGACGCCAGGAGCCATTTCGAGGATTTCCAAGATTCGTCGGAGACTGGCGCTCAGACGGTTGAACCGAGAATAGATGTCCACGGCGGCGTTCAGCGGATCGAATAGTCGGGCTAGGTAGCTGTAAAAAGCCACGAGTCCTCCGACTGTCAAAGCTCCAACGAACACCCGATAACCGCCATAGCCGAGGATGGCGATTGTGCCGAGAGCAATGACCATCATGTAACAAGTCCTGAATAGAATCTCGACTAGGTTGCGATGATTCAGAGCCTTCATCCGTGCGGTCGCGCGCTCCAGAAACGCCTCGGTTTGGCTCTGCTCTCGGTGCAGAAGTTGAATTTGAGTAACCGAACCGAGGTGTTCTTGGAGAAAACTGCTTTCCCGACTCGATTGCTGCTGAGCGGCATCTGAGGCACGGCTCAGTCGGCTTTCGAAGTGTCTCCGAAAAACGAAAAAGAGAGGCATCAGCGGGAGGATTAAGCACGTCAGCCGGGAGTCGAGTATGAATATAGTTCCTATGACAAAAAGCGTGTTGAACGCCACCTGGAGAACGTAAGGCACGAGACTCGATCCTAGTTCTGCCAACTGATCGACGTCCTGCTCCATCCGGTAGAGCTTTTCCCCAACTGGCATCGTTTCATGGTAGTCCGCGGACAGGCGATTCATCTGTTCCAGGATGCTGAGCCGAATGCGAAATACGAGATCTTGTGCTGTGCGAAAACTCACAAGCCCCGCAAGCGCGGAGAAGGCCAGCCGAAGGATGTAGATTGCGAAAAACCCAGCCGCAGCGATGAGTATCAAACGCACATCCCTTTTAGGGAGGACCCTATCAATCAGCCATTTGATGAGCAGGGGATCGAGGAGAAACATGAGACTGCTCAAAACGATAAGCGAAATACTCAGAAGATGCGCACGCTTGAGAGGGCGGAGTTGGTGAACAAACCAGCGTAGCTGTGGATTGAGCTTCAGACTCAAGAGTGCTCCCCTGGGAACGTTTCGACTGGAAGTTCTCGAACCCCCGTGGTCCCTCGACCGGAGATTTAAAAGGGGACAGTGTCGCCCCAATATGCGGTCGCAGACCCGTCGGTTCTAACCGCATGTATGCGAAGTGGTCCTCCCCTTTCTCCCGTTCTTCTTTGGAGAGAATGCCCCTGACGACTCCAGATACGAACTTGTAGCTTTGCGTCCCTCTTCGATCACAGACAACAAAAAATCCGTGAATTCAGCAAGTTGGAGTGTCCGCACTTCTGACCCCAAAGCCAGTTGAACAATGGGTTCGAACCGATTCCCATGCGCGACCGTTACGCTCAAGTTGTGTTTCTTCAGGTGAAAGACCATTTAGCGCGCTCGTCTCGGTAGCAGAGTCCGCAAATTAGTCTGCCGTTGGGTAACGGCAGGCTGCGCATTTTGTTTACACGCCGGCGGATCAGAAAGCTCGCGCCTCGGACAATGTCTCGTTTTGTCCAGGTTGAATTTCTTTTTCATACATTTTCCTAAACTCGGTAGGGGTTAGAGAGAATAGCTGTTTAAATTGGCGTTGAAAATCCCACACAGTGCGATACCCGAGACCCAAAGCAATCTCTTTGACTGAGAGGGCCGGGTCTTTCAATCGCTGCGCGGCAAGGCAGAGTCTCTTCCTCTTGACGTATTCCCTGACCGTAACGCCGAGGCAACGTCTAAAGAGCCTGGCGACGCGAGATCCGGAAATCCCAAATCCCAGCTCTCGGCAGATTTGCTGAATATTCCAACCAATCTTGACGTCCTGATTGTCCACGAACCGTTGGAACCTGATGACGCGCAAGTCTGCATAATTGGTCGGTTTCACTATCTCGACGAGCCGTTGATTTATGAACGCGCTGATAGTTCCTAGAATTTGAATACCCGGGTGCTGATATATCATTGGACTTGCTCCTACGAGTGTTACCCTCGTTTTTGTTGCGCGAGAAAATCCGCTGCCTTTATCGAGCGCAAACGCCAGTTGGGAAACCGCGCTGTTTGGCGGCTTCGACATATTGGTTTCCTTCCTCGCCTAGAGTTCCGGGCAATTTGTCAGAGAAGATTTGACACAACTGCGCCCTTCCGCGGCCTTTAGGCGTGGTCCTGAACACCAGAACACGTGCGTAAGAACACAGAAACGTGAACCCCGAAATTTCTTGCGTCGGATCTGGAAGCACGGATGAAGCCAGCATGACTTCGCTGGAGCTATGAAGCGGGGAAATACCAGGCAGGTTCCTATCGAACAAGCACTTCAGCGGACCACAGACCCGACCCTGGTCTGGATCTGAGATTACTTCCGGTTTCCCGATATGGAGCCTGCATCGCAACACTTTAGCTTCCGCCTCCAGACGCACTGGAGGGTATACAGTGGCTGTTCGCTTGAAGGAGACCCACCCGCTGCATTTTGTCCAAGCATTTGGCGGTGTCCCCTTCCAGTTCCCGATGTGAAATCTCGAAATCCGTCTTGAGCACATCCACGATGCCTTCGAGAGTGATTCCGGATGGGCTCGACTCCATAGTGCGCCATATTCGACTGGCGACAGCGTTTAGGCTGTAGCAGATGCCTTTGGGGACATCGAGCACTACCGCCCCATCTTCGGTATACGTTGCGAGCGCGTCGGAGGAAATCAACCACACAACGTCTGCATCCGTCTTCACGCCTCCCCTTTCCTCGACCGCCTGCTGTTTCGCACTCCTGCGTTCACCCATGGACTTGCGCGACCGCCCTGTTCCTCTAGAACTTGCTCTTCTTTGTCGCGCGAGTAGTTCCAAGTACACTAGGTGCGCGTATACGGCCTTGGGTACCAATTCGGTCATCTCTAGCCAGAAGTCGATAAAATCTTCCAATTGGAACGTTCGCGCTTCTGAGCCCATAGTGACGACAACGTCGGGCTTGTTGTGGTCTAAGTGGCTGAACGCGATCTTCAGGCCTCGTCCCTCGGAGCTGTAGGTCAAGGGAGGTCCATCCTTTCCGATGGAATCCGCGAAGCCAGTCAACACTAAGTGCGCATCTGCCGCCTTACGCCCCACTTTGAGCATGTCCAACCAGAAATTGGTAAATCCTTCGAGTTGGAACGTTTGCGCTTCCGAGCCCAAAGTGACGACAACGTCGGGATTCTTTTGATCGAGGTGCGTGAACATAACCTTTAGGTCGTATTTCTCTAAGCCATAGACCATCGCGGTTCTATCCTCTTCGTCAGAATCCTGGAAGCCAGTCAACAAGATCGTCCTCGTGTGACGCCGTCATCCCTGGAGATCCACTTGAGGGGTCTATGAGCTTGGTAGCCCCCGAGCCGCGACAGATAAACAGGCTCGATCGCTACAGTTTTAGCGAACCGTACGCCAGACTTACTTCCATGCTCAACGCTGGGACGGTCTTGGCGATTCTCCCTGAAATCAGTCGCACACATCAGACTGCAGACTCCCTTCGACGTAGGACAGCAAAACGACGCTACGAATTGCCTAACAAGGTTCAGCAAGATCGGACATCAGAAGACGGTTGTCCTCCGGCACCAATCTTCCGTAGCCTGTTCCGTTGGTCCTGACCGGAACCACTTGTTGACAGCCGCACAGAAACCTGACCCCCATAACCTTTTTGTTCGGACCAGGGGGCGCCGTCGGTCCCATCATGTTTTCCGTGCAGTCATTGGGCCGCGAAATATGAGGCAGGCCCCTCTCGATCATGGAATCAAAGAGATCACAAATCCAACCCCGCTTTGGATCCGAGATTTCTTCTGCTGCCTCGATAGCGAGCCTGCCCTGCAACACCCCTTACCTTCTTCTTCCGAAGGCCTTAGACGATATGCCGTGGCCATTGCATTGAACGAGCGCCATCCGCTCCAGCTTGTCCAAGTATTCGGCTATGTCGGTTTCAAGTTCTTGATGCGGAACATTGAAGTGGGTCTCAAGCGCACCCACGATGCCGTCAAGAGTAATTCCCGTTTGGCTCGCATCTATCGTTAGCCACATGCGTGCCCCAACTACATTCAAGCTGTAGCAGAGGCCTTTTCCAATATCGAGCAGCACAGCGCCATCTTCGGAATATGTTGCACGAACGTCCGGGGAAACCAACCACCTAGCGGTAGCATCCAGTTTCACGCTTTCCCTCCGGCAGAAGTGTCTGAGTTCGAAGCAAACGGCCTCGGGGCCGGCTGAGGCCGTTTGTAAGACTAAAGGAGCAGTGTGAAGTCCGGACTTTTCGGACAAAACCCCTTCATCTCGCGCTACCGCTTGCGCGGCGACGCGCTTGAAGATGTCGCACGAATTCGAGTTGGTGTGTGAAAAAAGATGTTTCTGCTCCGAATCCGGGCCTATAAAGACGAATTGCGAATGAAAAGTCTGTGAATGAAGTGGGCCGTCGAGCGTGTTGTACGGTTGATTTCAAAGACTTACGAGCAACTATTACCTTGGGCTGGGCATGGCTTAGGCGACGCGTATCGGTCGTAGTCCGAACCGCAATTTCCGTCCAAAGAGAGAATGGTGGCCGAGAATCCGACCTGACGTGCCTACGCCCGCCCACAGCGTCCTTTGGTATTGGTCAGAGGCGTAAGGCGCGTTGCCGACCCCTTCAGAAGCCCCTGCGCGCTCACCATTCAAGAAACGTTGCGCTGTTCTG
>Ga0137384_10000679_pt1 | contig 26136 bp, 11 predicted proteins | sample SagtaG_2_FD_104922 | JGI IMG/M metagenome (GOLD analysis project Ga0137384, IMG submission 104922) | Vadose zone soil microbial communities from Sagehorn Ranch, Mendocino, California, USA - Sage2_R_60_16 metaG | ecosystem: Environmental > Terrestrial > Soil > Vadose zone | place: USA... | reverse complement strand
TACACATGTTCAAAAAAATCAAGAGGGAAGGAGGAAGGCATGGGAGCGGTGTGCCTGCGGGCACGCGGCATTTCCTCCCGCCCCGTGAACGGAGGCGGGTCTCCATGCCGCATTGCTGATGAACACGGCGCTTTGGTTATTGCCTGGGACTCGAACAGAGACCAGGGGCCATTTTCCTGTCCCGAGTGCAAACGAGGGGTTACCCTGAAAAAAGGCCAGTTTATCATCCACCACTTCGCTCACAACCCCGGGTCAAACTGCTCGTACGGGACCGGGGAAAGCTGGGAGCACTGGCAAGCAAAGTATGAGATGTATCACGCGCTTCTCGCACACTCTCAAGTGAGCGAGCTGCAGGTCGAGCTCCCTCTAGGCCCTGTGCGCCCGGATATCAGCTTTCGCTGGAACAACGAGGTGATGGTTGCGATTGAATTGCAACGCAGTTCACTTCCGACTGCTGATGTGGCGCGGCGAACATCCATCTATGATGAGAAAGGCATTGCTGTCCTGTGGGTGTTATTACCACGAGATAGGTTCTGGGCGGGAGTATGCTGCTCGACAAAGGTCTGGGAGCGTTTCCTTCACGAACTCTACAATGACAAAATTTTTTGCTGGCATGGAGGACAGAAGCTTTTTTCTACCCATCTTGACCCGTACAAATTGCGTACGGAATACAGAGAGCGTTACAATAGGCACCTCGGTATATGGTGCACCAAAGAAATCTCTCACTTCTCAAAACGTTCAAGGATACCGCGCTGGGATGACATCGTACAAATCACGGACTTGAGGGTTATCGAAGTGCTGGCACAACAGCGAGGACAGTTTTCCTTGCCGAAAGCACGATTGTGGAGCAGGTGAAGCGTTCGGGCCGGGTGAAAACACGTGTGTTGTACTCATCCAACCCGATACCCCAAATGGGCTAATAACAGAGACAAAGAATATTGACATTTATGCCCCGGTGGAAAGCAGGGCGGCTTGATGCCTATCAACTCGACACCCGTACCATCATCGTCCGCGATCCTTTACCGGAAACAACCACTCCAAAGGGAATAGCCCTGTATGCACGTGTCTCTCCTCAAGGACAGAAAGCCGACCTTGATCGACAAGTTGAGCGACTCAAGACGTATGCAGCAAGTCGGGGTTATCAAGTGACCAAGATTGTGCAAGAGATTGCCTCTGGCATGAATGACACCCGTCCCAAACTGCTCAAGCTGCTGACTGATCCCCAGATTGGCAAGATCGTGGTGGAGCATCGCGATCGGCTGACGCGTTTTGGCTTTGTCTCTATCGACCAGCTTTTTGCCATGCAGGGTCGTTCCCTGGAAGTCATGTTTCCCACCGACACCAAGCACGACCTTGTAGATGACTTCATTGCCGTCATGACGTCAATGGCAGGTCGAATCTACGGACGGAGACATGCCAAAGAGCGGGCCGAGAAAATCAAGCAGTGTGTCGAAACGACTTTTATCTTGAGTGGACGTTTGATCAGGATAAACATGATTTTGAGTACATCTGTGGGAAGATGACTGTTGAAGAGTACGAACACTATTTGGAGTGGGAAAAGGAAGAATGAAGATCACTCGAGGATACAAGACGGAACTTGACCCAACGGTGAAACAACATATCTTGCTTTGTCAGTGTGCAGGAACGGCTCGCTTTGCCTACAATTACGGCCTTGCCCGTAAGCAAGAGGTCTACAAAGAAAGTGGAAAATCCATCTCTGCCATTGATCTCCAAAAGGAATTGACGACCCGCAAACACACTGACCTTCCCTGGCTCAAAGGCGTTTCCAAATGGATTGTCCAAAATGCCCTGCGTGACCTTGATCAAGCCTACGAGCATTTTTTTCTTCGAGTACGAGAAAGGAAAGCAGGGAAAAGGCATCAGAACCTTGGCTTTCCGAAATTCAAAAGCAAGAGCCAGGGGCGCGGCTCTTTCCGCTTAGACAAGCCGATTCGTGTGTTTGATGATCGCATTCAACTGCCCAAGCTGGGGACAATCCGACTCAAAGAACACAGCTACATCCCGACAAGTGATGTCACCGTCCTCTCAGCAACCGTTTCCGAACGGGCTGGCAGGTGGTATGTCAGTGTGCTTGTCGAAGAGCAGGTTCCACCCGTTGTGAAAGCCTCAGGCCAGCCGATCGGGGTTGATCTGGGTATTTCCTCACTTGCCGTCTGCTCAGATGGTCGCCCTCCGATGGTCAATCCCAAAGCCTTACGAACCAACCTCAAAAGACTCAAGAGGTACCAGCGTCATCTTTCCCGATGTAAAAAAGGATCAAAGAACCGTGAGAAAGCGCGAGCCCAGGTTGCCCGCCTCCATGCTCGTATTGCCAATATTCGTGAAGATGCCCTCCATCAGGCAACCAGTTCGCTTGTTCATGCTCCACTCTCCCAGAGTGAACGCATCAGTCTCAAGACCCATCTTGCCTCTCTTCTGCCCAGACCGAAAACCAAGGCCGAGCAGAAAAAGGCCAAGAAGCAGGTCAAGAAGCTGATCCACCAGACCACAGAGATCAATGCTCCACTGCGCCCCCAGGTGATTGTGCTCGAAGATTTGAACGTAGAAGGAATGAAGCGGAATCGCAAGCTTGCACCTGCAGTCAGCGATGTCGGCCTGGGGGAGTTTCGCAAGCACATCGAGTACAAAAGTCTGTGGAATGGGGAAATGCTCCTTTTCGCTGATCGCTTCTTTCCATCGAGTAAGACCTGTCATTGCTGTGGATGGAAGTGGGAGGAGATGACGCTTTCTGATCGGATCTTCCTCTGTCAAAATCCCGCTTGCCCCCTGTTCCAAGTCCCGCAAGATCGGGACCAAAATGCATCGAAAAATTTAGCCCAGTTAGCAGATGAGTATCTCGCAGTCTACGGTGAGTTGCACCGGACTTAAAAAGCCTGTGGAGAGCCGGAGCGCTGGCTGGTTGGAGACAATCAGTGAAACTCTACTCGATGAAGCAGGCACGGGACCGTGGGTAGAAATGTCCACACACCCGACAACGGTATCAGCCGATAAGGCTATATAGGTATTCCTCGCCTATACTCATTGACCAGCTACGTCCAACTCGCTAAAATCAAATTCGCAGGGTTCCCTTTGCGTTGTGCTGCTAGTAGGAGAGCGAGTTGGACTTTATTACAGAGAGCTATGGGCTGCCCCCGACTTCTCGAAGCGCATCAAGTCGCTGCGCCAGAAGTTCGGGCTTTCGCAACAGCAATTCGCCGATCTCATCGACATCTCCGTACCATTACTGAAGCGATGGGAGCGTGGTCAGATGCAGCCACCAGCTCGCTATCGGCAACAAATCGTGATGGCTGAGACCATGGGTGTACAAGCCCTGTACAAGGTAGATGCCAATTCCAATGGAAGCTTGTTGCATGAGCCTGGTATAACCTACTTACTTGACTCCGCGCCCGAAAGCCTCTGTGATTCATCCATGGGGATGAAGGACGCGTTCTTTTTGGGGGTGAGGGCGCGGAGAAACATCTAGAACTAAGGTTGATGCTATAGAGGCCGCAATAGGGTATAATTGAAGCACAAAGGTAGAGAAATGGAGAGTTGATATGCCGTTCACTGTACAACAGCTTATCGAAGGTCGTCAGGAACCGGTCACGGTATCGCCCCACGACACCGTCAAAAAAGCACTGGAACTCATGATCGAACACGATTTTAGCCAACTCCCTGTAGTAGACGAGAGTAGGAAGGCGCTCGGTATCGTCACCAGTGATTCCATCCTTCGCGCGCTCAATAATTTTGGCGTGCCGCTGGCGGATCTCCACGTTTCACATGCGATGGTGAAGATTCATCGTAAATATAGCCCTGATGAAGACTTGTTTGATCTCCTGGACGATTTGAAAAACACGTATGCCGTCTTGATTATTAACGCCGAAGAATCTCTTATCGGCATTGTGACCAGTTATGATACGACCGAGTACTTCAGGCGGCGTGCGGAAGACATGATGTTCGTAGAGGATATCGAGACTACGCTCAGGGACTTTATTCGTGCTGCCTTTAATGTTAGCGATGACACTGACCAGCAGAAGTTGCCGGCAGTGATTGCGGACATGACAGACTCTGACCTTCGCAAGAAGTTTCAAGGAGCGTTGAACCATTATCTGAGCCTTTGGAACAAAAAAAGCGATCAGGAAACCGCGAAGTTTGATGTGGATATAGCAGAGGAAGTCTTCGCAAAGGCTTTTACACATAAAGATTCACCCAAATCCCTGGATGATCTGACCCTCAATGATTATATCCAACTTTTGCTCCATAAAAGCACATGGCCTCAGTTCTCTTCGGTGTTTCAACTGAACACGGATGGGGTACGTAATCTGCTGAGCGGTGTCCGCAAGACACGAAACGATCTGGCCCATTTTCATGGTGAGATATCTGCGAGCCAGCGTGATCAGCTTCATTTTTGTATCGAATGGTTGGAACGTCAACGACAGGTCGTCCTTGATGCTTTTCACTTCAGTACTGAAGTGAATGAGCCGCAGCAGATTGAGATTACATCGCCTATTCCTGGCCCTTCCGTAGAATCAACGATTGAGGAGATTATCCCGGTTGAAGAGCCGCTGCGCCCAGGTGATAGTCGCTATGCGCCGCTCGCTATCTGGTTGCAGCAACAGCCTCCGCGAGAGGAAAAGGTCACTTTGACCTTCATTCAGATCCAGGAGATCCTTCGTGAGGAGCTACCTGCGTCTGCACGGCAGCATCGTTCCTGGTGGGCAAATGACTCCGTTGGGCATGTGCAATCCCGACAATGGCTCGATGTTGGGTGGCGTGTCTCGAATATTGGGGTGGCAGAGGAGAAAGTAACCTTTACACGGATTAAAGAACGAGAAAGGCTATACATTGGCTTTTACAGTGGGCTTCTTCAGGAGCTGAGGAAAGTGTCACCATTTCAAGTCAGAGAAGCGGGGCCAGATGGCTTAAGTTGGATGACTATTGCGAAATTGCCAAGTACAGGCCCTCAGGTAGGTTTTCTAGGTTGCGCTTTTGCATGGCACAGGCGCTTCCGCATTGAATTTTACATTGACTCATATGATAAAGAGAAAAATAAGCGCCTTTTCGATATGCTTTACCTGCGTAAAGATGAGATACAGGCGGAATTGAGGGACATACCTGGATCATTGGAATGGGAGCGTATCGACGATAAGCGGGCGTCACGCATCGCTCTGTATCATGAAGGAGCTATCACTAACGCGCCTGAGGAACTCGCCCAATTGCGTACCTGGGCCGTCGATGCAATGGTCAGGTTTCAGAAAGTGATCGATCAGCATGTGAGCCATGTTCTCACTACGGCTTGACACATCTGCGCCGCATGCTTATGATACAGGCGTTATTTCGTAGAAGTGGTGGGACTTTGTATGTTTGAAGCTGGGCAGTTGGTCCGCATCCGCGAACAGACCTGGCAGGTGCTGGAGGATCACGCGGCCTATGCGGGCGGTGATCATACACTTCGAGTGCGCGGTCTCGATGGCCGGGTACGCGGCCTGGAACGGGTATTTATTTATCGTCCAGTGGGTGATGGGAACGAGCGCGCGCAAGGTGATGATGGGGCGCTGGAACGGGTGATGCCCTTGTCAGCACCCGCGCTGCGCTGGCATCCCGGCACACCGCCGAGCCAGTGGGAACGCCTGCACACGGCCTATCAGCTCTCCATCTCGCATAATACGGGCTATCTGTTAGGGCTGGCGCGCTCACGCTTGGTCATTGAACCCTATCAACTTGCTCCTGTGCTGCAAGTCATGTCCGCTCCCAGGCAGCGTTTCTTGCTGGCTGAAGATGTCGGCATGGGCAAGACCATCGAAGCGGGCCTGATCGCGATGGAATTGATCGCGCGCGGGCGCGGTGATCGCATCCTGATAGTCGTTCCCGCAGCCTTACAGGATCAATGGGCCGATGAAATGCGTGACAAGTTCGGCCTGGCCTTCGCAATTCTGGATAATGACTACCTGACCAGGGACCTGCTGCCTCACCTGCCCACTGGCGCGAACCCCTGGCACTACGCCAATCGCGTCATTACTTCTATCGACTTTGCCAAGCAAGAACGCATCCTGCGGGCGATGAAGAAGACACGTTGGGACATCATTATTATTGACGAAGCACACTATCTTGCCGAATCTGGCAGCGCCACGCGCCCGCTGCGTACTGACCGCAGCCGCTTTGGCGAGGTCCTCGCTCCCCTCTGCGACTGCCTCTTGTTGCTCACCGCCACGCCTCACGATGGCTATTCACAGGGCTTTTATTCCTTGCTGCGCTTGCTCGACGACGCGCGTTTCGCCAGCGCCGAGGATTTGCGGCGCGACGTGGTGGAACAGGTCGTGATTCGCCGCTCCAAGCAGCAGATTTTCAATCCCGACGGCACACCCAGATTTCACGGGCGCATCGTGCACCACCTGGAGCTCGCGCTCTCCGATCCCGCGCTATCTGCCGAACGCAGGCTTTACGATGCCCTCACGAAATACGTGGCGCGCCGGTGGCGGGCGCTGCGTCATGACCCTGATCAACGAGCAACGGTCGGCTTCGCTATGATGCTGCTCAAGAAACGCATGATCAGTTCGCTGGGAGCGATCAAGGCTTCACTGCGCACGCGCCTGGAAGGGCTGACCGATGAGACTGTCGCGCCCGACGCCCGGCGCGGCCTGCTCGCTTCATATCGTGCGGGCATCCCACTGACCGAAACGCAGCGTGAACGTATCGAAAAGCAACTTGTCGTGCTTGCGCCGGGACGCGGGCAGCAAGCCCTTGACAACGAGCGGCGCGAGGTTGAGCGCCTGCTGCGGCTGGCTGAGACTATTCCACCGGAGCAGGATCGCAAGGCCGCGCTACTGAAGCGCACTCTGGATCGCTTCTGTTTCGAGCAAGGACGCAAAGTGATCGTCTTCACTGAGTACAAAGACACGCTCGACTACCTCCAAGCATATTTAGAGGAACGCGGCTACTCAGGACGCATCGCCATTCTGCACGGCCATCTGAACCGCTCGCAGCGCCTCGCTGCCGAGCGCCTCTTTCACCAGCCAGAAACTGTGGTGTTGTTGGCAACCGATGCTGCCAGCGAAGGCCTCAATTTCCAGCAGGGGTGCTGGACGATCATTCACAACGAACTGCCATGGAATCCTAATCGCCTGGAACAGCGCAATGGGCGTGTCGATCGCTGGGGGCAGGCGCACACGGTTGAAGTCTATAACATGGTGCTGCAAGATACCCTCGAAGGACGTATCCTCATACTGCTGGAGGAGAAATTGAAGCGCATCCGCACCGAACTGGGCAATGTCTCTGACGTGCTGAGCATCACCAGGCCGCTTGATCTCGACGCACTGCTGATGGACGGCATGGCCGAGACGGAAGAACACGATGAAGCGAGCGTCATAGAGGGACTTGATGAGAAGATCGAGCAGGCTCTGAAGCAGGGACAGGACGCGCTGGATGCCTGTCGCGCCCAGTTTCTCACGGCTCCAGGCGCCTTTGGGCCGGAGGATTACCTGCGCGTGGGAGCTGCCGAACAATTGACAACGCACGCGCTACCTGATACCAGTATGATTGAGCAGTTCGCCACGTCAACGCTCGCACTGCTTGGCGGCAGTGCCGCACGCGTTGAAGGACTGCCGGGCATTTGGACGCTCGACGTACCTCAAAGCCTACGCCGTCACGGCGTGCGCGATCACTATGAGCGTGCCACCTTCGCACGCGAGACAGCCCTTAGCGACAGGGAACGCCCACCTGCCATCGACTTTATCGCGCTGGGCCATCCGTTGCTCGATGCACTCATCGCCAGCGTCAAGAGCGATGCGCGCGCCGGCGGCCATCTTGCCGGGCCTATGACTGTGCACGTCCAGGACTGCGCTCTGCGCGGCTTTCTGCTGACCTACCTGGGGCGCTGGCAGGACCGGCGCGGCGCGCTGGCGGCGGAAGAGATCATTCCCATCTTCCTGCATCTCGACGGTTCTTCCGCCTCTCCCGACCAGGCCGCTGCCTTGCTGGCTGCACCTGGCCTGCGGCGCAACGCTCCTTCGTCCCTCCTGGCGGAGGTCTATGAGCCACTTTGGGAAGCCCGGCGCGAGCAAGGATACGATCTTGCGGCGCGGCGCTGTAGCGAGATGGCCGCGCAGGTTAGAGCTGCGCGTATCCCCCAACTCGAACTGCTTCGCCGCGACATCGAGACATGGGCAGAGGCTCGCCTGCGCTGGATAGAGCGACTGCTGTCGGAGCGCGCTGGGCAAGAGGCGGAGCAGTTGTCGCTCTTTGAGGGGGCGGATCAGGCGCGCGCCCTGGCGGCTGCAGAAACGCGGCGCAAGAACGATCGCGCACGTGAGTGCGAAGTGATCGCCAACCGGCGGCGCCAGCGCGAAGCGGAGATCGCCAATATGGAACACATCATCGCCGCCGCGCCCGAATTGATCGGCGTGCTGGTGATCGTTCCGGTGGAGGAATGCTAGCATGATCGGGGATTTGAAGACACAAGAACTGCCAATTGGGCAGCCAGCCAGTGCCGAGGAGCCGGGAACAATCTTTATTAATCGTAACCTCTTCAGCAGCTATTACCTGGGAACCCTGCTGGCTCGCGAGGTGCGAGGACATCTAGGCGAGACAGGCACACGAATGCCCATCACCGTGCGTCGCCGCATGCAAGGCTTATGGGAACGCGTCTCGCCCGCGCTTGGCAACAGCACATCCTATGCTCGCACCCGGCAAACCTGGATCGATCCCCTGTTGCTTATTCTTGGCTACGAGCCTCTTGAACAGGCTCGCGCCGCCGATTTCGACGAAGATGCGCTGCCTGATGGCTACTATCTCTACCATCCCGCCGCTCAGGCACAAGCTGCTCCCACAGCACAACCGCTCATGCCTGATTCCAGGCCGATCACAGAGCAGGCCAGCTATGCAAGCGAGGATGATGATGAGCGCCCTGCGCCGACCGTTGTCCTGCTCTCGCTGCTGAGTTGGGGAGCGGATTTTGACCGTCCTTTCGCTTCGGTCCGGCGGCGCGGCGATATGCCACACAAGCTCATGGAGCGCCTGCTTGTAGCAGGACCGGCACAGTGGGGCCTGCTCTGTAACGGGCGACGCCTGCGCCTGCTCAAGCGCAACGTCGTCGCCGGTCGCCAGCAGTATTTTGAGGTTGACCTGGAAACGCTCTTCGAGAGCGGCAGCGATCGCGACTTCGATACATTCTGGACACTCTTCCGTGCCCAGGCATTTCAGCCTGATAGCAAGGGACGCTGCCTGCTTGATATCGTGAACGAGGGCAGCCGCAAACATGCCGAGGGCGTCAGTTCCACCTTGAAGGGAAGCGTATTTCGCGCCCTCGAAATGTTGATGCGAACGCTTGTCAACCGCGCGCGCGAATTGACATTCCAGCCCGGCGACCCGACAGACGATTCTGCGCAGCGCAGGCGGGAACAGGCCGAAGCCGCGCTCAACAACCTGACCCTGCTCTACCAGCAATCGCTGGTGCTGCTCTATCGCCTGCTCTTCGTCCTCTATGCCGAGAGCCGTACGCTGCTGCCTGTCGATAACGCCGTCTATCGCGACAGTTATAGCCTCGAACCTCTGCGCGACGAGATCATGGAACCAAACATCCTCTACCTACCCGGCACGTTTCGCCTGTGGGGGACCATGCAGGCGCTGTTTCGCCTGATCCGCCAGGGTTGCAACACCTCGCAACTGGTTGTCCCGGCCTACAACGGCGACCTCTTCAGCTCACAGAGCAGCGCGCTACTCGATGCCATCCTCGTGCCTGACAGCGCACTGGCCGAGGTGCTGCGTGAGATTTCCGTCACACCACCAACGAAAGATCGAGGCCGCGAGCGCATCGACTACCAGGACCTCGGTGTCGAGCAGCTTGGCGCGGTCTACGAGGGTCTGCTGGAATACGAGCCGAAAATCGCGGCGGAGCCGATGGCCGAGGTGCGCTACAAGGGCGACATTGCCATCATTCCCGTCCGCGAGCAGCACGACTATCCCGTCATGCGAACATTCGAGACGGGGCAGTTCTATCTCGGCCATGGTGCGGGGCGCAAGACGAGCGGCAGTTACTACACGCCGCAGCCGCTGGTAGACTTCCTGGTACGGCGCACGCTTGGCCCGCTCGTGCAGGGCAAGACAGCGACGCAAATTCTCGAACTCAAGGTGGTCGATCCGGCGATGGGCTCGGGCGCGTTCCTCGTCGGAGCCTGCCTCTTCCTGGCCGATGCCTACGCCCGCGCTCTACGAAAAGAGGAAAGCCCTGATGGGCAGAGCGGCACGGAGATAGGCGAGATCGAAGAGTTGGAGGGAGAGCAGGACGAACTGTCCGAGGAGACCACGCGCCCCAATCGCCGCCTCGTCGCCGAACGCTGTCTCTATGGCGTTGATCTCAACCCAATGGCGGTCGTGCTTGCCAAAGTCTCGCTCTGGCTCACCACACTGGCGGGCGATAAGCCGCTCACCTTCCTCGATGCCAACCTGCGCTGCGGTAACAGCCTGATCGGTGCGCCGCTGCGTCCCTACACGCTCGCTTCTGGCCGAGAACAGACCATCGACACCATCCATCCTGAAGCCAATAAGCGCCTGCTCAAGGCGCGCGGCGGGAGGACGCAACGTAAGGGCAAAGGCGAGGATGATACGTTCCAGCTCGCACTCTTCGAGGAGACGGATATCCCGCGCACGCTGGAGCCGCTCGTCGGTCGCCGCCAGTGGATTGCCGAAACGCCCAGCGGCAGCGTGGCGCGCGTCCACGAAAAGGCCGCGCTCTTCCGCCGCCAGGTCGAACAGGACGAGCAACGGCGAATGCTCAAGACCATCTGTGACCTGTGGGTCGCCGCCTGGTTCTGGCGACAGCCGCCCGCAGGCACGCCAGTAGATGATCCGCACTGGCCACCGCCGCTCGATGGGCAGATCTACCGTGAGCTTGTGCTGCAACTGCGCGGCGAGGGCCGTCAGCTCACCAAGCTCGATCCCGCGCCCTACTTGCGCGAAGTCGAGCGCATCGTCGAGCAAATCAGGCCGTTCCACTGGGAACTGGAATTCCCCGAACTCTATTTCACCTCTGACGGCCAGCCGCGCCCCAACGCCGGTTTCGATGCCGTTATCGCCAACCCGCCCTGGGATACCGTCAAGCCGAACTCGCGCGAGTTCTTCTCCGCCTATGATCCCGGCTTCCGTGAACTGGAGCGTATGGCTGCGGAACAGCGCCAGCAAGAACTATTACAAGATGCCGAGATTCGCGCCGCCTGGGATGCCTATGCCAGCCTCATCGATAACCAGGTGGATTTCACGCGCCTGAGCGAGATTTATCCTTATCAAAGCGTGGAAGTCAATGGATCGAAAACTGGCGGTGACGCTAACACCTATAAATTGTTCCTTGAACGCGCCTATCAACTTCTAGCAAATCATGGCAAAGCCGGGCAAATTGTGAAGGCAGGTATTTATAAAGATGAAGGGGCAACGGGGTTAAGACAGCTGCTGGTAGAACGAAATAGCTTTGACTTTCTGTATGCCTTATCAAATGAGAAAAGAGTATTTCCCTCAGTCCATCATGCCGAAAGATTTGCTCTTGTAGGGTTTACAAAAGCCGGGGCTAAAGCGGATATTCAGATTAGCTTTGCCATAACAACAAGAGAAGCTATTAAGCCTGAAGAGCTACCTGATTATTTAACTGAGTCTGATCAAGTTATGCATGTTCCCCAGATGCTTGTTGAACGTTTCTCACCCGACACGCTCTCAATCATGGAGTTTCGCTCACAACGTGATGCTGATATTGTTGATCGCATTTATGGCAACTGGTATCTGTTAGGTGAGCAAATAGATGGCATGTGGTCAGTATCATTAAGCCGTGAATTTGACATGACGAACGATCGGTATCTCTTTAACGAAGATGGTGTCGGTTGGCCGCTCTATGAAGGCAAGATGATGCACCAGTACACGCATCGATTTAGTGAGCCGCGCTATTGGGTCGATCCAGCAAAGGGGCAAGAGGAACTAGCTCGCCGCGAAATACAGCATGTCGAAGAGGCACTGGACGCGGGGCTTCCCGCACAGCCCAAAGGCACGACGCGCCAGCAGCGTATTGCTGCTCTGCTCAGGGCTCACAAGCGTGGGCCGCTGACGGCGGATGATGTTCGCACAGCTGCTGAGGCTCCGCGATTAGCTTTTCGTGATATTGCGGCAAGCACCAACGAAAGAGCAATGATTGCTGCCGTTCTTCCATCAGAGGTTTTTGCTGGAAATACTCTTAACTATCTCATTCCCTGGTACTTCGATTCCCAGACAGCACACAATGATTTGTATAACATCAATGGTAACTTCAAGCCTGCTCTAACTTCTGCTCTTTTGGTATATCTTTGTGGTATTTTTAACTCATTTACTTTCGATTACGTTCTACGCTTTAAGATAACGACGCACGTCAACATGTTTTATGTGAGACAACTCCCTGTCCCTCGCCTCATGCCGGATGATCAGCATTGCCTCGCTATCGTGGAGCGCGTGGCTCAGCTCGTGTGCGTCGGGCAGGAGTTCGATGAGCTACGGCGGGAACTGCTGGGAAGTGTGCAGGCGCGTGTCGCTACCAATCCTATCGAGCGGCAACGCTTGCAGAATGAGATCGATGCGCTGGTAGCAAACCTGTATGGGCTAAGCGAGGATGAGCTGCGTCATATCCTCTACGCACCATATACGTTCCCGCTCGTCGCGCGCGAGATCAAGGACGGTGTGATGGCGGCTTTCGCCTGCATAGAAGAGATGGTGGGGGAAGTGTAGCTCATGTTTCTATCCCATCTCTGCTAGCAAAAGTCCCAAACGCTCCTGGCGCACGTTGTATACAATGGATTGTTTTTGTTCCAATACATCTCGACATTTTATTGTTTTCAGGGTATACTTTGTTTTGTAGAATATTTGTTCGATTTTTGGCGCTCATATGCTGGACAATGCACGCAGAAAGGGATACAACATGGTCATAGTTCACGATGTTTTCGCAGCAACTGCCGGTGAAGATACTCCGGTGATGCTCGAGCGGCTGGAGCAGATCGATCTGATTGCCCTTGATGCGGCAGTATCAACTGATCTCATGGGTGAGCGAGCAGGCCGTTTACTGGCAAACCGGCAGCGGTTGGATCCTCAGCGCCTGCCCAGGCTTCTCATCACGGCGCATAACGACATCGAGCGCCAGTTGGCCCAGCGAGCAGCAAAACAACTTCATCCATTTGTTGCATCAGTCACCATTCTTGATGAGAACGGGCGCAACGAGACGGCGGTCAACGCTTTGGCCTTGCACAGACAATACTGGCCCGATATAGCAGAACGGGAGCGCAAAGTACGCATATTGCTGCTGGGCCGGCGCGGCGGTGGTGGCAAACCGCAGTTTATTGTGCCGTTTGTTGGCGGCGCAGGGACGACCTGCGGCGCGTGGACGCCGATTGTCGCGTATCAACGCGGCAAAACCACCTGGATCGCGGGTACACGCTCAAAAGAAGAAGAGCGGCAGGCCACGCCTATTCGTGGCTTCCTGCGCGGCAACTACGCGCAAGGCGTCTGTCCTGCCGAGTGCAGCTTCTGTTACCTGCGTGGATTGCAAGGAATGGGAATCAAGAGTACATTTCTGAATCTGGAAGAAGCCATTCCTGAGCTTGATGCTTTGCCGCACGGAAGCGTCGTTAACTGGGCTGAACTCGGCGGCCCTGTCGAGGAAGATCCCTGGTTCGTCGATGAGGAAGGCAACGGCTCGCTTGTCCAAACGATCCTCGATCTCTCAACCGAACGCGGCATTGTTGCATTCTTCTTGACAAAGGGTGTCTACGAACCATATTTGCGCTTAGATGGGCGTCTGGCCCTACTCGCTATTAGCCTGAATGCCCCAGCCATCTCTAATATGTTTGAACCAGGCGGTGCGCCGCCAGAAGCGCGCTTGAATGGTCTGGCCTGGGCCATTGATCACGGTGCAATGGATCACACGATTCGCCTGGGGCCGGTCATTCCCATTGAGGGTTACAAAAAGCACTACCATGAACTGTTTGAAATGATGGCGGATATCCTCGGCCCGCGTCTCAAGCGCATGACCATCGATATCCTGCGCTTCTCGCCACAAATGCCAGGGATATTGCGAGCGTCGTTCCCGGAAGAAATTGTCTCATCGCTGTTAACCGAAATGGAACCGGCGGTGAAAGCGCACAAATATCGCCCATCGGCGCATCGCCAGCAGCGGCTCTATCACTGGATCAGGATGATGCTCGCTCATTGCGGTATGTCACACGTCAAAACAACACCGTGCAAAGCCGATCCAACCGAGGCGTTCATGTTCTTGCGGGCAGGCGATATCGCCAGTATGCCTTGCGCCTGCCATATCAGTTATCAAGATCGCCAGCGTATCCAGCGCAAAGAACTCCCCATGCTCACCATCCAGAAATAAATGCAGTGTATGCCTGACAGGTAACTCAACAACTCTTGCGAATCAATCGTCAATAGAGTACACTACGTGAGGGAGAATTATTGCTTGACTATTGGCCTACTCAAGCAGCTAAGTACGATGTACCCATTTTCATTTTCATAGTCTGGGTGAGATTGCATCATCGCAAGCGTTTTTCCTGCAATATGTGACTCAAATGGGAAGTATGCATAGCCAGAAGTGGTAGAAAGCCAGAGGTTCGAACGTGCCTGCTCCTAAAACTGTTCTTTGGGCAATGAATGATCACACTCGCGCTAAGCATGAAATTCTTCGTCGTTACCTCAAAGCCTGGCTCCCCATCATGACATCAAGCAATGATCGTATCATCTATCTGGATGGATTCGCCGGGCCCGGGAAATACGAGGGGGGGTGAAGATGGTTCGCCAATTATTGCTATAGATACATTTCTCAACCATACCCATTCCCAGATACGCAACAAGGAAGTGTTGTTTCGCTTTATTGAGCAAGATCACGCTCGCTGTGAATATCTCAAGCAATTGTTAGCACAGCGTACTTTGCCGCCGATGGCGAAGTATAAAGTTTTTGAGGGTAACTTTGACGAGACAATGACCGGATTGCTGCAGCCACTGGAGGATCAGCAACTACGTCTTGCGCCTACCTTTGCCTTCATTGATCCATTTGGTTACTCGCATACACCAATGAAAACTATCAAGAGACTCATGAGTCACCCGCGGTGCGAAGTGCTGGTTACCTTCATGTACGAGGAGATCAATCGTTTCCTTGAGGCTGACTACACGAACAAAGTGGCTCAGTATGATGCGTTGTTTGGTACATCTGAATGGAGAACTATCACACAAACAGCCAGGAACCCGCGAGAGCGCCACGATCAGTTGCATAATCTCTATCAGAATCAGCTCAGGCAAGTTGCAGGCATCGGTTATATTCGCTCGTTTTGTATGTGGAATAAGCGCAATATCACAGACTATTTTCTCTTCTTCGGCACAAATAACCCGCTGGGCATGAAAAGAATGAAAGAGTCCATGTGGAAAGTAGACCCCACGGGAACCTTTGAATTTTCAGACAATACCAATCCATATCAACCGTTACTATTCTCCCAGCCAGATTATTCGGTGCTACAACGGATGTTGAGCGCTCACTTCAGAGGGCAAACAGTCAGCGTGGAAGATGTTGAAGATTATGTGATCGCGGAAACTCCGTTTTATAAATTCAGGAACGAGGCTCTCAAGCTTATGGAAGCTGCTGGAAAGATAACGACCATTTCTACCGATCCCAAACGCAAGAAGGGGACATTTGCGGAGGGAAAGACGCGGATTCGCTTTTTGTGATCCTGGACGATCCTGCCATCGTTTTGATTGCCGGAAATAAATACTGCTGAGAGAATATCTCTGCTAAGGAGAGAGCGACATTCGTTGAGCGATTATGGTCACAAGAAGAATTATCTATTGCTTGTCTCTGACAAGTTGATCCTGTATACTCTATTTGTAATTGATAAGCTGGATTGATAGATTCTTACACCAGCATCGGCATTCTTACCAACGTAGAAAGATGAAGAGACCATGCAGCCACTGGCGTTAGCTCAGCAGATTTGCGCGGATTATCGCCGCTATATCGAAACCACGTTTCCGATCCTGGATAGCGCTCTGCACAGACAGATTGACGAAAAGATCGACAGCGAATATTTGTTATGGAAGGGGCCATATGTCAGCTTAAGCCAGCCGTTCACCAAAGGCTCATCCGTGACGGAACTGGCGCGCGAAGGTGTATTGCTGCCCGCTACTGCCGGCATCTTCTCAGGCTGGACGCTCTACGATCACCAGGAGCGCGCGGTACGCCGTCTTGTCACCGGGCAGCAGACCATCGTTGCCTCCTCAACCGGGAGCGGCAAGACCGAAGCCTTCCTCATCCCTATCATCGATTACTGCCTGCGCCATAAGGCCACGCCCGGCGTCAAAGCCGTGCTGATATATCCTATGAACGCTCTCGCTAACGACCAGCTCAACCGCCTGCGCCACCTGCTCAGGGGTACAGGCATCACCTTTGCACGCTATACTGGTGATACGCAGCGCACCGCGACCGGCGATCAGCCGGACGACGTGCCTCCAGAAGAACGTTCGAGCCGCGAGGAAATCCAGAATGACCCGCCCGATATCTTGCTGACCAACTACGTCATGCTGGAGCTGCTGCTGGTGCGCCGCGAGGATCAGCGCATCTTTCGCCACCAGCAGATGCGCTACCTCGTTCTGGATGAAGTGCATACCTACGGCGGCGCACGTGGCATCGAAGTGGCCTGCCTCATTCGTCGCTTCAAGGAACACGTCGGGCGCAACGATGGCGGGCTGGTCTGCGTGGGCACGAGCGCGACAGTCAAAGGCGATGATATCAGCGAGGTAGCAGGATTTGCCAGCAAGCTCTTCGCCGAGGCGTTCACGCCAGAGTCGATCATCCTGGAACGTTTTGACGATCTGGAGCCACTGCATAGCCCCTACTGGTCGCCGCCGCCACAGCTTGACGAGCATCTCTTACAGCATTTCGATGTAGTGGACGAAACAACACAACTTGCGCTTGCGCAGGAGCTCTGCGGACGACCTGCGCCGCCGGCAGCCACACTGGGCGAGCGGCTCAGCCTGCTGCTAAAAGAAAACGCCCTGCTGCGCCTGCTCGAAGGCTTTCTCAGCATCCCCCGCTCGATGGACGAACTGGCAGCCTACCTGGGACAACAACCGGAGCGGCGCGGCCTACCAGAACACCTTCTGATCACAGAGATCACCGCCTATCTCTTACTCGGTTCGCTGGCGACGACGAACCAGGGGCCGCGCCTGCGCCCCAAAGTTCACATGCTCTACCGAGGGCTGGAAGGCTTCACGCGCTGCCTCCATTGTGACCACGTCTGGGAAGTAGGCATCGACCTCTGCCCGGACTGTAAGGGGCGCTGCTTGCCCGTCGAGGTCTGCCGCTCCTGCGGGCAAGATTTCTGGCGCGGCTTGAGCGACCGCGACATCGCCCCGCAAGACGATCCCAGCCACGTGCAGCATTACCAGCCTCCGCGCAATGGCGTCCCAGGGGCCTACACGCTTGATCCCGATACCACTTTCGACAGCACGACGCGCACGCTGCATCTGGCCGCCAGCATTCATCGTACTGCGCAATCATCCGATGATGACTATGAGGCCGACGAAGAGCCATCTGATGCACTATCAAGCAATGTCATGCCTGCCGGCAATGCGCTGCCGGCCAGCCTCAAAGCGATCTACGTCTGTGGACAATGCGGGCGTGCCACGCTTGAGATACCTCCCGGAATGCAATGCGTCACCGGCTGCGAGGGGCAGGTCAGTGAGATGCTCTACCACCGGGGGCGTCTCTCGCAGTGTCCCGCCTGCCTGGGCCGCTATGGCGCTCGCGAGGTCGTCACCACGTTCGGCACGAGTGTAGCCGCCAGCGTCGCCGTGCTGAGCAGCGCGCTGATGAAGCGGCTGGATCAGCATGAGCGCCGGTTGCTAATCTTCACTGATAACCGGCAGGATGCCGCGTTCCAGGCCGGCTACCTGAGCGATAAGCACGGGCAGTTTACCAGGCGCCAGTTGATCTACCAGGTGGTGTACGACGAAGAGCAGCAGGGCCACGCTGCCGTCGGGCTAGCCGATCTGCCTTTGCTGGTCTACAGCTATGGTGTGCGCCTGGGCCTGTTCACCGCAGCGAAACGCGAGCATGAAAAAGAGGAGCGAATCCGCGAGGAGACATGGCCTATTCTCGCCGAGTTCGCGCGCGGCGGCAGCCGCCGTATCTCCCTTGAGGGGCTGGGACTGATGCGTGTCAATTACCATGCTCTACGCGAGGCGCTGGCAGACAATCCCGTCGCCGCCGATCTGGCACAGCGCTTGGGACTTGCCTCGGACGAACTGTATGACTTGTGCGCGACCACTCTGGACGAGATGCGCACGCGCCGCGCGCTCGATCACCCGCTCCTCAACACGCCGATCCAATTCAAGGAAGAGAAGGCTGAGGGCTTTGACCGCGATTTGCGCCCTGTCGGCTATGGTGCGGTGTCGGTACGGCAGGGCCACGCCTACAAGATATTGCCAGTTGCGACCAGAAGTGGCACGCCCTCGCAATTCCAGGTTTACCTTCGCAAAGTGCTGAAATTGCGTGATAATGCCAGCGCGGCGGAGCCGGTGCAGCAGATCATGAGCCTTTTGCAAGAACTGAGCTACTTGCAGAGGACAACGATCGGCAAGGCGGAAGATCACCAGCAGGCGCTGATGGTCGATCATGAACGCATTGAATTGGACCTGGTGGGTAAGGGCGAAGGGTACGAGTGTAACGCCTGCCGCCGCGTCTATGCGCACAATGTCCGAGGAGTCTGTCCGGCCACACGATGCGCCGGAACGCTGCAGCCCTTACGGCCCAAACAGGACAACTATTATGTCCATAGCTACCTGGAACAACAACTAATCCAGTTGACGCCGCACGAACATAGCGGCCAGCTTGATGGGCAGGCGCGCCAGCAATACGAGAACGCCTTCCGTAAGGGCGAGGTGAACGTCCTCGTTTGCACGCCAACGCTGGAACTGGGCGTCGATATCGGCGACCTGCCCACTGTGATGATGCGCAATATCCCGCCCAGTCCGGCCAACTATGCTCAACGTAGTGGCCGCGCCGGGCGGGCCGAGCGCATCGCGCTCATCAGTGCCTTCGCGCAGCATCGCGGCCACGATAGCTACTACTACGACAAGCCCGCCGACATGATCCGCGGCGTGGTCAGCGCGCCCGTCTTCGGCTTCGACAACCAGCGCATCATCCGGCGGCACCTGCACGCGCTGATCCTGGAAAAGCTCACCGCCCAACTGCCGCCCTTGCTCGGCCAGGTCGTCGATGACGAAGATCGTCTCGTCGGCGTGCAGCCACTCATCGGCGAATTGAAAGGTAGGCGCGGCGCCATTCAGAGCGCCGTTGCTCATGCCTTCGCCCGCGACACCAGTGCCGGCGGTCTACCCTGGCTGAATAGCGATTATGTCGGCAGCGTGATCGATGCTTTCCCAGCCGTCCTGGAACGCGCCTTCCGCCCCTGGCTGATCGAGCGCGGCAGCGTTATCCAGGCGCTAGATGAGATTCCAACCAGGCGTCCGACGCTGGAGCAGCAAAAACGGCGACAGGTCCTCGATCTGTTGCTCTATAAATTGGAAGCCGATCCACTGCGGGCTTATCCGCTCTCCTATCTTGCGCGCCAGGGCTTCTTGCCCGCGTATGCCTTCGTGGGCGACCAGCTCCGCATGGTACCGCTGGGCGAGAGCCGCGACCCGCTCATGCGCGGCCAGGACATGGGCCTCATCGAGTTCGCGCCCGGCAATCTCGTCTACTGCGACGGCAACATCTACTCCATCATCGGGCTGGATGTCCAGCGCAGCGATGCCCCCGAAAGCGATACACAGTATAGCGTCTGCCCACGCTGTGGCTACGCGACCCTCAGCCAGACTGCGCAGTACTGTGAATCATGCGAGCAAGAGTTGATCCGTTATTCATACCTGGAAGCCCGCTCGTTTTTAGGCGTCATCACGCGCACGATTTCGGCTGCCGAAGAATCCAGGGCCAGCGAAGGCTATGCCGTGCAAGAATACCTGATCAACGAGGGCGCATCGGGCGAGCGGCGGATCGGTCCGGCTGGCTTTGACCTGACCCATCACCGCAATACGACTATCTTTGTCGCCAACACCGGCTTCATTCGCGATGTATTGGGCAAAGTGCCGCCAGGATTTACGATCTGTACAACCTGTGGGCGCTGGAAAGACCCGCACCAGGAAGGCTGGGAGCAGCGCCACCGCAAAAGCTGTTCCGGCACACTGCGCCCGTTCCACCTCTCGTACCGGCTGGAAACCGACGTGTTAGAAATTGATCTTCCGAGCGTATCGTCTGACCTCGAAAAGTTCCAGGTCACGCTGCGCAACGCTCTGGTATTTGGGGCCAATCTCGCGCTGCAAACAGAGGAGAGCGAGATCGGCGGCTTTGAACGCGAGGTGTTGCGTGGTGATGTGTTGCAGCCGCAGATCGTGCTGTATGATGATGTCCCTGGCGGCGCTGGATACGTCGAGAGCCTCTCCCGGCGCTTGCCGCAAGCGGCGGCGGCCGCCCTGGAACGCCTGGAGCAATGCTCATGCCTTGATTCCTGCTATCGCTGCCTCCGCAGCTACTACAACCAGGCCGAACATAAATTGCTCGACAAACGTTTGGTGATGGAAACACTGCGGAATATCACCGATTACGCTCCCAGCGCGAGCCTGAGCAGGTAGAAGGGGGACAAGCGCATGGCAGACGATAGCCTTCCACCGGTAGAGCCGTTGAGCCCACCCTGGCGAGAGCGCCTGCTTGACGCACTGGCCCATGTGCACCATGATCTCCTCCTCGTCGGCCCGTATATCAAAGACAATGTTATGACCCTGGTCAAGCATGCGCTGGCGGCGCGCCTGGACCCACAGCCCTTGACGGTGCGCGTCATTACACGCATATTGCCGGACGATTTCCTGAGCGGTGCCTCCGATATCGCCGCGCTGCAACATATGCTCCTCTGGCCTGCTGAATTCGCAGGAGCAAGCCTGGAAATGCGTGTGATCAACAACCTTCACGCGAAAGTCTGGGTGTTCGACGCTGACCTGGCAATCGTGGGATCAGGCAATGCCACAATGTCAGGGCTGGAAGGCAACCTGGAATATGGGCTGGTCGTCGCGGAACCGCAGCTGGTCGAGCACATTTTGCGTGATTGGCAGGTCTGGTGGGAGCAAGCAACGCCTATCGATGGGGAGATGCTGGAGAAGGTGGGACAATGGCTGAATGCGATTGCCAACGATGAAGAGATTCGCCGCGCGGAAAAGATGGCACAAGAAAAACGTCAGGCCGCTGAGCGCCGGATCGGGGTCACGCCTCGTATTGGCAAACGGGTGATCCTTGCTCCGAACGAGCGACAGGCGAGACATACTACCCAGGAGAAATTTTACATTCCTTATACTGCTCCTGACATTGAGGTCGTGGAACAAGTTCACAGCGCAACACCGCCCATCGAGATACAGGTGCCAGCCTCGCATCTTTGGCAGGCGCTGTGCTGGACAACGCCTCTAGTCAATACTGAACCACAGCCAGATGCCACGATGAGCGCACTTTTGAAGATCACGACGAAGCCAGCTTCATCGGGAAAGCAAGTGGTGCAATGCATTTGGGCCGATGGCAAACGCTTTTCTCAAGCGACAATCCAGGCATATGCTCTAGAGCCGCAGTCGTGGACGATCACGATGGGGAGCAGTGCCATCTCGCAACTTTCTGAGTTTTTGCAGCACATCCCTGGTGTCATCACATCGGGTGATCAAACACGATCAGAATTGTTTTTGAGGTGGCAGTCTTCCCCATCCCGTTTTCTCGTCAGACAGGCGAACGTGGAAAGTAGTGTCCCTCTTGTCGTTACTTGTATGCCAGCAGTAATTCCCGGCAACTTTCCTGTTTTGCGTCCTCCGCTCTCACAGATCGTGATTGAACAAGAACTATTCTTTGCCAAATTGATGGAGCTTAAGCAGAATTGGGGAATAAGGGATTCAGCCACTTCTGAAACGGTAGAGCTAACTTTTGGCACACCCGGTCCGGTATCTGCTCTTCAGCTATCCTTTGGGCCAATTGAAGCGCCTTTGATTATACCAGTGACGGGGACAGAGTGTATCCTTAGCGGACCGGAGATCAGGCTGTGGCTGGATCTGGCTTCTTTCTGGCATATCCTCGCCAATGCACAAGGGAGAGTACTGCGCTGGCAACTGCGTGCCGGTCGTGATGCTGAGGCGGTGCAGTTTTTTCCAGAGTTTGATCATGGTATGGATTGGGCTGATGCGCCGGTGTGGCGACACGAATTGCGCAATGTGGCAGGATAAGATAAAAAAGGGGGCAAAAGTGGTCAAAGATAGCAGCACATGATTTGATGGATGTCAGGAACCCCCGGCTAAAGCATGAGGCTGGTGTGAACAAGCCTGAACTTGACCAGTCGTAGCCCGGTAACAGTGCTGGGTAAAACGACCTGGCCCAGCGGAGAGCGATAGCCCTGTGCGGTACCTGCAGTTCCACCTGCGCGTGGAGCTTGGGCCAGCGTCACAGCTGCCGGATGAGACGATTGCAAAAGTGAACGAGTTGTTGTCTGAGGTTTCGGATAAGCTGAGGCTGCAAAGGAGATAGAAAGCTGGCTTCACGATTATCCCGCCGCTCATCAGCCTGATCTGGGTACCAGTTTCCGTTCAAATGAGAATGGCCCCTGATGACCAGGGACCATTCTTGACGGCGTCTAGAGGCCTCACTTGCCACCTTTACCGCCGTCTTCATCGGGAGGTCTACTATCAGTCATGTATCTTATGCCTCTCACGAACGCTCCTTTCTGCAGAACTGCGAAAACAGACATACCGGACAACCTACTCAACTATACTCTACGAGAGAACGGCTTTTCTATCTTGTCACTCCCTCCCTTTCGCAAGAGCTTTCAATCGCGTTGGAAAGGTGATCCCCGGCATCCTCATAGGACAAGATATACGAGTCCAACCCAGGATCATAGACGAGCTTCCGCAATGATGATAACTGGTGAGGAGCGACAATTTCCAGTTCCTGGAGATCAGGAAGCAGTTCTAAGGCGACTTTCCCCGCCGCCAGGCGGTCAAGGATTGTTTCGTCCTCAGCAACGGCCTGTTCAATCGACCGGAGCCCACGTAAGTACACCACGTCTTTGGTAAAACACACTCCCGGCCTCTCCAGATTGGGAACCCCCCGGAATGTACGCAGACAGCGGGCGAACGCATTCCTGCGCGCCCGTTGCTCCGCCGTTGGCCGGTCTTCATCGTCGCGCCAGAGTAAGCGATACAGGAGAAGAAATGGCTCGAAGAAGGAGAAGAGCAAAGAGAACGTTTGAGGTGGGGTCACCACCCCGCTGGCCAGCCCTACTGCCAGCGTCCCCAACCACGTTCCCGAATCATCAAAGGGTTGCCCATGCAGTGCCGCGACATGGCGCTCATGAAAGTCGGCAAGTCCCTCCTCCGTCGGCATATACCCTTTCGTCCCTATTCCCAGGAGACCGAGAGGCGAGCGCTCTCCAGCGATGCTGCGTGCGACATGGCCCAGGAGTTCGTGCGAAACGTACTCCCGAATTTCTTCCAGGGAGATCGGGCTGTCTGGCAGGAAGAGGTGCCGTAGCCCTGACTCAACGCGCGGGCCGCTGGCGTTCGGGTCGAGCACCACCTGCCATCCCTCATACCCGCCATCCCGCAGGATCGCCTCGAAGAAGCGCCTGGCCGCCTGGACAGCTACCATACGTGGTGGCCGAGGAGACTCCCCTGTGCGTTCCTTCTGCGCGTCTTGAGCCGCCTCTGTTTCGGGTGAAAGGTCGAGCTCGAGGTCAAAGCGCTCACACAGCACCCTGATAACGCGCTGACTCACCTGCACAGTATCTTCGCGGATCAGGCCCTGTAGGACGACCTGCCTGACGCGAGCGAGCGCATAGTGCATTTCCTCGCGCGTTGGCGCGGGGTAAAGTTGTTGCGTGAGCTCCCAATATCGCCCGCGATTGCCCTCGGCGGTCGCTTCGATCATGCGCAGAAAGCAGACCTCCTCTTCTATCGCCCCGTGGTAGAGACGGCGCACAATGGCATTCGGCTCTTCCCGGTTGATCTCTGCCCCCAATTCGAGGAAGGCAGCGATCCGCTCGCGTACGGCTTCGATCTCAATCGCCGGATAGCACAGGCGCGGCTCTCGACCATCAGCAAGGGTCGCCGCCAGCTCCCGGTCGCGCGACTGGAGCAGCAAGCCTCTCAAGCGGTCTTTCGCGGCATCATCTACACGGGGGAAGAACTGCTGATCCCACTGCCGCTGCTCCTCTTCGCTGAAGGGACCGGCGTGGGCTAACCACCAATAGGAGTCGTAGGCGCTCAGGTTTCGGTACCGCTCCACCCAGCGCCAATCAAGCTGGTAGTGTGGAGTTCGAGACGTCGTTCGCCACTGGTCGATCTCTTTCAACAGTGCGTTGGCCAGCACCTTATAGGCCTTCCTCCGAGAGTGTACGCGCGGCTCGGCCTCCCGCAAGAGACGCTCAGCCTGATCAACTCTCCCCAGGAGGAGATAGAGGCGGCCCTGGTTGACCTGGTAGATCCACTGCTCCTCCAGGGACATCGTGTCCCCCGCTGCCGCCAGACGCAGGACTTCCTCCCGCGCCAACACGTCGAGCCGCAACGCCTCCTGAAACTTTCCGAGCGCCGCCAGTATCTGTGATTTCTCGCCGACGGCCGCGGCAAGCGAATCCCGTTCCGCGTACCCCTGCTCTTTGAGATCGAGGCAGCGGTTCACTGCTTTGAGGGCCTCCTCAAAGCGTCCTAGCATATTCAGCTGGTAGGCGAGATTGTTCAAAAACGTTGCCCGTTTCTTCTTGAGAGTACTCTTGCGCAATGTGGCTTCTGCAACGCCTTGCTCTGCTTCCTCTAAGAGACGAAGGCACACTTCGTAGACCGCAATCGCTTGTTCGCGCCACTGCCTCGCCTCATCACTGTGTCCTTGTGCCTGGGAGTTGGCACTCCGCCGGTTGTACAGGGTGGCCTGTTTGGAGAGCAATGTTGCTTGCAGTTCAGCATCGTCCGGGAACAGTGGCTCCAGGCGGCGGAAACAATCCTCGAGAAGGCGTTGCGCGTCCTCAAAGCAGTCCTCGTTCAAGTGAAAGAGCATGATCTGCTCCACCAGGTGGACTTCCATCAATGGTTCGACCGTCACCTGGCCAGCGGCAACAGAGGTGTGGATCTGCTCATAGGCTTCTGCGCGCTCCCGTGCGTCGATGCTGACACCGAGGTAGGAGTCCAGGTAATAATGGAGCAAGATCCTGCCACTTTCGGTCTCTGCCTCGCTTTCGGGAGGAGCATCCCACGGGCGCTCCTTAAGCACCTGTTGGAAGAGTTGGGCCAGACGCAGGATCTGTCCCACCTGGCTGGTTAGCCAGCCATGGTAGAGGATCAGCTCGGCGGCAGCTAAGAGACGATGGCGTCGCAGCAATAAGCTTGCCAGTCCAGTGAAAACGCCACCCTGCTCGCGGAGATCGGCGATCCCTCTATCCAGCCAGTGTGTGAGCGCTCCAATCAAGTGTTCCTCCGCAGTGCGTATCTGGTCGCCGGAGAGATTTTGTCGCACCAGCGCCGCCACCGAGGGTAGGAGCTGCACGCGCCTGGGGTAGGCAACAAGCAAGGAAGCCTGGCGCAACTCCTTGAGCGGAGCCGGATCGCGAAAGAGTGCCTTGAGCGCGGGGCCGCCTAAGGGAACCGGCGCGATGGATAGCTCCTGCAGAGCGGAGGAGGCTTCTGTCGAAAGACGCTTGAGCACTCGTTCCAGAAGGGGCTGCGTCCTCCTGGCCACAGGGCCACTGAAGAGCGAGGAATCCTCAATCAGGCTGGTCAACGTGGCCTTGACATCAACCTCGTCCTCGAAGTCAGCCCAACCGTCGCGGAACAGTGGCTCTTGCGCCAGTCTGGCTACCCACTCCAAACACAGCGGGATGCCACCGACAGCCTCAACCAGCGGGCCTAACTGCTCCTTTGGGAACCCCTGCAAGCCCAGGTGCCAGAGAAGCACGCTTCCCTCTGCCTGCGAAAGGGGAGGGATCATGGTATGCATGACCAGTTGCGGCTCCTCCAGAAACGCCCCGGGCCACTCCTGGGTAGTAAGGACAAGGCAGGCATAATGACGAGTGTGTACGAATTTCT
>Ga0137384_10000675_pt1 | contig 26168 bp, 31 predicted proteins | sample SagtaG_2_FD_104922 | JGI IMG/M metagenome (GOLD analysis project Ga0137384, IMG submission 104922) | Vadose zone soil microbial communities from Sagehorn Ranch, Mendocino, California, USA - Sage2_R_60_16 metaG | ecosystem: Environmental > Terrestrial > Soil > Vadose zone | place: USA... | reverse complement strand
TTTCCCGGAGAGAAACCACTCTACATCAAGTATCTAGAGAAGGAGAGACTCGTCGAGACAATTCGATCACCCAAGAAAATCGCAGCAAAGATCAGCAGGGTTCTGGAATCAGAAGATGAAAGGGCGAAGCAAGAGATTCGTGGGAGAGCCCTACTTCGTCGTATGGAGGACCCTGTCAAAGTCATTTCAGAAGTAGTTAGAAGGACTTGGCAGAAACCCAGGAGCTAGCCGCGGTTCGGTGCCGCTAAATTCGCCCAGAACAAGCCCTGATCCGCGAGACTCGCCCAGAGCAGATTCAACCAGCAAGACCCTGTGAAAAAAATCTCAAAAACGACTGCTCCTCACGACACAAAACACCTCTTCCACTGAACTGGCCGGATCCATGCTCGAAATCAGTTCGGCAGCCTAAACACCCCTGCTCGTTTCAGACTAGGAGCCTATCATCTTGTCGAAGAATGGTGTGAACTCGTCTAGTAGCCCTTTCAAGTCCTTCTCTGTCCTTCCTTCGACATAGGTTCGGACGAGCGGCTCTGTTCCACTAGCCCTCACAAGGAACCAGCCTCGATCCTTGAGATCGACGCGCACTCCGTCGATCGTGCTCGTCACCTTGTTCCCGAGCTTCCGGCGAATATCCCGCATAACTTCCACCTTCCTATTATCGGGACACACGTGCTTCTCTTTGGCCATGAAGAATCTAGGAAGACGGGCCATCAGCTTCGAAAGCGACAGTCTATTGTCCAGGATCGCGTTGAGTATCAGCACAGTCGCCATAGACCCATCCCTAACAGGCTGGTGAGGCATATAGAAAACCCCACCATTCTCCTCACCGCCAAGAATCGCCTTCACTCGCAACATCGTCCGAGCAACATTGATACTGCCCACCGGCGTCAGAACCAGCTTCCCCCTCCTCTTCTTAGCAACCTCAGCCACAGACATCGACGAGTTTACCGGAGTAACCACCCGCCCACCAGGCCTCTTCCTCAACACCTCATCCTCTATCAACGTCAGACTCTCGTCGCCCGAATGAATCACGCCCAACTCATCGACAAAGATAGCCCGATCACCATCACCATCATGAGCAACACCAAACGCAGCCTTCTCCGCCTTCACCGCGGCCGCGAGAGGACCCAGATTCTCCGGCCTAGGCTCAGACGTACGACCTGGAAAACCTCCATCAATATTATCGTTGATAGTGACGACCCTACAGCCGAGTCTCCGAAGCAGAACTGGCGTCGTCAATGCACCCACACCGTTCCCAGTATCAACCACCACCGTCATCGGCTCACGGAGCTCTCTCCTGCTCACATAGGTCGACAGGCTCGACAAATACGGGTCAATAGGCTCCGATGGACTTGTCCTCTCTCCTGGAACCTTGCTGATACCGCGCGACTCTTTCGCCGCAAGTCGCTCTACCACCTCCTCTTTATCTCGGGCGATTTCGACCCCGTCCAGGTCCACGACCTTGAAGCCGTTATACTCGGGAGGATGGTGGCTGGCCGTAACCATCACGCCTGCCTTACCAGTAGACCACTTCACCAGGAATTGGAGGCCTGGAGTAGTGATCTCTCCACAATCCTCGACATTGTTGCCTTGCGCGAGAATACCCGCAACAACTCCCTCAGCCAGCATCCGGCTCGAAGTTCTACCATCATACCCAACCAGAACGGCTTTCCCTCGGAAGAGCATAGCCACACTCGAACCAATTATATAAGCGAAGCCAGCATCGATAGTCGACCCGACGACTCCTCTGATACCGTTAGTTCCGAAGAGGCGTGGGGCTTGCAAGAACCATCCCTAGTTCAATACTATCGATCCGGGACTCCCATTCGCTGCCTCCGGAGCCGTGATCTGGCCGGCAATGATGGAGCCCTTGCCTACTGTTACTCCTTTTCCAATCACGGTTCGTTCGGCTATCAATGACTCCTCCACCAGGCAGTTCTCGCCGAAGACTGTTTCTTGGAACACTATCGTATCTCGGACCTTCGCGCCCGCCTTGCCTCTGACTTTGGGAGACAGAATGGCGCGGGGGCCAAGTTTCGCGTCCTCTTCGACGATACAATCATCGCCAAGATACGAGGGCTGCTCAACTCCCGCCACCGATGCTTGCTGCCTTGCCTCCGCAGAAGGATAGTCTTGTCGCTCAAGTAATTCCAGAGCTGCTGTCACATAGTCTGGAATCTTCCCAATATCATACCAGAAACCGATATGTTTCCATCCTCTCAGCTTCATTCTACTAGCTAAGACGAGAAAGATTTCCCGCTCAAGACTAACCTTTCCAGCGGGTATCATGTCGATCACGCTCGGATTCAGGATGTAGGCGCTCGCGTTTATCCATCGAAGACCCTCGTTCTTCGGAGACTTTTTCTCAAAACTAACAATCTGATCTTGCGAGTCTAGGGTAACTAGTCCGAAGGTCTTCATGTCCTTGACTGAGAAAAGAGCAATCGTTGCCTCGGCACCAGGCTCCAGATGCGCCCTCGAAAGCTCAGCGAGATCGATATCGCTAATGACGTCTCCATTGACGACCACTAGCGATCCTCTCCAGCTAGCAAGGGGGCAGCAAGTCTCAGGGGGCTCCTCGTTCCCAGAGGAGTCTCCTCAACAGACAAAATCACCCGATCCTCGATCTTCCTCGCAGCAAGCTCTAGCCTCAACCTATGCGAGAGATGGTTAACCGCCAGTATCAGCTGTCCCACGCCACCTTCAACCAGCCAGTCGAACACGTGCTCGATGAGGGGAGTTCCCACTAGGGGAAAGAGGAGCTTCGGCTTGGAGCAACTCAAAGGTCTCAGTCTCGTAGCGAAACCTCCGGCAAGTATCAGTCCTTTCAAGCCTCTCACATCCCGCTCGTTGAGGATTCGCGACGAAAATGCTGTTATAGCCTTTACCGATAGTAACGTGGTCCAGTCTTGCCATTAGCTCTCTCGAGAAAGAGGCTCGGCCGCAAAGGGGTGGAGGCTATTTTCAGCCCGAGTCAGGAAGAAGAGCGGGACCCGAGGTTTCTGATTGGGCTAACAGCAATCGTGGCTGGAGGCTCACTCTGGGTGATTTTGATTCTGGACAAATATCTGAAACCGTTTGGGACTCCGATCATAGGCTCCTATCTCTCGATCCTACTGCCTCCTCTCGGGCTAACCCTTGTAATTAGTGGGGTCGGAAATTGCACAGCCTTTTCGTTCACGCGCCCAGTCAATAAAGGTCAAGACGGGAATACATTGGACCCAGTCTCGGCGCCCGGCGCGTTGCCTGATGGTGAGTCTTCACTTCCGGAGACTGTGGAACCCGGGGAATCACGGCTCGGAATCCTGTCAGATCCCAGCACGAAGTTCGGTCTGGCGGCGTTTGTCCAAAGCTGTATCGCAATCGCGCTCTACTCCGGACTCGCCGACGAGTACCAGTCAAATATCAGCATGCAAGAATGGATCCCCTCAGTCTTTCCATTTGGGCGGTACCTTCTCACATGGGAAGCCGTACTCATTGCTTCGGCTGTCCTCGGTCTTCTTATCACTCAATTCCTTCCAAGCAGACCACTAGCGGATTGAGAATTCTCGAAGCGTAACGAAAAAGGCGCTAGGGTTTCTAGGAAAGCTTGTTGCCACAGTTCTTGCAGAACATGGCTTCCATCGGGTTTGTTGATCCGCATGACGGACAGACCGTCGAGTCTAGCAATGCACCACACTTTATGCAATGCTTTGCTCCACTGATCAATTGAGCCCCGCACTTTCTACACCATCCCGCCCCCCTAGCGGTCGTTTCAGCGGGCTTGGGAGGTGCGAGGGAACTCGGAGAGAAGACGTCTGAGAGAATGACCACGTCGCCTACAGTTAGGATCTTGTCGTGGGAGATTTCGAATTCTTTGGATAGGTCTCTGTCTTCAAGGAGTGTTTTGAACTGTTCTTTGTCGACCGACAACAGTAATGACTTGATCTCGCCTGTGTCCGTGGGAATCGCTTTTCTGACTCTGCCTACGAGTATCCCATGGGAGTCGACGACTTGGAGCCCGGTTAGGGCGTCGAGTCTCGCATGATTCTCTTTGATCTGAGGAACCTCTGGCAAATGATCGACATATTTTTCGCAGCCATAACAGTACCATCGCTTCTCGTGAGCCTTTGTACGCACAAACGTGAGCGACTGATTACAGTCTGGGCATCGAGCTTTAGGCTCATCGTCAAACGTGCTGTCCATGCTGATTTCAACGAAAGAGCTGTTTCACTCGTCATTAGGCATGCATTTCTTAGTTAACACCTTCGCACATTACTTGCTCTCGTGGTTGCGTTCGGTCGCGGATGACAACCGGATCCATGTGAAAGCGCGACCTTTTCGCTTGCATTGTTCGAGTCAATTCTTTACCCGGATCCCTTGGGTTCCATCAAAGACGAGGCTGAACCGTTAGCTACTATCTATACTTAAAAAAGTATAATTGCCGGATCAGCCCAAACCATTCCGGCAACGGGACTCACTCCTCCTCATTCTTTAGAGAGGCACGGAGAATAACGGGGAACAGTGCAATTCGAACACCGCACCACCTAGGGCCGGTTCAGAAATCACTATTGACAGACGTCGCAGCGTTCTCACCTTGCAACATAACTGGATTCTTCCGAATCTACGACACATCCCTCGATCCTCTCAGAATTGGGTCCACAGGGGCAGCCGTTGCTCTACAGCTGGGGGTGATAACGCGCGTCAGGCTTAGGAAGGCGCGTAGAACGAGGATTCGCGCAACTTTTAACGGCCGACCATTACCCAGACGGTCAGTATCCAACTTCGTCGCTGAGAAGTACATCCAACTTAACGGTAGGACCATTCAGATTGATGTTGCGCATACGAGTCAACTTCCCATCGGTTGCGGGTTTGGAACCAGCGGTGCTGGAGCCCTCAGTCTTTCGCTGGGGCTAAACGAAATAATGGGTCTATCTCTGGACAGAGTTGAGACAGCCCAGATTGCACATGTTTCCGAAATCGTGTGCAAGACAGGATTGGGAACGGTATCCTCCGCCTTTTCTGGAGGCTTGACGCTTAGAACCGTTCCAGGAGCGCCCGGCGTGGGAACCGTCAGAAGGGTCAATTTACCTATATCGTTTCGGGTTGTGGCGGCAACCTTTGGACCTGTCTCAACCAGAAGTGTCCTCGGCAGCAAGCCCATGAAAGATCGAGCCAACCGGTGCGCCAGGAGTCTCCTCAAGAAATTCGACTTGAATCATCCGCGAACAAGTTTCATGAGGGTTTCGCGAAGGTTTTCGGACTGTCTCGGTCTGATGTCCGGCAGGTTGGAGCGTCTCAGCCATAGTTTGGACTCGACACGATTCGAATCCAGCATGGCGATGTTAGGCGAGTCACTATTCGGAATCGATTCAGACGACGAAGCGGCGAAAACTGCGACTCGTATTCGCAGGGAAGGCTTGAAACCCATCGTTTGCCCGATTTCCAGATCGGGAGCGCACCTGCTTTGAATATCGGCGAAAACCACCCCCGGTTTCGGTCTCTGGTGGTTAGAGAACGACTGACCAGGGCTGTGATCACAGGGATTGTAGTTCCACAGGGATTGATTGCTCATGGGAGGGGAGAGGCCTTCGACTATATTACGGGCGAGAAAACGAGTAGAGCTGCAGCGCGCGCAACGTCAGCTGCCGCTGCGCTCCTCCTAACAGCCGACCATCCTGTTCTTTCAGTTAACGGCAACACAGCTGTACTTGTTGGAAGAGACATTGTCAAACTGGCGTCAATGCTTAACGCACCAATCGAAGTCAACCTGTTTCATCGAACAGCTCGACGAGAACATCTCATCGCACGCTACCTCACACGGCTAGGCGCGGAGGAGGTTCTCGGCGTCGGTAGGGCCGCCCGGACGACGATTCGGGGAATATCTAGTCCTCGAAGACGCACCGACCCGAAAGGGATCGGAACAGCAGATGTGGTTCTGATTCCTTTGGAAGATGGTGATAGGGCTCAAGCGTTAGAGCGAGCCGGAAAAAAAGTGATCGCAGTAGATTTGAACCCGCTCTCGCGAACCTCCCAAGTCGCCTTTGTCTCAATAGTTGACAACGTGGTAAGGGTCATCCCAGCTTTGCTCAGGGCCATTGCAAGAATGAGGAGAATGCGAGGAAAAAGTCTGGCGAGACTGGTTAGTACTTTCGACAATGATCGGAATCTCGCAGAGTCGATTGAAGATGCGATTCATTATCTTCGAGGGTGGGTAAGAGATTGAGTGAGTTGGAAAAGAATGGGCGGAGAAAGGTCTCCGTTTCGACTTTCGGACGAATGAAGACCCAAGCCCAGAAGGTAGTCATGGTGACATCCTACGATTATCCCACGGCCAAAATCGCGGACGAGGTTGGAGTGGACTCGGTATTAGTCGGAGACTCGTATGGCATGGTTGTCCTCGGCTATGACACTACCGTCCCGGTCACAGTCGATGAGCTACTGCCCGTCTGTCGAGCAGTCAAGAGAGGGGCGGCTCACCCCCTTCTAATCGGAGACATGCCGTTCATGAGCTTCCAAGTTTCAGCCGAAGAAGCAGTGAGGAATGCGGGACGATTCGTGAAAGAGGGTGGAATGGAAGCTGTCAAGGTTGAGGGTGGAAGAGATGCGTCGCGGATCGTCAGCGCGATCGCTCGGGCTGGAATACCAGTTCTTGGACATATCGGGGTCGCTCCGCAGACAGCGAGCCTGCATGGCGGCTACAGGATTCAGGGAAAGAACCCAGATTCTGCAAAGGCTCTCTTAGAAGACGCGATTGCTCTTGAGGAGGCGGGAGCGTTTGGCCTTGTCCTCGAAATGGTCACCGAGGAAGCGGCTCGAACGATAACCGAGAAGATTTCGATTCCAACAATCGGAATCGGGTCGGGCAGGTACTGCGATGGTCAAGTGCTTGTCCTGCATGATATTATCGGACTCTATCCTAGGTTTACACCTAGGTTTGCGAAGCGTTACGCTGATGTGGCAGAACTCATCAAACAATCGCTCGACAAGTACACGGGCGAGGTGCGGAGCGGCCAGTTTCCAGAGGAGCAGAACGTATTCAGAATGGACGAGGATCGAAAACTCGGTCTTAACTCTCGACGGAAGACCTGACGGTTGCGAATAGTCATCGTCGGAGCCGGTGCGATCGGGTGTCTCTTCGGAATACGTCTGCACGGGTCGGGGCAGAGCATAGTGCTAATACACCACAATCGTCAGACCGTCGCCTCTATCAGAAACAAAGGCGTGACTCTGAAGGAACTCTCGGGAAGGATCATCAGAAGACGCGTCGAAGTGAACCAGTCATTATCCGAAAGGGACCATCCAGACTTGGTGGTACTGACGGTGAAGGCGTACGACACGGAAATGGCAGCTCGAAGTCTGAAAAGACAAGTCGGCCGCAAGGTTCCGATCCTAAGCCTTCAGAACGGACTAGGAAATATCGAGACGTTATCCCGATACTTTCCAGCCTCATCAATTATCGCTGGTACCACAACTGAGGCTGCCCTTCAAACCCGTCCGGGCTTGATTGCGCATACGGGAAGAGGCTTCACATGGATCGGGGAGGTCACAGTGAGAGCGACGAAACGATGCATTACTATCAAGAAAATCTTTCGCAACGCGGGCTTTAGAACAGAAACCAGCAGTAACATTAACGGCGTAATCTGGTCGAAAGCGATTGTAAACTCTGCGATAAATCCGATATCTGCGCTTGCGCGAGTACCAAACAAGGACCTGCTCAGAATCGCGAATCTGACCGACGCTTCTCGGAAGCTCATCAGCGAGGGTCTTGAGGTGGCTCAAGCTCGAGGAGTCAGACTTAGCCCAAGACCCGCATTGCTACTCTCTAAAGTCTTGGCGTCATCGGGAAAAAATAGGTCTTCGATGCTTCAAGATATTGAGGCTGGAAAGAGGACGGAGATCCGACAGCTCAACGGTTGGCTTGCGTCAATCGGCAAACGTTTAGGGGTCAGAACCCCATACAATTCGCTTCTTGCTCAGTTGGTCCTTGGACTAGAAGCTTCGAAGAACCTTCCCTAGCCGAATATTAGGAACTAGGCCAGACTTTTCGTTTTGAAAAACGCGGTTGCGAATTTATGCGGTCGTGAGGGGAAAACCTCTGCAGTCCACCTTCCCCTTAACTCGTCGGATGAAGTTGGGGCAGGCAAAGCATTGAACAAACGAAACGGTCTTGTTGAGCACAGGACAAGCCACCGCTTCTTTTTTCATTCGAGCTATCTGTTTTCCCCCGGCCACGCCTTTCAACTCGTCCACGTATTGCTTGGCCGTAGGGGGTGGTTTCTCCGGCTGGGTAATCTCAACGACATACCTTGCCGGCGGAGGGTCCTGGCTCATGGACGATCTAGCTCCAGCTATCTTCCAGGACTTAATTACTCTTTGTCACTAGCAAAGTCAAAACGCCACCGAGAATTCCCTTCTCTCAACTATCTTTACGGTAACCGTTCGCCTAAACTGTAGCTTGCAACAACCTACTCGTCAACGGGGGCTCACTTGGACCCAATCCGCTTGGAGACCCTCCAGAAGGCTGCAAATTTACCCAAAACGAATGAAAAACCACCCTAGAATCGGTGGTTTCTGAAGCGCATCGCCCGGCTTCCATAAACCGCTAAACGGTTACGGGGACGCGACCAATCCCATCCTACCTGAATAATTTCACCGAGCACGAATGATGCAGGTAATTACTCACGACCACCTACATCCAAGAAATCGTAATTACAATGCGAAAAACGCGGAACACAAAAACAAGAATCCTTTTTTTTGCAAAAAAATGTGCAGTTACGCGCGCTCGAGAAAGCGCCACAGTAATGACCGTCGCGAACCGCCACGGACCTGGTTCGCCGCATAGAATCCTTATAATCACTCCAAAATCGGCCTCGTCCAAGGTCCCCCTTTGCGTCATCCGCGCGGTTATCCACGAACTGCTGTAGTGCTGTCCGGGGGAGAAGGGATACGGTTGCGTCCTATTACAGCCGATCTTCCCAAGGGTCTCGTCAAGGTCGGAGGCAAGCCCCTACTGCAATGGGTCCTCGAATGGCTTAAGGAAAACGGTATCACGACCATCATAATCGGCGTCGCCCATCTTAAGGAACGCATAATCGAATATTTCGGCGATGGAGACCGCCTCGGGGTCAACATCACCTACAGCGTCCACACCGTCGAGGGAGGAACAGGAGAAGGGTTCCGGCTGGCCATCACCCGTTATGTTGATGAGCAAACCTTCTTCGCGCTGAACGGCGACCAGATAACAAATGTCAAACTCAAATCTCTCTTCGGCAATCACAAGAAAAAGGACGCCATGGCAACGATTGCAGTAGTACATCCCAGACTCCCATTTGGACTGGTCGAGGTCGACCGACAGAACAATTGTCGTGGATTTCTAGAAAAGCCAGTCCTCGAAGACAGGTTCATCTCAACAGGAGTCTACATCTTCGAAAAGAAGATCACTAAATACATGCCAACCCAGGGCGATATTGAGAGATCGACCTTTCCAAGGCTGTCACGACTTCACAAACTATCGGTCTTCCGACACTCCGGCTCATTCACAACGGTCAACTCATTAAGAGAACTCGAGGAAGCCGAAGAGACACTGCACGGGAGGAAGCTCAGCTGAATGTGCTCGTCACCGGAATAACCGGTTTCATAGGATCACGACTCGCATCCAAGCTGGTGGATCGAGGGGACAACGTCTACGGTCTAGTCAGACACTCCTCCGAGAGAGAACTCAAGCGGCTCGAACACATAATCTCGCGGGTCCACCTGATCGAAGGCGACTTGGTTAGGTATCACTCGGTCCTCTCTGCCGTCGAGGCCTCCGATCCTAACATCATCTTCCACTTGGGAGCACTAACGCCTGTTCGACTCTCATTCGATGATCCCTATCCTTACGTCGGAGCAAATTTTGATGGGACACTAAACCTCGTCCACTCTGTCTTGAGGCAGTCACCAAACGCGAGGCTTATCGCGGCTTCAACGGCGGAGGTGTATGGCTGGCAACCTGGGGATAAACCCATACCAGAGGAGGCCTTGCTGAGGCCCGCCTCTCCGTACGCTGTCACTAAGGCCGCCGCAGATCAGTATATTCAGATGGCCAACAAGATCTATCATCTTCGAGGCACCATCCTTCGCCCCATCAACAGCTACGGCCGCGTCTGGGAGAGCGGCTTCTACACCGAATATCTCGTATCGAAAATGTTGCGGGGAGAAACTTGCTATGTCGGCGCACCCGACTCTATCAGAGACTACATGTACGCGGACGATCACGTTGACGCATACGTCGACGTCGCGCAGACGGAGAAGGCGATCGGAAGAGTATACAATGTCTCACCAGGCAATCCGGTCACGAATGCTGAGCTTGCAAAGAAACTGTCCGCGATAACTGGATTCAAAGGAAAAACCGTCTTCGGCTCATATCCTCCAGGATATCCACAGAGGCCTCAAAGCCAGGATCCACAATATCTGGTCCTAGACAACACAACTATCCGTAAAGAAGTAAACTGGAAACCTGGATTCTCGCTGGATGAAGGATTGAAGAAGACAGTAGAGCTCTGGAACACTCGCGCGTAAGGATCTGTTGCAGAAGACTACTCTGATCCTATCGGTCGGTCATACTCGTCTTCTAACGCGAGGAAGCCGGAGTAGCCGCACTTGTCACACACATACCTGATCGGCAGTATCCAGCCCTCCAAAGGAGCCCGTGACCGTCTCACATTTGCCCCGCATTGCGGGCATGAGAGAGATCCACGCGTGCCGCGCCTGATAGATCGGAAAACATCGATTAGTGTCGACATTGCAAAGTTTCCTAGTGCAGCTCTATACTCGTCTCGGGAAATCCATACCCGACGAGTACCTTCTTGACCTTGTCGCGATGATCCCCCTGGAGAATTATCGAATTGTTCTTCGACGTACCACCGCATGCACAGTACGTCTTGAGTTTCGTGGCAAGGTCTGAGAGATTGACACTCTTTCCATCGATGCCCTCAACAATTGTCGCAGGTTTCCCCCATTTGCGCATCTCCATGCGGACCTTGACAGTCTGCTGCTCCATACTGATGGTGCCGCATACACAGAGATCTTTCGGGAGGCCGCAGGTCGAGCAAACGTCGGCCATTCTAGAAGCCTAAGACTCCTTTCGGTTCGTCCACGACAGTTCATTCACGTTCCGCGTATTTAAGCGTGCCCTCTAAGCCAGGTCTAGAGTCCAATGGATAGAAAGAAGACGAACCAGAAAAGCCATGTTCCTAGCAGCACGAAGAAAACGGTTGGTTTTTCCCGCATGACGTCGCCAGTGATGAAATGCTCTCTCAGGGATGAAATCCGATTCGTAACCGACAGTTTGAGACCAGCGGTACTGGCTTGTCTCAAGCTGATTCGGGCAGGAATCTCTGGCGTACTAGGGATTGCTGGGGGGTTCCGGGGTAGGCTTTTGATGTGCCAATCCGTCGGATTGAACGTATAGTGATAAATATTCAGGACGGCTACGGTTGTTAGCTTTAGTGGGAGAATGAGCGAGCGTATATCCGTTTCAATCGAGTTGGAGTTCTTTAACAAGTATTTGTTTAACGCTTTGAAGAGGAGCCTATCTAATGCGACGCCGAAAAGGAAACTTGACATTATCTATTACTATTCGCGTGATCCTCGCGTCAAATTCTCGATAGCGCTGAACGGTTTCAGTAGTGCTAGTGCGACTTCGCATCCGCAATGGACTACCGTGTTCAATAATATCCAGAGTATGCGCCAGTATCTCCGGTAGGTTTGCGGTTCAGGCGGACAGGCCAAGGGCGTCTTTCAGCCCTTTGTACCTGTTCCGAACCGTGACTTCAGTCACGTTAGCGATCTCAGCGATCTCTTTCTGTGTCTTCTTCTCATTTTCCAGTACGCACGCGACATAGAGGGCGGCCGCGGCCAGACCCATCGGGTCTTTCCCAGCCACTACTCCCTTCTTTTTGGCATCCTTCAATACTCTAATGGCCGCCTGTTGAGTCTGCATAGTTATCTCAGCTCTGCTAGCGATTTTAGAGATGCATCTTACCGGGTCCTCGACCGGCATGGCCATTTCGAGTTCTCGAAGAAGCAGCCTGTAGCACCGTGCAACATCCTTCTTCTTTATTCTGCTCGCTCCCGCGACCTCCTTTAGGGTCCGAGGAGTCTCCGAGGATCTACATGCAGCATAGAGGGAAGCAGCAGCAATAGCAGCGATCGACCGTCCACGGACGAGGCCGCTGTCAAGCGCTTTTCTATAGACAACTGCCGAGGCTTCTTTCACGCTTGCTGGAACGTGCAGCTTGTCCGTGAGACGGTCAAGCTCAGCCATGGCCTGAGCAAGGTTTCGATCCGAAGATGAATGCACCCGGGTACGGATCTGCCACTTCCGAAGCCTGAGCATCTCCATCCTCGTCTCCATTGGGAGCTGGCGACCATAAGCATCCCGGTTAACCCGATCTATTACCGTGGAAAGGCCCTTGTCATGGATAGAGAACGAGGTCGGTATCCCGACTCGTCCACGCTCATCCTTCTCTTCCTTGGTAAAAGCGCGCCACTCAGGTCCCCGGCTCATGAGGTTCTGGGAAAGAACCAGCCCACAATCCTGACAGATGGTCTCCCCTTGATCAAAGTCTTCGATGAGGTTGACACCGCCACACTCAGGACAAACATGAATCCCAGGCGCTTTTCCCCCGGGAGCCGATGGCGTTGTCATTCTATTCCCTCCAGCTTTCCTGCCCGTCTCACCAAAACGGGTCGTATCCTCGACAGAAGGCTGCATCACAGGAAAGTGAGAGAGTAGCCGCGTGAGCATATATAAGACTTTCGACAAGTATATAGGTAACCTCGGTTCTCGCACCTCGAAACCTATTATTGACGAGTTAGAGCGGGTAGCTTCTCGTAGCCCGGTGGTGTAGTGGTCTAGCATAGCACGGACGTTTGGGCCAGATGTCATCGACGTCCCTAGTGGGCTCTGGATCCTCTTTGAACGGAGGGAGGAGTCACCTGCTGACGGGAGTTCGAATCTCCCCCGGGCTACCGATTGACGACCATGTTGGCGAGACTTACTGAATAATACTAGGCCGCACCTCAGAGTTAGGTTCTTGAAAGCTTCAGCGGGACGGAGATTAAGACCTAAAATGCGGTCCAACAAATTGAATGGATCTGGTATGAAGATGCGTCCCCCAGCGCCATCCAATCATGGCACGCACCACATGAAAGGCGAGGGCTCGACAGGTGGCGAGTTTCGACACCCAAGCGTGGCTGTAGGTGGGACTTTCGACATTGTTCATGCGGGCCATGAACGGCTGCTATCAAGAGCATTTGAACTGGGAGCGGTCGTGTTTATTGGAGTGACTGGCGATCGACTGGTTCGGCGGCTGCACAAGAGTCACAGAGTACGGTCATTCTCTTTCCGTGTGCGAGATCTTCGCAGATTCCTCAAGGTGCACGGTTGGCTGGGCCGCGCCAGGATCGTGGAGCTGAAGGATCCCTTTGGTCCGGCAATCAAGAGAAAGGATCTGCAGGCTCTGGTCGTGAGCGAAAATACGAAGCAAAATGGGAGACGAGTCAACTCCATGAGGCGACGGTGGAAACTTCCACCTCTCCGACTCTACGTGGTGGGGCTCGTGAAGGCGGAGGATGGCGGCCTAATATCTGCTACGAGAATTCGAAGTGGAGAGATTGATTCTCGTGGAAACCCGATGTCAAAGCATGGCTAGAGGGAACGTCATGTGCTCGGGAAGCGTCCTGCTCTTAGAGCATTTGGTGGCTGAGTCCGCTTTCGGCCGAGTAGACTGTCAGCATCTGTTCGAGTTCTCGGAGGAAGCCGTTGCTCACGTGCCATCCGGAATCCTTCCTCTCGATGAATCCTGCCCCGACTAGGCCGTGGATCATGTTGTAGAATTGGCCAACGCTCATGCTTCGTTTTGAAATCCAGTCTTTCCAGGCTTGTATTGGCAGTCCTACCGGTTCGGACTTTTTGACCTCGCGCCAAAAGTTCTGGGCCTCGCCGGCTAAGAAATCGCTCTTCCAGAAGACTCGCCGGAAAAGCTCTTCCGGGGAACCAGGAAGGTTACCTGCTTTGAAAAGAATGGTCGTCTTCTGTCGTGGAGGTCCGCGCACGGCTCTTCTTGGCATCAGCTGTCACTTTTTCGGCGAGATTGCCCGGCCCGTTTAATACTTATGGTGAGTTAGCACCTTTTCCAGCTCAGAGGAGCTGAGCGGTTCGCGCACGGATGAGTTTACTTAAGTAAAGGCATTGGTAAATCCAGCGGAGTTTCGGGTGGAGGTCGCCCGCGTATTCGCTCATCCAGAAGCAATCTCCTCAACTATCCTAGCAAGTCTTTGGGTCGAGGATTGACCAACGTAGAGGTTGGTCGTGGTTATGTTCTTATGGCGCATTAGGTCACGAATCGTGAACGCGTCTAATCCCTTATCCTTGGCGTCAGTTGCGAAGAAAGCCCTCAGACGGTGAGGTCCCACCCTTTCCCAGTCGTCGATTCCGGCTTCTCTAGCATATCGCTTGACGATCTGTTCGGCCCGAACCGCCGAGATCGGAAACACTTTGTCTTCCTGCTTGTCGTCTAAACGACCGATGAGTGTTCGGGCAACATGATATCGTATCCGCTTGATTACCTCTACGGGCAACACTACGAGGCGGTCTTGAACTATTCCTCTCGCGTACCCTTTTCCTTTTACCCAGATCCCATCTTGTCTGATATCTTCGATTCTAATGCCCGGAAGCCCACGCCACCCAACGATTTCGCCACACCGAAGCCCATAACGCATCAGGAGCAACAGAAGAAAGTCTCTCTCGCTTCTTCGTCTGGAAAGGTTGAGCATGGTGTTAACTTGGGAGCTAGTAAGCCAAACCTTGCGTTTCTGAGGGGCCATGGTCGGTGCTGGACCGGATTTTCAAGCTGAAAATGGCGATATAGTACTTTGCTTTCTATACTATAAAGCAAACTTTTCACTCGCGCTCATAATCAGCCCAGAATAAGTTTCCCTTCGGCTTGTCTATTCTTCAGTCAGCGTCACGAGGATCACTTTTTTTCGAGATTTTCTGGAGATGTCTGGCCAGCTGGAAGTGTTTTGGGGCGAGTTTCACTGATCAGGGCTGGGAATACGCTGGTCGGGGCTGATCGAAAGTGCTGGTTTCACGGAAGAAAAGCGTATGAAAACAGCGCACCCCTCCCAGATTCGTGATCTAGGCAGGTTTTGAAGGATTTTTCGGGCAGTTTGACTTTGCGGATGGCGGGAGGGCTACTGAACGGATACACTGGCTCCAATTTTTTGGAGAGATGTCAAGTCTCCAATATTTTGGAGGCGGTCGAATTTCGCTCGTCACGTTGTGTATCTCGGCTCTTTCCTCAAACCCTGTTGCGATGGCCCACCTTCAGCCGGAACGCCGATAGGTGGAAGTGGGGGTGGTATCCCTAGGCTTTTCGACATGATTATCGCGTCTGCCATAGCTATACTCGACACCGCCTGAATAACGGTCGGCGGAGGCGGTCGGTTCTTCTTGTTTTCTTCAACGAGCTGTGTTACCTCCGCACGGTCCCCGACTATCTGGGCTTTGCCTTTGATGCTGAGTTGGGCTATGGAAGGAGTATAGTTCACAGTGAAGACGAAAGGCGCTTCGGCCGTTGCGTCGTTTTTCTGATCTAGCCCTACGATGTTGATGTTTACTACAATTTGCACCTGAGCGGGCAGCTGCGAATCTGGCGCCCAGTAACGTTCTCCGCTAATGTTGGTAACTTGGACGGTAACCCTCAACAAGTATTTGTCATCCTGATCAGCTTGGGGGAGTGCTTTATCACTTCTGCCTCGGCTCGTTGACGCTGGCGACTCCGGTCGTCTTTCGCACCCTTTGAACGACTAATTTGCGACCGTCTACCTTCACGAGTAACAGGTCTCCTTCTTTGAAGGGAAAAACCGAGTCATCGGTGAGCTTTGTAGGAAGGTAGATCCTTGGCGATCTGTAAACGGTCTCTCCAGTATCAGCGGCCTTCTTCGCGACCGCAAATCGCGTTAGAATCTTCTTCACCATGGAGACGATCCCCTGCGAGGGAGCTAAGAAGTATATCAGCGTTTACGTAAGTAAAGGTTTTAGAATTTGCTCGCATAGTTCGGTATCGAATCGCGTTGGAGTCCTTGGTCGAGTTTTGGCACTATGCAGCTGGGCTGAAGCTAGAGGAGAGGAGGGGGTGGAAAAAACTAGGATTGAAACATGTAGAATCGGTAGCAGATCATTCTCTCGCCTTGGCCCTATTGGCTATGTTGGAATCGGAACGCAGGAGCTATGATGTTGGTATGGCTCTGAAGCTTGCGCTGATACACGATCTGGAAGAGGCGATAACGGGCGACCTAACGCCTCAAGACAAAAAATCGAGGGGCGGCGAGAGAGTTCGTAAGGAGAGGCAGAGGGCGATAAGGAAGCTGATCAGGAGCCTGCCGGCAAAGAACCGGACTTCCTATCGAAGAATGTGGAGCGACCTTCAGCGGTCAAGAACAAAGGAGGCGAGGCTGGTGCACGAACTCGATAAGCTCGAGATGGCTCTTCAGGCGCACGCCTACGCAAAAACCGTTGGTAATGGCAGGATTAAGGACTTTTACAGGTCCGCCGCACGAGGAATCAGGGACCCAGCTTTGCGAAGGCTGCTAAAGTCAGTGACCGGTGGGTCCTAGACGGTTGTTGCCACTCTCTGCTTCGCGGACTTCACGAGCTCGTCTTTGTGGAACACTGTCTTGAATTCGCGAGTGAGGATTCCTACATAGTCTGAGATTTCTTCCTCGCTCATGAACTGAAACATATAGCTGCCATTGTAGGGGGATGCTTCGCCTTCCCGCTTCATGAACTCGATGTGCATCAACGGATCGCCCCTTTTGATCGTAATCGGCTGTCGCTCATTGCTGAGGTTGACCAGTTCGAGAGCTAGTCTCCCCACGTAGCCGCTGTGGACTTTTGCGGCGTTAAGGAAAGACAGCCCCATTCGCCCATACTTGCTCTTTGCCGTAAGATGAGCCACGAAATTGGGTGGCGTAAAGACAACCTCGTTAGAGATTAGATTCTGATGCTCGAGATAGTGGAGGGTCCGCTCATCTTTGACGGTAAGTACGTAACCGTCACCGTCGAGGAGCCCGTAGTCAAAAGGGTGTATACACTTGTAGGTCCTAATCAGTCCCGTAAGCTCGTTCTTGCCAATAATGCACATACTCCGGCGAGCCCAAGCCGGAAGAATTTGATTGTTTCGGTCACCGAGCTAGATAGCTGGTTATGCCGATGATGTTCCGACAAGAACGAACGAAAGCGAGGGCGATGATGAAAGGAGCGACGCATAATCGAACCCTACTACGAGCAGGAGGTCACTGACACCGTTCGGAGAGACGAGTAGAGTAGCGTTAAGATCGAGCGGGAAAGGTGCAGCAAGCGGTGCGGGAGCCCTACCCGCCGCGATTATTAGTGTGGCATTGGTGAAGAGTATTCTTACAGCATCGTAACGACCTGAGTGTACTGAAGCGGAGCCTATCGTCTGGGCAACTGGTTGATACACGGGGGACAGTAGATCCACAACCGGAAAGGATTGAGAGACATTTGTCCATCCAGGGGTTCCAGCCGGATATCCTTCTCTGTGCAGCTCGATCATAGATACTCGAACAAAGAGATGGCTAATGACGCTGCGAGCAGACAGAGTCGAAAGCCTCACCGTGGCCGTGCCCTGTGTCGTTGCAGGCGCATAACTAATGAAGACGAGGAGGACTAAGACACCGATGAATGCGAACCGTCTCCAGACGGGGAAGCCGTACATTGGTACGAAATGCGAGCCCCAAAACCGGTATTTAACCATCGAAAGACTGCTAAACAAACAAGACCGGTTCTCTTCGTTAACGCAAGCACGAAAATACGTCAGACGCAGAAGCCTATGACTCGAACCTGAGATGCCGGACAAACCCTCTATAATACCAGATTCGGCATGTGACAAAAGTTCAGACTGTTGCCAAGAATGAACTACTCACGCTTGGTTGACGCATATGAGAGCATAGTCAAAACCACCAAGCGCCTAGAAATATCGAGACTACTCGTCGACCTGCTAAAACAAACTCCTCCACAGATAATCGACAAGGTAGTCTATCTCACACAAGGAAAACTCTACCCCGATTACCTAGGGATAGAAATCGGTATCGCAGAAAAACTGGCCATCAAATGCATCAGCGCAGTCACCGGTACAGCCGAACAGAAAGTAATGTCGGAATACAAGACCAAGGGAGACCTTGGGACCGCGACCGAAGAACTCCTCGCACAAAAGACCCAAGTAGCGCTCCAGAACGAACCCCTCACAGTAGAGGACGTTTACACTGGGCTCGACCGAATCGCTCGATCTGCAGGTTCAGGCTCAGTCGAGGCAAAGATTCGACAACTAACTGGACTACTAGGGAAAGCATCTCCAGTCGAGGCCAAATACCTCGTTCGAACTGCCCTAGGCAGGCTTCGCCTCGGCGTCGCCGACATGACCATTCTAGATGCTCTCGGCCAAGCGTTCACAGGCAGCAAAGACTCACGTGCTCTTCTGGAACAAGCATACAACCGATCCTCAGACCTCGGTCTCCTCGCGAAAACTCTGGCCACCGGCGGACTCAAAGAGATAGAATCCTTCAGAATAACTGTCGGCGTCCCGATACGCCCGATGCTAGCGGAAAGGTTAGCTGACGCGAAAGAAATACTCGAGAAGATGAGTGGGACCGCGGCAGCTGAGTACAAGTATGATGGTTTACGGATACAGGCACACATTTCGTCGAAATCTATCGTAATGTTCTCGAGGAGATTGGAGAATATCACAGATCAGTTTCCCGACGTCCAAGAGCTAGTAAAGAAAAGCATAGCCGCGAGTGAGGTCGTTCTGGAGGGAGAAACGGTTCCAGTCGATAGCGCGACTGGGGATCTGCTGCCCTTCCAGCTGATATCGCAACGAAGGGGCAGAAAGTACGAGCTTGAGAAGACGATCGCCGAAATCCCAGTAGCGTTCTTCGCCTTCGACCTCCTTTATGCCGAAGGGGTTGACTACACCCACCAGCCATATCCTAGCCGTCGAGAATCGTTGGAGAAATTGGTTCGGTCCAGCGATCGATTTGGTCTTTCTCGAAGAATGATCGTTCAGACCCCGCAACAACTCGATGATTTCATGCAGCAGGCAGTAGCTGACGGATGCGAGGGTTTGATGATCAAGAACGTAGGCCTAGAGTCGATCTATAAAGCTGGGTCGAGAGGGTGGAGTTGGATCAAGTACAAGAGAGAATACAAGTCTGAGATGCAGGACAGCGCTGACCTTGCCGTAGTCGGCGCTTTCGCAGGCCGTGGAAGAAGAGGGGGAGCATACGGTGCGCTTCTCCTAGCCGCCTATGACGAGAAGGATGACACATTCAAAACAGTATGCAAATGTGGCTCAGGATTCACCGACGAAGACCTGGCTAAATTGCCTCAACTGTTGGACAAGTACAAGACCAACCATAGGCATCCGCGAGTAGACTCCAAGATCGAAGCAGATTCCTGGTTTGTACCCGGACTGGTCATCGAGGTCATCGGAGCAGAAATTACGCTGAGTCCAATTCACACGTGCGGAATGAATTCCATAAGACCGGGTGCCGGCTTGGCAGTAAGGTTCCCACGATTTACGGGCAGGTATAGGACAGAGAAGGCTGCTGAAGACGCGACTACTGCAGTCGAGATTATCGAAATGTACAACAATCAGCTGAAGAAGATTGAGGCCAAGTCGACTGAGGCTGTGTAGGATCCGGGAAAAGTCTCTATCAGGACGCCTCTAGCATGTTTATTATTCGCTTGTGCGTCGCTTCGACGCTTTCAATACCCGTGTTCAACAGCAGACAATTCACTTTGAACTTGGAAATCATGGCTCTGAAGAACTGTTCTTGACGAGAATGGTCGAGATGGAGAAGGTATGGATTGTACCATGGCTCATAGCCCATATGACCCCACATCTCTTTTGGCCCCGCCCCCGGACGAATCATGTATTCTCCCTTTCGTAATACTTGTATTGCACCGTCCGCATCAAGCTTCACCTCCGGAGGACTAGTCTCATCGCGGCGCAGTAATACCAGAAGTCTAATTCGTGCCTCGTCAGCAATCTTGTCCCGGCCAAACAGTTTCTCCCGGGGCACTAGCGTTCTGCTGTTTCCGAACGCGTAGTAGCACCACTCGTACCCATCGTCGAAGACGCACTTTCCGTTATTCAGTTTGCACCCGGTTGGGCCGATAGTGAATTCGCATTTCGATTTGTCCGTTACGACATTTTCGCATTTGTTCTCGTCGAAGATCTTTCTTAGCCATTCCTTGTTTAACTGACTCTCTGTCCGCATGTAGAGACTCCTCTCTGGCTGCCTGCCCAAGAGGTGCCCCAGTCTCCGGCCTTCACTGTGGTCAATGTAGACCCAGTCATCTCCGATGATTCGTCCGCCGGAAGCTTCCATGAGCTTGAATGCCTGAGTAGTCTTACCTGTACCTGTGGGTGCGACTATTATTGCACCTTTGCCATCAACGTCGACGCATGCGCCGTGGATTGAGTGTGTGTTCTTTGTCTGCTCAAGAACCGCCGCCGCCATTCCCAGAGCCCAGCTCTTACATTGTCCATAGTATTCAGTGTTGAAGAATAGAGATTCGTGTGTCTCCGGGCAGTAGTAGGCTGAGGGTTCGAAGTCTTCAAGACCAAATGCTGAGATAATTGTTGCGTCGGGATCGGCCGTAGTCTTGGCTTCGTTCCAATTCAGTCTCCAGAAGTCGTACTGATGTTTGCTGTTACCCCAAAACTCGACAACTACTCCGTTCAGGTTGGCCTTAGCTCTCAGCGAGTGCGCGGAGTCTAGCTTCTTCTCAGCCTTATGTCTCAGCTCCTCGAACTTCGGCCGAGGGACGTTCTTGTCGCTCTTTACTCGGGTAGTTGAAGCCGTTACGTAGTTGTCAAGCATTAATTTTGAGGGCCTCGGACTGAGAGTGCGGCCACTTCCTCGAATATGACCTTTGCACAGACGGCAGCAGTCTGACCTGAATCCCGTTCGGGGGATACTTCGACAGCATCCAAGCCGATAATGTTGCGACCCATTGCCCCGTCAACGAGCGTGAGGAGTTCGTCGGTTGAGAGACCGTCAGGCTCAGGATTGCCGACACCGGGAGCGTAAGCGGGATCAAGTACATCAATATCAACAGTCACGTAGGCATGAGCGAACTTGGAGACGAAAGCTCGGATCCTCTGAGCCGCCTCCTCTATGGGGGCCCTTCGAAGATCCATTGGAGTGATAAGCTCTACTCCGGATTTCTTACAGTAGTCAAGCTCAGGTTTCGAGAAGGCACGTATGCCCACTTCCATTATGTGCGTGGGGCCGATACGCTCGGCGACCCTACGCATGAAAGTGGCGTGCATGAGTTTCTCGCCGAGGAATTCGTCTCGAAGATCTAGATGAGCATCGAAACTGACAAGTCCGAGATCCAAGGGCAGCGCATCGATCGCTGCCTTGGTTATAGTGTGTTCTCCACCTGCCATGATCGGGATTTTGTGGCCGGCGCCGAGTTCGGACCACACCGAAGTGACTCTATTCAGAGTCTCGGCTGTGCTCTCCAGGGTGTCGACGTCTCCCATATCATGGACGGGAACCTTCTCAAGATCTACGTCTGATCGTATGCTGTACAGCTCAAGGTTTGCCGAGACATCCCGGATGGCCCCGGGTCCAAAACGGGACCCAGCCTTGTAGGTGCTACTTCTATCGTAGGGGACCCCGAAGAAGACGAAACTAGATTTCTCGTAGTTGCTGGAGACCCCTGTAAATGCTGGGCGGGGAGAAAGGTACAGCTTGGCCTTGCTCAATGTCGGTCTAGCCGATTCTGGCAGCAAATGTAAGCCTTATTTTGGGAAGCTCTTTCGCTGGATGGAAGCTGAGCATGTCTAAGCAAGAGACGAAGCCCGCGGCCGTAGCGACTGGGGGTCTGAGGCCTGTCGGGTTGTCGATCTCATCCTTCTTCTATGCTGCTTCTGGGGTTTACTATCTGGTCTATCCCATAGTCGCAAGTGACCCCACTATCTGGCCGCTCTACCTGATAGGCGCTCTATCATTGATGGGAAGTTTTGGGGTTCTAAAGATGACAAGGTGGGGGCTTTGGCTGGGTCTTGGGTTGTTTGTTCCCCAAGTCATTGCGCCGGCATTCGCGCTCAGGACAGCGTTGTCGTATCCGGGTCTGTTCCAGCAGCCAGTTTCAATCGCGTTCGTGGCGTCGCTCTTCGTCTTGATGTTTTTTGCTTCTTTGACTTTTCTGCTAGTCCTTGACAAGCGGCGGACCTTCAAGTAGACGCCTGGCTCTAGACGGAGACGTTGGTGTTTCACCAGCCCTACCAATTTTCGTCTTTTGTTTTGCGGTGGCAGCGTAGCACCGGGGGCAGGAGATCAGTTTTCGCCTTCCCCTTGATTTGACCTGGATCAGCTGGAATCCGCATGTCTTGCAATTCTTTAGGGTGAGGATGAGGGCCCCAAACTGTGGAAGTGGAAGCGTAAATTTGCATCCCTTCTGATAGCCTGTGCAGCCGACAAAGCGTTTTCCTGAGGCTCGGCTCCGAATTACCATAAGCTTCGAGCCGCAAGATGGGCATGGGATGTGGAACGTAATGTTGGATACTCTTTGAGCTGAGACTACTTCACTGAGCTGGGCTCCCAATTCGCTCTCCTTCGAGATCAGGCTGAGCATGACTGGTCGAAGATGTTCGAGAGCTTCTCCAAGGGCTTCTTGTCTGGTGGCTTGTTCTGCCTGAATCTTCTCCATTTGGTTTTCAAGCTGGGCAGTGAAACTAGGGTCTATGATGAGCGGACAGTATTTGTCGAGAATGGCGATGATCTTGAGTGCGAGGGATGTAGCCTCTATTCGGACTTCTTTGATGTAGCCTCGTCTGTAGAGGATTTCGATGATTTCTGCTCTGGTCGCTTTTGTTCCAATGTTTTCTTGCTCCATTCTGCGTAGCAGACTGCTTGGATTGTAGCGGGGAGGAGGATCTGTGAACTTCTCGATCGCTCGGGTATTCTTGATTGGTACACGGTCGCCCATCTTGAGTTCCGGAAGTTCTTGGGAATCGTCTAGGGCGTAGGGTCGGTAGAACTCTATCCAGCCTCCTTTGATCGGATGAGTTCCTTTGAGGAAGAAATTGTGGGGAGTTTTCGTGAGGCTGATCTTTGTGATCTGCCGGACGCTCGCCTCGGCGAAGGTTGCCATGAATCGCTTGATGATTAGATCTAGGAGATTCGCTTCTTGCTGGGAAAGGGTTCGGTTCGGTGCTTCCCCTGTGGGGTAGATTGCAGGATGGGCCGGGTCCTGTTTTGGACCTTGATTGGGACGAAGGCTCGATAGGCCGACGAGTTTGGCTACCAGTGCCGCGTACTGCGGTCGGGCTGCTATTCCTCTCAGGATCTCATTGTAGCCAATGTCTGATGGTAGTTTCTGGCTTGATGTACGTGGATAGGAGATTAGTGCGTCTAGGTAGAGTCTTTCGGCCAGGGCGAGGGTCCTCGCGGGCGAGTATCTGAAATGCCTGTAAGCCTCCGCCTGTAGGGTTGACAAATCGAAAGGGTAGGGTGGAGGTGTTTGGATCGCCCGGGATTCGACGTTAGCAACCTCTAGGATGGAGTTCTTACAGTCATTGACGACCCGTGTCGCGTGAGCGACGAGGAGAATCTTCTCCGTTTCATACTCTAGCTGGTATGTCTCGCCATCATGGAGAATTGTCGCGTCGATGGTCCAGAATGGTGTCGGAGCAAAGGACTGGATCTCTTCTTCTCTCTCGACGACGAATTTCAGAGTGGGGCCTTGAACCCTTCCGGTCGAGAGTGTCGAGTAGCCTCTGTTCTGTCTAAGCGAGGATTCTGTCAACAGCCTGCTCAGGTTTATTCCATAGAGCCAATCTAGTTCGTGACGGCACCGGCCCGCATCTGCTTGCGAGTAGTCTAGGTGCGGGGCGAGATTCTTGTAGGCGGTCTGAAGCTCTTTTTCTGTCATTGTGCTGAACTTCATCCGTTCTGCTTTCGTGTGAGCATTGTTGCAGGCGTATCGTAGGATTGTGTAGCCGATGAGCGAGCCTTCGACGTCGTAGTCGCATGCGTTGATGAAGCGGTCAGCCTGCTTGGCGAGAGAGTTTATGGCCTGAATCCATCTTTCGAGCCTCGCAGCCTCTCTGTCGATTAGATTCTTGGGCTTCCAGCAATAGTCCCAGACGGGATAATAGCGGCGGCTTGTGCGTGTCTTCGAGTCAACGGCGTAGAGGTGTCCTAGGGCGGAACAGACGAATATCGTTTCTTGTCTTCGCCTGGACTCGTAAAAGTGTGCGCCGTACGCTTCGACTCGGCGGGGGTCATTGTCTTCGTCGAGTGCCCGTGCAACACGCGCGGCGGCGTCAGGTTTCTCGCAGACGATGAGAGTTTGTATTAGTTCCACCTCGAGGGATTCTCAAGGAGGAATTGGGCGACTTGTCTGACCCTTTGACCTGAACTTGGTAGCTTCTGAATTCGTTGGAGAAAGTCGGGGACCGAGTAGCTGCCATAGCCTACTGTCCAAGCGTCGAAGGCTTGTTTGAGGTTCTTGAGGGCTCGCAGGTGCACGGAACAGTAATCGGTCTCCATAGCTCCGGTCTCTTCGTGGCAGACCAGACATGTCAAAGCAGGGTCTCCGTCGGGCGCGCGTCACTGACTTATTTTTTCAAAAATAAGGATTCTTGTTCTTGCGACCGCGTTTGTCGCATTGTGGTTATGCGGCGTCTCTGGAGAAAACCACCCCCCCGGGAGGGGTCGAAAAAAGATAACGGAAAAATAGCGAAGAAATTGTTTGGGAGCTGTCGTTGGCGTTTCGGGAACCACCGGTTTTGCCTGTTTCTTCAGCCTTTTCAGATAATCTTCCAGCCTTTGTGAGGTTTCCTGGAGAGGGCCAAGTTCCACTTTCAGCTCAGGGAGAAGGCTTGACAGCTTCTTGGTCAGGGCGACGGCCGCGTGCGCATCAGGCAGATCGGCTCTAGCCTCTGCTAGGAGAGCCATTACGTCATAGTTCTTCCAACGGCCCTCGTTCAGAAGCACGCCAGTTACCCAGAAGTGACTCAGTGCGGTCAGTAAAGAGGGCCAGAACCGATGGTTCGTGATTTCCAAGTGTCTGCCAGACGACAACGGCTTCGTTTGAGCTTGCGTGAGAAACCAAAGAAGATTTGTTTGTCGGATTTATGCCTTTGTGCTCAACCGAATGATATTTCTAGCGGCTTAGAGCATCTACTAGCGCCATAGTGGGGACAATGCCCGCCAACTCAAGGAAGCCCCAAAACCCGAGGAAACGGGCCATCCAGAAAGCCGCGCAAAGACGAAAAAGCAGAGGAAGAATCTATCTCGCAACCATCGTGATCCTTATCGTAATAGTGGCTATCGGCTGGTATGTCTACTCATCCTCTCTGTCAGGCGCGCCCGACTTTTCCCTTGCGGCACCTACCGGCGTGACAATTCACGCTGGTACCCCATCCACTGTAATGGTAAATGTGACGACGGTGAACCATTTTGACAGTACAGTTGCTCTCTCAGTAACCCCGTCCAGCGGATTGATCGCGACAATAAGCCCCGCCAACCTGACGGGCTCAGGAACGGCCAGATTGACGATGACGTCGACAACAAACGGAACATTCACTGTTACAGTCACCGGGACTAGCGGAAGTCTCAAGCACGACGTCACCCCCATCGTCGACACCCCTGTGTACGGGACACTCGACACTTCAAATGGAACAATAGTTGTTGAGCTATACAGAGCGCAGACCCCGCAGACAGTCGCTAACTTCGTTAATCTGGCGGGCCGAGGTTTCTACAACTACCTCGTTTGGCATAGAATATCCCATAATCCTCCTCCTGTCATCCAGGCAGGAGATCCATACACGCAGTACGGCAACACCAGCAGATCCACCTGGGGAACAGGTGGTTCGTCCCCGACTGTTCCCTTGGAAATAGATAGTTCTCTACATAATGATCTAGGATATCTTGGGATGGCGCGAGGACCGGACGTCAATAGTGGGTCCTCACAATTCTACATCAACATGGCTAACAATAACCACCTCGACGGAAACTATACGGTATTTGGGAAAGTGATCGGACCTATGACCGCTGCAAACGCAATCTGGAGCACTCCTGTCTACCCTTCAACC
>Ga0137384_10000625_pt1 | contig 27238 bp, 24 predicted proteins | sample SagtaG_2_FD_104922 | JGI IMG/M metagenome (GOLD analysis project Ga0137384, IMG submission 104922) | Vadose zone soil microbial communities from Sagehorn Ranch, Mendocino, California, USA - Sage2_R_60_16 metaG | ecosystem: Environmental > Terrestrial > Soil > Vadose zone | place: USA... | reverse complement strand
GTACTCGTGAAAACCTAGCTAGGGTAGTGTTCCGGCTGATCTAATCCTGTAAGCGATTTAGCCTTTGTTTTCAATGCAAATCCGGTTCTACCTGAGTGTTGCGTTGACCCATTGACACCACCGCGGTTACCGGTAAAGTAAGTCCTAGCGCCTCACTGTTCCGTTCCCACCGTTTTCAATAATAATGGCGCCAGCGCGCGATCCAACTCTTCATCCGTCAGCGCATTCGGTTTCACATCGCGAAAGAGCGCCCAATGCTCGGCGTGCTCCACGGATTGCCCAGGAGGCACGTCCGTCATCGGTCCGAGCGTTTCGATTTCCAGAAACTCATTGTTCGTAAACGTTTCAAACGAGCACCCGAAATCGGGATACGCCTTCGCGGGTTCAGCCTTCGTGCGCTTCAGAAAAGCTTCGCCGTTGAGCAGATAAACCGCCCACGTGTCCGCGTTGAACATGCCGAGCTTTTGCGCATCTGCGTTGTTGGGATCCTGCCGCAGCGTCAAATATTTTTTGGTGAATTTCCAGCGCGGGTCGGCCAGGTTCGTGTACGCCCACATGACCAGGGGATTCGTCGCTTCCAGATTAATAGGGTGCTTGCCGCGCGGCGGGAATCCGCTGACGGCCACGCCTCCCTGCGCCATCATCGTCAGCGCCCAGGCGGAAAACTTCAAAGGAAACAGCCCGCGATTGGTGATGCGGTGGGTCACCGTCATTCCCGCGCCCGATTCCGCCATGCGAACTTCAATCTCCTTCTGCAGCTTGGTCAGCGGCTCCACCGGTTCGCGCGCGATGAGGCCCGTCGCCGTAATCTGAATCTCCACCACCACATTATCCGGCGCCCACGTAGCCACAGGATCTTCCGGCGCCTTCCAAACCCGGTCGCCCCCGCGCAATTGAAATTTTTCCTCTCCGCTCTTTCCAAGCTGGTCGGCAAACTCCTTGAACAAATTCTGGCCGCCCACGAACGCGAATCGAATGATCCTCGGCCCCACGTCGCCGGTCACAATCGCTTCGATTTCTCCATTGGTGATGCGATAGCAATTCTTCCAGCCTTTGTATTCAGTCTTCTCCACGCGCACCGCGGCATAGCTTGCCGTCGTGCAGCACACCGCCGCCGCCAAAGTCATGACGTTTCGCAACAGGTGCGCTGCCGGTGGCCTTTTTAAAACCAATAAAGCCGCTTTCATAAGGTTCCGCCCCTCCGTGTCAATCCGCGCGCTCTCCTGTCGGCCATCTCCACCTTAATCCGCCGCAGCAACGTCCCTAAGCGGGTGCTCGCCGAGGAGATCCGCAAGAATCCATGCTGTTCCGGCAATCGCGAAGGTCTCGGCGGTTTCGCTCCAATTCGTGTGGTTGCGGGGATCCGAAAGAAGCAGCGGCATCCAAACGAGCAGCCCAAAGATCACCAGCATCATTGTCAGCAGGCGTGTCGCGAGAAGTGCCATTCGATTTGTAAGCAGAGCCACCGCGGCGAGGGCCAACAAGACCGTCGTCGTCACTGCCCAAAACATCTGGCTGGGCGGAAGCCATTTCGGAACCAGTTTGGCCGTAGCCCCAAGATAAAATGCCTGTTCGAGGGCAAAGGAAGCGGCACAAATTCCCAAAAGACTGCGGCCGATCCGATGAAGTGTTTCCCGTGACGGTACCAGTGACAAGCGCGCATAAACGATCGCCGCTCCCGTCACGAGAGACAACTGCTCGAAGAAGTTGCCCCAGTTATTGTAGATCCGCGGTCCGGCGACGATTCCCAGCACGCACAGTAAAGACGACGCAAGATAAACCGCGCCAAGGACGCCCGCGCCTGCTTTCGCCGTTCGGCGGAACTGGATCGCTGCGCCGCCGAAGATCTGGGCAGCGACGGCAGCGTACGCAAGGTAACGCAGTTCATGCCAGCCGCTGTAGTCGTGCCAGGCCAGGGTGACAAGGCCTAAGGCCAATGCCGCCATTCCAAACACATGACGGCCAACGTTCGAGCCAGGCCCAATGTTCGAGTCAGGAGTTGCTGCGGTCATTTGTTTTCAGTGCCGTTCAGCAGGCAAGTCAGGATGCGGGAGAGCCAATCGTCGCTAACGTTCATGTTGCGCAACCGGGAGACTCGCAAAGATTCGCGAGCTTTATACATCAGGATGAGATCCAGCGCATAGTGCCACAACGCGAGTTTCCCCTGATCAGCCCCGCATTTTAGCCCAGCGAGAGTCTTATATCACAGCCCTCCGGCTACATTCCGGCAGTCGATATCGGCGATTTGCCGAGAAGGAGGGTGATTCAGCGAGGTACGGCTTACGTTGACGCAGTAGAGGAGGCGCTTGCTCAGGGTAAAGTGGAGAGCTTACGCGGCAGATTGCGAGATGCTGAGTCTGTAACTTGGACGTTCTTTTCGGCGTCCCATTTAGAGAGACTCTCGATGAATTAAGGTCTCCCCATGAGCGCAGCGGCTCGCCAAACACGAAATGTTCCCGGGATTCTGTCCCTGTTGCTTGCCCTGCTTCCTGTTCCACTTCCAGCGCAAAACCGCGATGTCCCCGTCATTCGCTCCACCACCAGGCTGGTCCAGCTCAATGTGGTGGTTCTAGATAACCACAGACGGCCGGTCAGCGATCTCTCGCGGGACGATTTCGAAGTGTTCGACAATGGGCGCGAACAGAAACTCTCTCATTTCTCCGTTGCCTCCGCCCCTGCTGCCGGCGCCCGGTCCGCCGCGCCGTCCCTGGTACTCACCAACCGGCCCGGGCAACCTGGCGAGGCTCCGGGCACTGTGACCATTGTGCTGGTGGACGAACTGATCGCTCAGGACATTCGAGCGACCAACTACCGCACCGCGCTTCAATCTGCCCGGCAGCAAGTGCTCAAGTTTCTGAGTACTTTGCAGCCCGGCCAGCAAGTCGCCCTGTATGCGTTGAGGCTGGAAGGAGTGGTTGTAATCCACGACTTGACCGATGACTCCGCGGCACTGATTGCTGCGGCGAAGAAGATTGGCGCCGATCAACTTAAAACCAAGGTTCCGGCGGTTAGCCCTAAACCAGAGACCGCCCGATCGGCATCTGAAGCAGCGTGGTCCGGCCGTGAAATGGCGACCGCTCGGAAGACGGGAATCACCGAAGATTTGTACAGGGCCATTATTAAGGAAGCGTTCCAAAGCCTCGGACGCCATTTGCAGGGCACTCCTTTCCGTAAGAATGTAGTTTGGATTTCGCCCTATTTCCCTTCGCTCGTGACTGGTTTCGATCCCGCGTTGATGGCAGCCGACCGCAACGCCATCAATCCGATTCCAGGGGCGACGCTGCCCGTGCCGGAGTTCGCCAACACGGAAAGTTACTTTGAGCAGTTGCGTGAACTCGCGCGCCAGATGAGCAATGCGAATATTTCGGTTTACCCCATGGACGCGAAGGGCCTGGTGAACTTCTCCGTCATCAACCTGCAAGGCGAGCGGAGCTTCATGGACCTTCTGGCATCAGAGACGGGAGGCCGCGCCTTTTATGACACCAACAGGCTTGATCAAAATTTGCGGGATGTGGTCGAAGAGGGCCGCGTGGCATACCTGGTGGGCTACTATCCCGGCGACAGCGCCTGGGACGGCAAGTATCACCACGTCGAAGTCAGGCTGCGGCGCAACGGACTCTCCGTACTCTGTCGGAAGGGATACTTCGCCGCGGATGAACCGCCGCCGAAGGACTCGGATACCGCTCTGCATGATGCCGCGAAGGGCACGCTGGAGCAGTCGGGAATCGGAGTTACCCTAAACGTCTCCTCCAACCCGCTGGAATGGTTTCAGCAGGAGGTTGTGTTGAAACTTGATACCCGGGAAATGCATTTCGAAGACCGGGACGGACGGTGGAGGGCGCAAATCGACGTGGCCTTCGTGCAACTCGCCAAGGACGGCCGCGTTCTGGAAGGCATCAAAGACCACCTGGAACTGGCGCTCTATCCAGACACCTATAACGAGGCTGCGACGCAAGGGTGGTTCTACCCGAAGAATCTCTACGTAAATCCAGATGCGGAAAAACTGCGCGTGGTGGTTCGCGACCTTGCGACCGGCGCCGTCGGTTCCGCTTCCGTCACTGTTTACCACCGCAAAGGCGCGTAAGCGCGACTGTTTTCTTCCGCAGATCTCCCCGTTCACTCTACCCCTTTGTTTTCTTTCTCTTACGGAAATCCGGTTCGAATCTCTGCGCTATTCGCAAAACTAGTACTAATAAGGTACTTGAAAAAGTAAGAAAAATATATTAGCATGAATCGTGAATTTTCGACTGCATCCTCGCCGTGCGTTCCTATATCCGTCCGCCTCGAGCTTTTCTGTCCTTTCTGACTTCTCCTTTTCTGCATTCTGCATTCTGCTTTGCCCTTTTTGCCCTTTGCTATCTCTTTTCCTTTCATGCAAGTACAAACTGCCCCTTCTGCAACCCCTTCGTTTTGATAACGATACAAATTGCCGGGGGTGGGGGCTATGGAGCCTGCCGTGACTGCCCTCACGCGAGTCACGAATCACTCTTCCGTGGAGTAGAATGCCGCGCATGAAACCTACACTCCGACTCGCATCACTGACTTTGCTGGTCCTTATTCTGTCTCGGCCGGCTCCTTCTCGCGCTCAAACCGCGCAATCTTCGCAAACCGCGCAAGCCCAGGCCGAAGGCGCGCAACAATTTGCCGATCTGGGCGACCTTCGATTGCGCAACGGCGGCGTCATTCACGGTTTCCGCATTGGCTATCGCACCTTCGGAAAGCTTAATGCGGAAAAGTCCAACTCCGTCCTTTGGCCGAGCTGGCTCGGCGGCAAGTCGCAAGACTTGGTGCAGTTCATTGGACCGGCCAAGGTCGTAGACAGCACCCGCTATTTTGTAATTCTCGTGGACGCCCTCGCCGACGGCATCACCACTTCGCCCTCGAACAGTAAGTCGCAGCCGCTCATGAAATTTCCGGAGATCACCATTCGCGACATGGTCGAGTCCGAGCACCGCCTCGCCACCGAAGTTCTGCATCTCTCCCACCTTCACGCCGTCATGGGCATTTCCATGGGCGGCATGCAAACCTTTGAGTGGGGCATCGCCTATCCCGATTTCATGGATTTGCTCATCCCCATCGTTGGCTCGCCGCAGTCCACTTCGTATGACAAGCTCCTGTGGACCGCCCAAATCGACGCTATCGAGCTCGACCCTGCTTGGAATCATGGCAATCCAACCGGGCCCATGGACCGCAGCCTCGGCCTCGTCGAGGAAATCGGCTCCATGAACCTCACCACCCCGGAGTACCGCGTAGCGCAGACGAAACCGGATGGCATCAACGCCCTTATCACCGAGATCAGGAATGGCGCCCGCGGCGACGGCGGCAACGCTTGCGACCGCATTCGCCAACGTCAAGCCATCATGGCGCTCGACATTCCCGCGGAACTCGGCGTGCCCACGCTGGAACAAGCCGCCACAAAAGTCCGCGCCAAGCTTCTGGTCATTGTTTCACCCGAAGATCACATGGTGGCGCCCGAACCGGCTATGCAATTTGCCGCCGCCGCTGGCGCGCCCTTGGTGAAATTGGATTCTCCCTGCGGCCACCTGAGCCCAGGCTGCATTTCAGTGGGGCCAACAGTCGCCCGTTTTCTAGCCGACCCGGCTTCAGTCCACAGCGAAACGTTGCAAGAGCCTGCGAAGCACTGAGCGTTGCTGATGCTTGTCTCAAATTCTCAGATTGAGTCATCAGGAAAGGGAATGTCACCGGCTGAGACGATTTTCAGCGCCGAATCTTTGGCGTGAGCTTCGGCCTGCAGTGCACAGATGGCCACACAGTCTGCCATTTGAGGAAAAACAGAGTCCGCCTCGATGATTGAAAAAAAAGAAGATGCTCGATTTGACAGGTCTCGAAAAGCTTGCGGAAGACCGGCTTTCGAGCTTGCTGGAAAAGAAATGAAAAGACTGACGGTTCTGGTACGAGCAATGCATATCTCGCCTGCAGGTCCGCGCACACGACGGTCGCAAGCAGGGAATTACGGTGCAAGCGGAGTCGAGAAGCCACAGGAAACCAGGTCACGGGAAATGGCTCCTCGCCGCAAAGTAGGTTCCCCCGACCGCCAAGTCCCCGGAGGACACACCTCAAAAGTGCGCTACAGGTCGAGATGCGGTGCAAGCTGTTCCATTTCGCGAGTAGAACGTCAAGCCCCGGCCAAAGCCGAAGGTTCTCTCGGACCCCTCTACCAAACTGGACCTTGGCTATGTTCCTTAGCCTTGCGCTCTTTGGTTTCACTGCCACGATTCGCGCACAGGAATCTGCCAGCCAGGAAGTTGCCACCCCCAAGACCGCAAGCCAGCACGCAAGTGGCACGATTTCCGGCACGGTTTACTTGCCGGGGAGCAATGAACCGGCAAGCCAAGTGGCCGTCAGCCTGAAATCGCACGACGCCGGCGTCTTTCGCAGCGTGCTGACGGATTACGACGGCCATTTTGAGATTTCAGGGCTTCCCGCTGGAACCTACGGTGTCACCATTGAGGAGCAGGGCTACCAGACCTACCGGAGCACGGCTGAATTTGACGGATCGTTGTTAAAGTTGGAGCTTCACCTTACTCCGCTAGGGCCGCCGCAGCCTCTGCGAAGTGCCAACACGGTCTCCGTCAGGGAACTGGCGATTCCCGGCAAAGCCAAAGAGGAGTACAGAAAAGGGCTGATGAGCCTGGCGAAAAAGCAACTCGTGCAGAGTCTGAAGCACTTTACCAGCGCCGTCCGTGCGTTCCCCGGCTACTTTGAAGCTCTCTATCACCAGGGAATCGTGGAGACCGACCTGGGTCATCAGGAAGCTGCCATGCAGGATTTTCAAATGGCCTCTGAACTGAGCGGCGGACGCTATGCCCGCGCGCAATTCGGCATGGGCTATCTTTACTATTTGCAAGGGAATGCCGCCCAGGCGGAGAGCATCACGCGAAGAGGCTTGGAGCTCGATCCGGATTCCGCGGACGGTTATGTGATCCTGGGAATGGCGCTTCTGCGGCTAAACCGCGTCGACGAGGCGGAAAGAAGCGCTCGCGAAGCGCTTCTACGCAACGCCAACGAGGCCGATGCCTACCTCGTGCTGGCGGATAGTTGCGCCCGGAGACAGAATTATCAGGAGCAAATTCAGGATCTGGACACTTACCTGAAACTGGATCCGACCGGCCCAGCCAGCAAGCGCGCCCGCGAAGTGCGAGAAGTCGCGCTCCGAATCCTGAATCGAGCTCAGCCACAAAACTGAGTTCGCTAACTCTTTGAGCCATCAAGTCTTATGCGGGGGCTTCAAGTTCTACTTTAAGCTTTGCGGCGCAAAGTAGCTTGCAGCTTTGGCCTCAGTACGCAGCCGAACGGCCGTCTCCTTCAATTCCTTTAGAGTCAGCCGGTTAGGGGAGTAGCAGCTTAGACTCTGGCAGGGGCACGTTTGCGCCAAAGAAGATAGGCAGGGAGGCCGATGACAAGTAGGAGGATGGCAACTTTCAGATTCCGGAATTGATCGGGATCCTGAAACGCGGCGTACACGGCGTTGCCCACGATGGCTGCTGCGGCGAGCACGAACAGAATCGGTGTCCACGGATAGCCAGGAACCCGGTAGGGAATGGGCTTGCTGCCGTTGGCGCGGCGAATGGGGAAAATAGCTGCGGCGCCGAGCCCATAGAAAATCCAGCCGATGAAAATCACGCCTTCAATCAACTTTTGGAACGAGCCCAATTCCCCGGCGCAAACCAGAACTGCAGACCACGCGCCGAGAGCGACGATAGCAAAGACGGGCGTGCGAAGTTTGACGTGGACGACCGCGAGTTTCTTGAAGAACAGGTTGTCTTTCGCCATAGCATAAAAAACACGCGGAGCCGTGAGAATGACGCTGTTCGCCGCGCTGAACGTGGAAACCAGAATCGTCAGCGCGACGACCTTGCCGGCCCACGGCCCGAGTACGGCACTGACGGAAGTTGCCGCGATGGTATCGCTCGCCGCGGTGGCCGCTGGGCCGAGCGCGAAAAGATACGCAATAATGGCCAGCAGATAAAGCCCAATCAAAACCAGAGAGCCCAGCAAGAAAGCGCGCGGAAACGCCTTCTGCGGATCAATCACTTCTCCCGCGCTGTAGGTGCCGAATTGCCAGCCTTCATACGCCCACAGAACCGAAATCATCGCCACGCCGAAACTCGAGAGCAGGCCTGCGCCATGTTGCGTGGCGCCCATGGCTGGAACGACTTCTCGCACGTGATGGCCCAGGGAAATCAGCACGCCGCTCAGAATCACGATCACGCCCGCCTTGACCAGCGTGGTCCAGTTCTGCAGATCGGAACTTTGCCGCGTGCCCCAAACATTCACCACCGTGACGATGGCGATGACGAGTACGGCGACGAATGTCTGCGTGATCGGTGAAACAGGAAATATTCTGGCGAAGTATTCGCTGAACGCGCGGGCGAGCGCGGCGACGGAGCCGCTGGCAATCACGAGAAACAGACACCAGCCGTAAAGAAATGCCGCGAGGCGCCCGAATCCGTCGCGGATGTAGCAATAGAGTCCGCCCGCTTCGGGATTGCTTGCGGCAAGCTCCGCGTAAGTGAGCGCGCCGAGGAGCGAGAGGAGGCCGCCGACGATCCACACCAGCAATGCCACGCCGACCGATCCTCCCACTAGGCGCAGAATCGGGCCAGGCGTGCGAAAAATTCCGGAGCCAATGACGGAGCCAATGAACAAGAGAAAAAGGTCGCGCAGGCGAAGTGTGCGGACGAGTTCAATCATGGAGCGGCTTGCGCGCAATTGTTTCGCGCGAGCAAGCCGAGGTGCATCATAACCGGAGATTCGGAGCCGTCAAGGAGAACTTGGAGGGATAGAAATCGGCGAGGGCATGAAGCAGAGTATGAAAATAATCAGAGCCAGAAACGCCCAGAAGCGGCGCTTTGCATCCAGCGGTGCAGGATTATAGACCGGCGGGATACGGAGAAAGCGCATGAGGAGCAATAGCGCGCCCCAAATGTACCAACCCTCCCAAAAGTGCAGCCAGCCGAGAGCAATCAAGCCGATGGGCAGCAGGAGAGAAAAAACGCGGTGCGCGCGAACGCTCAGCGAACGCAAAATGTGCCCGCCATCGAGTTGCGCCACCGGCACAAGATTGAGTGAGGTGACAAACAACGCCACCCAGGCAGCGCGGCCAATGGGCGGAAGCAGCAGCGCGTCGGGAGAAACCCCTGGATGAAAACCCGCTTCGAGAACGCGCAGCAGGAGCGGCGTGCCGTAGATCAGCTCCGCGTTTGCTGGATTGGTAAGCTCTGGAACGAATTTCGCGTGCAGGACGCCGTAGAACAACGCGGGAATCGCGAAGAGAAAACCGACGATGGGTCCCGAGGCGCCAACGTCGAATAGAGCGCGATTGGTGCGCATGGGTGAACGAATCATGATGAACGCGCCAAACGTGCCTGCGAGGTTGGGGAAGGGAATGAAAAAAGGATAGCTGGCGTAAAGATGATGGTGCCGGCAAGCAAAGAAATGCCCCAGTTCATGGGCGAGCAGGATGCCCAGCAACGTGGCCGCAAAAGGGAGGCCCGCGAGCAGTCCCGCGGGATTTTTGTAGAAAAGCGTGAAGCCACGAAAAAACGCATTGATGGATGCGGCCTCATTGTGTGCATAAGCGACGGCAAATTGAGTTCCCGCCACTAGACATGTGCATAAAGTAAGCAGGAAAAGCACAACGGCAAGAACGAATGATTTCCTCGAAGGGGGCGGAGGAATCTGCGCGTAATACCATTCGCGGACGAGTTCGTTGTTCCAATCCAGGCTTTCGCGGAGCGATGAGGGTGGCGCTTCTGGCAATGGCGGTGTTGGGGTCACTAGGTCATTGGCTCTGCAAAGTGTGTGCGGCAGTTCATAGTACAGCATAGATGGAGAGGTTCCAGCTAGCGGGGAAAACCCGTTCAGTCTATGCGGCACGCGCCCGTGCCTCATGCGCCCGCGTTGGCAACTTTCACGACTTCGAAGATTCGGTTGCCTATCTGGATCTCTTGCCTAGCCGCAGTGAATCAACTTGCGACTAGCCGAGTTACGGCAAGTTCAATGCAAGTGTAAAGTAGAAAGCATGAAAACACGGCCACTACCGCACTTTGTGAGCTGTGGCCCCAGTCTGGCGATGGCGATGTTTGTTGTGAGCGTGGCTAATCCCCGCAGTGCTCTCTGTCAGGACTACCAAGTCCCGCGCAACGATTGTGCCCTCAGCGAAAGCCTGGAACCCACGCGCTTTTCGGTGGGCACGATCGACGTAGTCTCTAAACAAGAAAGCGCGACGTTGCATCGGAATTTCGAGGCCACGGCTTGGCCAGAGGCAGACCGACTCTTTCGTAGGGACCCACGCTGGTTAGGTGGGGACGTTGCTTACTCGATTGACTTGGGCCGCGGGCGCGTACTCTGGCTCTTTGGCGATTCATTCATCGCCGATAAACCTGGCAAGACACGATCCCAATCGACGTTCGTACACAACAGCATTGCCATCGAAACTGGATACGATCCAGCACTTGCTTCAATGGCGTTCTATTGGCCGAAGAACAGGGGAAAACCTTCCGAGTTTGCCGCCAATGAAGGGGAAGTTTGGCTCTGGCCGGAGGATGGTGTCCGTCTCGGCGAGAAATTGCTCCTCTTTTTCGTGCGCGTTCATTCGGACGATAGCAAAGACTCTCTCGGTTTCGCACTCGTTGGCTGGACGGCGTTCCTTGTGGAGAATCCCGATGCTCAGCCCTCTTTGTGGATCGTGCATAAGATCGAAACACCCCAAAGCCCCACGCGTTTTATTGTCGGTTCGGGCGTGATCTGTGCAGGTGATTTCCCTCTATGCTTTTGCCTCCGCGGAACCAAGCCACGATGATTATTTGCTGCGCTGGCGGTTGACCGCCGCCGAGGAAGGGAATTTGTCTTCGCCGCAGTGGTGGTGTGGGACCGGCTGGGTTGACCAAAGTAAACTCACCCATCTACCCGCACCAGCGATTCCAGAAGGATCAAACGAGTTCAGCGTGATTTGGGATTCGTACCGGAACAAGTTTTTTGCGGCGGAAAGCATGGGATTCGGTGCGTCTGACATCGGCATCCGTTGGGCGGATCGACTCGAAGGACCGTGGTCACAACCAGTGAAAATTTATCACCCACCCGAGTCGGACCGGCCCGACGCATTCGTCTACGCCGGTAAGGTGCACGCGGGACTTCGTGGCGGTGACTTCGTCCTGACTTATGTTGCTAACAGCATGGATGACAAGATTCTCGCAAAAGACATGAGCATTTATTATCCGCGCTTTGTTCGATTGAACCTGCGCCAGCGCTAATTGAGTCGTAGTGTCTGTGCCGGAAGCGAGAGAGCGAACATGTTCATAAGCCGATTCAGGCGACGAAAGGCTTCGATTCTGCTTGTCTCCTTCTTGGTTCCTCTCCAGGCGCAACAGCGTTCCGCATGGAAAGACCCATCGCCGCACACCACGCGATTTGTGACTGTGGGGAAAGGCGTTCGCTTGGAAGTGCTCGATTGGGGCGGCTCTGGCAGGCCGCTGGTGCTGCTGGCAGGCGGAGGAGACACAGCACACGTATTTGACGATTTCGCGCCCAAGCTAACGCCCAGCTTCCACGTTTACGGCATCACGCGGCGCGGCTTCGGCGAATCCGGTTTTTCGCCGGAGGGCTATGGAGCGGACCGCCTGGGCGACGATGTGCTCGCCGTCCTCGACTCACTCAAACTGATCAGGCCAGTGCTGGTCGGACACTCGCTTGGCGGTGAGGAGTTAAGTTCCCTAGCTACGCGGCATCCAAACCGCGTCGCTGGGCTGGTGTATTTGGAGGCCGGGTATCCATACGCTTTCGATAACGGCAAAGGACCCTCGATGAAAGAGTTTCTAGATGCCAGGAAACTGATGCCGCAGGCTCCGCCGCTAAGCGAATCCGATCCCGGTTTGGCCAGTTTTGCTGCATTACGGCAGGCCTGCCTGCACGCCCTGGGATTCACGTATCCGGAAGGAGAGTTTCGCCAGCAATACTCCACGACGCCGGAGGGGCGGGTTGGAAAGCAACGCGAATTTCCTGGTGACGCGGTGATGCTACAAGGCATGAAGAAGTACGCCGATATTCCTGTGCCTGCGCTTGTGATCTTTGCAATCCCCCATGCGCTACCGAAATGGGTCAATGAGAGTACCGATCCGAAGGTGCGTGAGGCTGCCAAGGCTTTTTCCGCAGTCGAGTTGGCTCTGACAATGCGGCAGGCGAAGGTATTTGAAGAAGGCGTCCCAACCGCACACGTGGTCCGGCTGCCTGGTCCGGATCATCACGTCTACTTATCAAACGAGGCAGACGTGCTGCGTGAAATGAAATCCTTCCTCAGCACACTTCGGTAGCAATGCCCGGCAAATCGGATTACCGGTAACTTGTTCAGGCGCTCCCGCCGGGAGAGTTGATCGGGCACGACATGTCGTGCCCCTAAGGCTAAAACGAACTGGCCATGGGAGGTTCTGACAGGGACTCTTTTTGAGGAGAGGCTCTAAGAGGGAGTTTTCTCGTCGTCTTTGCCTTGCAGCTCTTTGCCGGGTTTGAAGCGCACGGCTTTTCCGGGAGGAATGTTGACTTCTTCGCCGGTGCGGGGATTGCGGCCGATGCCGGTTTTGCGGGGCTTCACGCTGAAAACGCCGAAGCGGCGCAGTTCGATGCGCTGGCTGCGGCCCAGGGCCTGCTTTAACGATTCAAAAATCGTTTCGACGGCCTGCTCGGCCTTGGTGCGACTGATGTTCGTTGCGGCGACGACCGCATTTACAAGATCCAGCTTAATCATTCATCCTCCGGCACTTGTGAGGCAGATGCTAGAGGTTGCAGGGCTGGGTTGTCAAGACGTGAGGGGTAATCTACACTGAACGTCTTTTGGCGCGAGGGGCTGCGCCGGTTCGCGGCAATCACGAAACGAAATTGCAATTTACATTTTAGGAGGAATGGATGTCCGTCAAGCCAGACCGCTGGATCCGGCGCATGTCGCTGGAGCACAAAATGATTGAGCCGTTCACGGACCGGCAAGTGCGCGAAGGAGTGATTAGTTACGGAGTGTCTTCTTACGGCTACGACATTCGCGTGGCGGACGAGTTCCGGATTTTTACGAATGTGAACACGACGATCGTGGATCCGAAGCATTTTGACCCGCGGTCTCTTGTGGAATTCAAAGGTGAAGTCTGCGTCATTCCGCCCAATTCGTTCGCGTTAGCCCGGTCGGTGGAATATTTCCGCATTCCGCGCAACGTGCTGACCCTCTGTGTCGGTAAGTCCACGTACGCGCGCTGCGGGATAATCGTGAATGTGACACCGTTCGAGCCGGAATGGGAAGGCTTCGTGACGCTGGAAATCAGCAACACGACGCCTCTGCCCGCAAAGATTTACGCTAACGAAGGACTATGCCAGGTGATTTTCTTTTTGTCCGACGAAGATTGCGAAGTCAGCTACAAGGACAAGAAAGGGAAGTATCAGGCGCAGGGCGGGATTGTCTTGCCGCGCCTGTAAGGGGAGAGACTACAGCGCGGTGGCCAGCGGATAGCCGCGCTCGCGCCAGGCCTGCAAACCGCCTTGCAGCGGCCGGATGCGCTTGATTCCGTTTTTTCTCAGGAGCAGCGCCACACGGGCGCTGGTAGCTTCGTTCGGTCAAGTACAGTAAAGAACCACTTCGCCATCGCGGGGGAGCCGGCTGCTTTTCTCCTCGAGCTCTTTAGCCTCCATGTGCAGCGCTCCCGGGATGACTTCCGGCTCGGCTTCGAAGTCCATCGAATGGCGCAGGTCAACAATGGTGACTTGCTCGCCGGAGTCAAGTTTTTCTTTCAGTTCTTCCACGGTGATGCGTGCAATACGCAATTCGCGCAGGAAGCGCTGGCGCGCAACAAATTTGTAGCCGATATAAGCCGCCAGTGCGCCCACCACGACCACCAGCAGCCACCCGCCAAGAGAGGCAAGACGCGCCGCTACGCGCTCAATCTCTCCGGCGAAGACATAGCCAAGGCCGAGAAATGCGCCAGCCCAAAGCGTTGATCCCATGGCGTCAAATAACAAAAAACGCCGGAAGCGCATGCGGAAAATTCCGGCGAGCGGCGGCGTGACCAGCCCCAGGCCAGGCAAGAATTTGGCCACCAGGAGCGAGCGAGCGCCTTGCCTGGAGAAGATGCCTTCGGTCCGGCGCACGCAGGAATCGGGCTCGAGTGAAATACGGCAGAGGAGTTGGAGGACCTTGATGCCTTTGTGGCGGCCGAGTTGAAACCACACAGAATCCGAGGTTAGGGCCCCCAGAACGGCAAAGAAAAGCGCAGCGAAGAAACTCAGATGCCCGGTGCCGGCGAGAGCTCCTGCCGCGAGCAGCAAAGGCATCGCCGGAACAGGCACACCCAACTGTTCGACGAGCACCCAAACGAACAGCACGCTGTGTCCGTGGCGAATGAGGAAATCGAAGGCCTGATGCATGGCTGAGTTGGGTCCGGTCTCCTCGATTATTTTGTTGCGAAGGGAGCAGTATGACCCCAACTGCCCGTCATAACGAAATCACGAATCGGCTTGCGTGTTCGAGGCGCCAACTCGCGGTCTTTCAGCTTTGGAGAAAGAGAATTCGGGTCTCCCGGATAGCCGATCGCGATGGCTGCAATGGGCTCCCATCCTTCCGGAATGGCGAAGGCCTGCCGGGCCTTTTCCGGGTCGAAGCCGGCCATTTGGTGAACCACCAGACCGCGCGCCGTCGCTTCGACAGACAACAAAGCCGTCGCCGCGCCAGTGTCGTATTGGGCATTGCGATTAGGCGAATGGTTGTTGGCAAAGGCCAGCTTTGCCACGGCAATCGCAAGAGCGGCTGCATTCTTAGCCCAACCCGCGTTGAATTCCACCAAGGTGCCCAGGATCTTGTCGAAGTTCACCTTGTCTTCTTTAGTGGCCACGATGTAAGCCCAGGGCTGTTCGTTGTTGCTGGAAGGAGCCCACCGCGCGGCCTCAAAAAGGCTGCGCAGCACTTCCTGCGGAATGGGCTTGTCCGAAAAAGCACGCGGGCTCCAGCGGTTGCGAATCAGTTCATGGACCGGGTGATCGGTTACGGCTGCTTTGTGCATGTGCTTAACCCTTTTTTTCGAGCCATAGTTAGATGCGGATAATGGAGGCGGTGCATCGGCGGCGCCTCACGTTAAACGCCTTCATTTTCAATGCGGAGATTAGTCGCCGGATTTTGCCGCGGCTTTTTGGGTCAATTCCACGTCGATCGTGATGTTCACATCGTCGCCGACGACCACGCCCCCGTTATCCAGCTTGGCGTTCCACTTGACGCCATAATCCTGGCGGTTGATTTTCGTGGTTGCGGAAGCCGCTACGCGTTGATTTCCCCAGGGATCCTTGACAGGAGCGGTGAGTCCATCCACGTCAAGCACCACTTCCTTGGTCGTGCCGTGGATGGTCAGGTCGCCGGTGACGCGGAGTTTTCCAGGGGAAACCTGTTCGACCTTTTTTGATTTGAAGGTCATGGTGGGGAAGTGGGCGACGTCTAAGAAGCGCTCGCTGCGCAAATCCTTGTCGCGGTCGGGTTCGCGGGTGTCCACGGTGTTGACGTCAATGGTCACTTCGACGGTGGACTTGGTGATGTCCTGGTCGTCGAGCGACACAGTTCCGCTGAGTTTGCTAAAGGCCCCGCGCACCGTAGAAAGGCCCAGGTGGCGCACGGCGAACTGCGCCGAGGAGTGTTGTGGGTCAAACTGCCAGGTGGAGTTGGCGGCTGCGGCAGGGAGCGAAAGCCCCATGGCGATGCCTGCGAGTATTGCGATTCGAGAGAGTTTCCTGTTCATCTTGAGTTTTTCCTTCCTTCATTGAGTTTGGTTTTGATGCATAAATGCAAGTGGCGTTACTCCTGCTTGTTCGCGCGAGTTTCTTCAAGCAGGCCGCAAAGAGTTTTCAAACGAGCACCGGCCATGTCGCGGAACTGCCGCTTGTGCAAATCCCGCATGGGCTGGTCCAGCGGCCTTAATAACGCAAGGCCATGCGGCGTAATGCGCGTTTTCACGACGCGGCGGTCGTCTTTCTGACGCTCGCGAGTGATCAAGCCGCGCTTTTCCATGCGGTCCAGCAGTCTCGTGATGTCGGGATCGTGGGTGATCATGCGATCGCCGATGCCGCGGCAAGGCAGACCTTCGGGCTCGGCGCCCCGAAGGATGCGCAGCACGTTGTACTGCGTTCCGGTCAATTCGGCGGTGCGCGTGAGCTGCTCCGCCTCCTGGCGCAGGGCGTCGGCCACTTTCAGCAAAGCGATGAAGATGCGCTCTTCGACGGAGGCCTGCGGGCGGTGCGGTTTGTCTTTGGAAGGCACGGGAGAATAATAGTTGTGTAAACGACTATTGTCAAGAGGAAAGTTTTTAACGGTACAGCCGCTTTCCCCTCTACTTGCGCAGGGGCCGGAGATGGATTTCGCTCAGAAAGCTCCCGGATCTTTGCGTCACGATAGCTTTCACGGCGTGGGCCACATCCTCAGGGGTCAAGGCTTTGGAAGGATCCTTGGGCTTGCTGCCGGAAAACTCCGTGGCCACGCTGCCTGGGCAAATCACGCTCACCCGAATGCCGTGCGCGCGAAGGTCTTCCATCATGCAGCCGGAAAGGCCCATCAGGCCCCATTTGGAAGCGCAATAGATGCCGCCTCCGGCAAACGTATTTTTACCGGCCAGGGAACTGATATTGATGATGTCTCCCGATCCGCGGCGAATCATCGAAGGAATCACCGCGCGCGACACTAGGAAGACGCTTTTGAGATTGCTACTCAGAACACGATCCCAGTCCGCTTCTGATTTTTCGTGAGCAGGGCCGAAGAGGCCGATTCCCGCGTTGTTCACAAGGATGTGAATCGGGCCAAGCGCGGCTTCGGTTTTAGCTACAAGCTCGGAGACTTGCTCGGCGTGGGTTACGTCTGCCACGAGGGAGAACACACGCACACCCAGCTTTTGCAGGCTTTTCGAGGAATCTTCCAGCGCTGTACGATCTCTTCCGCAAATCGCCAGGGAAGCGCCAAGCGCTGCCAGGCGATGCGCGATCGCACGGCCGATGCCCCGGCTTGCTCCCGTCACCAGAGCGACGCTTTCCGAAAGCTGCTTGTTTTCTATGGAGCTGCCATTTGTTTTGCTTATTCCAGCCATAGGAATTCTCCTCACGCGGGCCACTCTTTTTGTGCGAAACTCATCTTATTATCAGAGATTTCCGCGGCGGCGGTCATCTTTCGCTGTTGCGGAAACGATTGAGAAGTGACCCCGTAGCACAAGGAAAAATCACCAAAGCGTTCGTCGAGGATAACGGCTTGCGGATTTGGCGCGGCTTTTCCTATAATCCCAAGGTTTCCCGAGACAGAATGTTTTCGCGGTGGAAGAGTTCCAGGTTGCACCGGAACACAAAGATAAACGCACGGAATCTCAGCGAGGAGAAGCCGGAATGAACGCAACATCGAAACGGGTGGGCAGGGTGCTGGCGGTGGCGCTTGGCTTGATGCTCGGAAGTTCGAGCAGCTTGCGCGCGCAAGCGCCTGCGGCGGGACAAGACGCCACAAAGGCTCCCAAATACACGCTGGTTGAATACAACGCGGAGCAGGCCTGCGCCGCGGAGAAAGTGCCTGCTGCGCAGGTGAAATGCCTGGATGATTTTGTTTCGAAGTATCCGAATTCTGAGCTTCTCGTCTACGTCTATCCCCTTTACGTTAATGCCTACAACCAGTTGAAAAATCCGGACAAAGTGATGGAGTACGCCGACAAGACCGTGGCGTTGGGCGACAAGGTGGATGCAGGGACGCGTTACGGAGTGTTGTATGCCCGGGCGCTGGCTTATGCAACTCTGAAGCCCGACGCGCAGGCGGCGGGGGCGGCCAAGGCTCGCGAGGCGTGCACGGCTGGTTTGAAAGCTCTGGATGAAGTGAAAAAGCCGGACAACCTAAGCGACGATGACTTCAAGAAGCAAAAGCTGCAGCCCACGATTCTCTTCCACTTTACGTGTGCCACAGCGGCCACGGCGGCCAAGGATTTTGCTGGAGCCGTGGGATCCTACAAGTCGATTCTGGCGCTGAATCCCGACGACCTGAGCACGAATTACAACCTCGGGAAGGTCTACATGGCCATGACGCCTCCGCAATGGATGGATGCTTTCTGGTACTTTGCCAGAGCCGTGACCTCCAAGAGCGCGACGCAGGCTCAGTCAAATCAAGTGAAGAAATACTTGAGGAGCCAGATGGCGAATTATCAGGGAGGGAACGTCTGTGACAGCCTGACCGACGGTGAGTTGAACGAACTCCTGCAACTCGCCGGTAGTTCGGCCGACCGTCCCAGCAGCTATTCTTTGCCGAGCGCAACAGACATTTCCGAGATCCAAAAGACCATGACCATTCTTACCGTCTTTACCGATCTCAAAGCCGGGGGAGACAAGAGCAAGCTGACATGGCTCGCCTCCTGCGGTTTGGAATTTCCGGAAGTTCTCACTAAGGTGATTGAGGTTGTCCCCGGGGATCCGGTTGTTCTTAAGCTTGCGTTCGTCACTAGTGACGCGGAATTCGAGGCCGCCACCACTCCAAACATGGACGTGAAAGTGGTTGGCCAGCCGGAAGCCGCCCGCGTCGGGAAAGACAGCGCCATCCATTTCACCGGGACCTTAGTCGCCTACGATCCTGAGCCTTTTTTCTTGCACTGGGACAAGGCCAAGGTGAAAGCGGAAGACATCCCGAAGGAAAAGGGTACGCCCAAGAAGCCGCCCGTGCGCCGGCCCGCGAGGAAGCCGAGCGGGCGAAGCTAGGCTTCTCAAACGTCAGGACCAGAAAAACGGCTCTCCGATACTTGGAGGGCCGTTTCGCCTTTCCAAGGGTTGGGGTTTGCGACGCTGAACGAGGTTATTTGCGGAGAACTGATCACTTAGGACTGGGACTTGAATTCAGCGCGGCCGCCGGCGATGGCCGTTCGTATCCAGCTTGTACTCTTCGATCTTCCGGCTCAACGTGTTGCGGTGGATGCCCAGGAGCTGCGCAGCCTTCGACTGGTTACCCTCGGCGCGGTCCAATACGCGCTTGATGAAACGCTTTTCAAATTCCTCGATGGCTTCTTCGAAGTAAATTCCCCGCTCCACCATTTGATTGACCAGCACTTCCAATTGATCTTTCACGATGTCACGCTCCGCTGGGATGCTGATGCAGGGGCCCGGTTGTTACGGCAATTCGCGGCTGGTCAAAATGCGGTACGCCTCCCGGTATTTCTCGCGAGTGGCGTCGACTACCTCCATCGGCAGTTCCGGCCCCGGCGGGGTTTTGGGCCAGCGCATCCGTTCGAGATAGTCCCGCACAAACTGTTTGTCAAAAGAGGCTTGTGGTCCGCCGGGGCTGTAATGGGCGGCAGGCCAGAAGCGCGACGAGTCCGGCGTCAGCGCTTCGTCAATCCAAATCAACTCATCGTTGAGCAAGCCGAACTCGAATTTCGTGTCCGCGACGATGATTCCGCGCGGCTCCGCATGGGCGGAAGCGCGGCGGTAGAGTTCCAGGCTGATGTCGCGAACTTTCTCCGCGAGTTCCTTGCCAACCATTTTCTCCGCCTGCTCGAACGGAATATTCTCGTCGTGGCCGCTGACTGCTTTTGTTGCTGGCGTGAAAATCGGCTCCGGCAACCGGTCGGATTCAAGCAGGCCGTTGGGGAGCGGGATCCCGCAGATTTTTCCCATTGTCCGGTAGTCTTTCCATCCGGAGCCCGAAACGTAGCCGCGCACCACGCATTCAATTGGCAAGGGCTTCGTCTTCCGTACCAGCATCGACCGGCCCGCAAGTTCTTCTCTGAACTGATCGAACGGGGCAGGGAATTCGGTCGCGCTGAGGACATGGTTGGGAATAACGTCTTTCAACAAGTCGAACCAAAAGAGCGAAAGCTGCGTGAGCACGCGACCTTTGTCGGGAATCGGGGTTGGCAGGATAACGTCGAACGCGGAGAGGCGGTCAGTAGCGACAATCAGCAGCTTGTCGCCCAAATCGTAGATGTCGCGCACCTTCCCGCGCGCGCTCGGTGACAATCCGGCGAACTGAGTCTCCCTCAGAACTTTCACGGCTGGAGCTGAAGACACCTAGAAAATCTCCCCGACTTGGTGTTCCGCATTCTAGCGCACCGCATTGCGAAGTCAAACCCGCGCGCGGTGGAAAACTGTGCGAAACGCAATGGTGGAAAATTCGATAAGAAATTTCTATTCATGGAATAAACAAAGCGAAGGAAATGCTTCAGGCCTTTCTGTGTTGTATCGCTTACAGTCTTGGAAAAAACGCAGACTGGTTAAGCTGCAGAAGCCGCTGCCGATTTCGTATTGGGGTTTTCGCTCCCCGTTTCTTCCCAGCGCACGCTGACGAGCTTTGACACGCCCGGCTCCTGCATGGTCACGCCGTAAAGCACGGGAGCGATTTCCATCGTCTTGCGATTGTGAGTGACCACAATGAACTGCGTCTGATCGCTCATCTCGCCGATCAATTTTGTGAACCGCCCTACGTTCGCTTCATCGAGGGGCGCGTCCACTTCGTCGAGGATGCAGAACGGACTCGGCTGGTAGCGGAAGATGGCGATCAGCAACGCCAGCGCGGTCATGGCCTTCTCGCCGCCTGAAAGTAGAAGCACATTCTGCAGCCGCTTGCCTGGAGGAGAAGCAACGATATCAATGCCTGCGTCGCCCGAGCTGTCCGGTTCGGTGAGGCGCATTTCCGCCATGCCGCCGCCAAAAATCGCGTGAAACGCATCCGAGAAGCTCTTGTTAATCGCGTGGAACGCGTGCTCAAACTTTTCCTTGGTGGCCTGGTCCAGCTCCGCGATGGCCTGCAGCGTGTCGGCAATGGATTTCAGCAAATCGTCGCGCTCCCGCGTCAGGAACGCGAAGCGCTGCTCGCACTCGTTGAATTCCTCGAGGGCCATCATGTTGACGGCGCCCATGTTCTCGATGCGCTGCTTCATGTCGCGGTAGTTGGCTTCGGCGGTGGCCAGCTCTTCGCCGCTCATAAACGCCACTTCGGTGGCGATTAGGTCTTCCGGCTGCGCATTCACTTCGCTTACGCAAGTCTCGCGCAAATGTTCCCGGTCGGACTCGTTTTTCGCGCGTTCCACTTCGGCGTGATTCTTCTGCTCCCGCAGCTCCTGCAATTCCTGGCGGCCCATCCGCAAATGATCTTCTGTCTGCGTGACTCGAGTGCGCGCGGATTCCCACTCCTGCTCGAGTGCTTTCTGCCGTGCTTCCAGCCGAAGCTTTTCGCTGCGCAGCCCTTCCAGTTGTTGCGTTAGCTCTTCGCTCTGCTTCGCCAGGCTCGCCGTTTCGTCGCTGATGGACATCACTTGCTGCTGCATGGCCGTTTCGCGGCGCTCCATCTCCGCGCGCTCTTCTCGCAGCCGGGCGGCGAGGGCTTCCGCTGCCGCGAGCCGCTCATTAATCGCCGCTAGTCCCGCGCGCCCTGTGGCCAATTCCTGTTGCTCGGTCTGCACCGAACTACGCAGCCCAACGAGCTCTTCTGCCAGCCGGACGCTTTCTGTTTCTGCTTCTGCGCGATTGAGCGCTGCCGCGGCATGCTCATGCTTCGCACGTTCAGCACGCCCTCGTGCGTTTTCCGCTTCCTTGCGCACGCGCGCCAGCTCATTCTGGCAAACGGCCAGCTCGGCTCCTAGACGCGCCAGTTCGGTCTGCATATTGCTGTGACGATGCTGCGCGGAAAAGACTTCGCGTTCCGTTTCGCGCAGCTTGGCGTTGGTTTCTTCCAGTGTTTGTTCCGTTGCGCGAAGCTCCGCCGCCACTTTCTCCAGCGCCGCTTGCTTTTCGTTCATTTGATGTTCGAGCTGAAGAACCTCGGCGTTCAGTGCGCGCAATTCGCGCTTCATGCCCAGCGGGCCAGCCTGGTCCGGGCGTCCGCCGGTTACCATGCGCCCCTGGTAGCACGTGCCATCCGGCGTAACGAACGCGTATTGCGGGTTGTCCCGCGCCAACTTCTCTGCGGCGGCCGAGCTGTCCGTCAAATACGCGCTGCGCAGCCGCGGCAGGTATTGCTTCGCTGCTGCTCCCAGCGGATCACGGAATTCCACCAGCTTGTCCATCCGCGAAATCACGCCGTCGTCCGTGTGAAAATTCACGATCGATTCGTATTCGTTGGAAAGCTTCAAGTTGCGCAGCGAATCCACGAAAAACGTCGCCCTGCCGCCGACTTCGTCGCGCAGCATGGAAATGCCGGTGCGCGCGTGGTCAAACGTCTCCACGACGACGAACTCCAGTTCATCCCGCAGAAACTGTTCGACGGCGGCCTCGTGCTTCTCTTCGACTTCGGCATACTCCGCCAGCACGCCCACGGCCCGGAATTGTTGGCTGCCGCCGCGCTCTTTCGCTGCAAAAAGTTTCTGGACGGCTTCTGCCGTATACGACCGGTCATTCAAAATCTGCGTCAGCGTCGAATGCCGTGCCCTTACTCCAGCCAGCGAATCGCGCAGCGCGCCCGCTTCTTTCGTGAGCCCATCACGCTGCCCGCGCAATCCGCCAATCTTCGCCTGCAGCTCCGCCTCGCTTTGCTTCAAGGCGCTGAGTTGGCCCGAAACAGCTTCCAGTTCGCGAGCCGCCCGCTCCGCGTCATCGCGTGCGCGCATCGAGGTTTCCAGCACCTCATGCTCATTTGCTTCCAGCTTCCGCTGCGCCTCGGTTTGATGCGACAGCGCTTCTTCCGCCTGTTTCTGCTCGCCGTGCAGCCGCAGCAGGCTCTCGCTGGCTTCTGAAGCCGACCGCCGCAGCGCGTCAATGCTTCCTTCAGCGTCGCGAATTTGCGCCGCGCGTTGCTCCGCGCGCTGCAAAAGCTCTTCCACGCGCGCATTCAGCACGCCCGATTCTTCGCGCAGCAGCGTCACCGCCTGAACTTGCGTAGCGCTACGCGTTTCCCATTCTGCCGCCTGCGCGCGAGCCTGCTTCAGTTCCGCGTCCATTTGCGCGTGGCGCCCGGCCAACTCCTGTGCCCGCTGACGGTTGAACGCAATCTTATTTTCATTGCGGTCCACTTCCAGGGCCGTCAGGTTCAACACGTTTTGGTTCTGCCGGATTTCCGCATCCAGTTCGTAAATCCGTTGATTTAGCCGGTCCTGCTCGCCTTCCATCTGCTGAATGGCCGCTGAGCGCTGCGTCTCGGCTCCGTTCAGCTCTTCCAGTTGCTTCGCGATTCTCTCCGCGGCCGCATCCAGTTCTCGCGCCTTGCCCGCCAGCATCTGCCGCACGATCCCGCGCATCTGGTCGCGAATCTCCGAATACCGCCGCGCTTTCGCCGCCTGCCGCTTCAGCGAGCCCAGTTGCTTTTCCACTTCGACGACAATGTCGTTCACGCGCGCCAGATTCACTTTCGACGATTCCAGTTTTGCTTCCGCCAGCCGCTTCTTGGTTTTGAATTTCGTTACGCCCGCGGCTTCTTCGATGATGGCGCGCCGTTCCATTGGTTTGGTGGAAAGGATCAGCCCGATGCGCCCCTGCTCGATGATGGCGTACGAATCCGGCCCCAGCCCCACGCCCATGAACATTTCCTGAATGTCGCGCAGCCGCGCCACGCGCCCGTTGATGAGGTATTCGCTCTGCCCAGAGCGGTACAGCCTCCGGCTGACCATGATTTCGCCCGGTTTTGTCGCGAGCACGGGCTTCTCTTCGCCCTTTTTCTTTCTCTTGAACAATTTCTTGAGCTTGCCGCCCGTCTCTTCTGAACTCTCTGTTCCCGGATCCGCGTTGGCTGCGCCCTGGTTTAACTGCGCCGCATCGGCTGTGTCTGTCGCCGTCGCCGTCGCGGAATCTCCTTCAGTCGCGTTCTTCTCTGCGTTCTCTGAGCCCTCTGTGTTGAAATCCCCGTCCGCCTGATTCGCCGCGCATTCCATCACGAACCGCGCCGCTTCCGCCAGTTCCGGATCTTCCATGGTGATGGTTACCTCGGCCATGCCCAATGGCGGCCGCTTCGTTGTTCCATTGAAGATGCAATCCGCCATGCGCTCCGCGCGCAACGACTTGTGGCTTTGCTCGCCCAGCACCCAGGAGATGGCGTCCACCACGTTCGATTTGCCGCACCCGTTGGGCCCGACGATACACGTCGTCCCTGAGCCGCTGAACGTCACTACCGTGCGTTCGCAAAACGACTTAAAGCCTACGATTTCCACTTTTCGCAGCTTAAGCAAGGTGTCCCCTTAACTCCTCGTATTGCGCGCTTTGTAGTTCGATGCGATCCGCTCGTATCCTGTTCGCCAGTCGAGTACGGAAAAAAGTACGCAATAAGAGACGGCTTCGTTTGCCTCGAGGGGAGGGTCTTTCGAGCGTCAGGTCAGTCCCACACGCGGGGACCGCCCGCAGAGCCGGTCCGGTATGAACCGACTCGAAAACGTTTGGCAGGTTCCTGTTCAGAGCCCAGCCGCCTGGCGCAGGGATGGCGGTACGGAAAAAAACCTTAACACGATGTTTCTATCGTGTCTAGCCCTACGCTAGCTCTTGTGGTCTCTTCGCTACCTCCACAATAGTTGCCGCCGCGGGAAAGATTAGACAAATCCGCCCACCTCGATTGTCTTATTCTTGAGAGCCAAAATGCAGGCAGCTTCCAAAGACGCCACGGAGATCGAGCTCTCCTATCGTCGCTATGGTTCGTCGCTTTTGCTCTTTGCGACGGCCCTAACGGGTGATCGGAGTCGAGCGCAGGATGCGGTCCACCAGGTTTTCTTGAAGCTTCTGGAAAGCCGCAGCCTGAGCGATGCTCTCGATGCAAAAGCGTACCTGTTTACCTGCGTGCGCAACGCCGTCTTGAATGATCGAAAGGTTCGCCAGCGCGACGTCACCCTGGACCCGGAATGCGCCTGGTTCGAGCCTCCGCATCGAGACTTTGCCGCGGAACTAAACCTGCGCCGCGCGCTATGGGAGCTTCCGGAAGACCAGCGTGAAGTCACCATTCTTCACATCTGGGGCGAACTTACGTTCGCCCAAATCGCGGAAGTGCTGAATATCAGCGCGAATACCACGGCCTCGCGCTACCGCTATGCGCTGGCCAAATTGCGCGAGGCCCTGTGTGCCAAGGAGGACTGCCGTGCCCATTCTTGACGACGAGCAATTCGAACGTTATCTGAAGGAATTTCGCCCGGTCGCTCCGGAATCGCTGCAAATCCAAGAGCAGCCAAGCCCAGCGCGGCCTCACTTCGCATACCTGGCATGGGCGGCGGCCTGCGTAGCTTTGCTTCTGGTGTTCGTGTTGTGGCATCGCCCCAGGCCAGCTCAGCCTCCAAGTGCCCCGCAGCTTGCAGGCTCGCAGTCGCAGTCGCTGACTATCGGCCGCGCAAACGCCCTGCTGGTTCACGCGCCTTCCCTCAGGGAAGCATTCAACGAGCTCTCATTCCAGCCTCAACCTGCCTCGCAGCCCGAAGGCAAAAAGAGCGCGCTTGCCGCACTCAGTAAGGAGAACTTCAAACTATGAAAGTCGTACGTGTAGTCTCGCTTATCCTTCTTTGTTCCGCGGTGCCGCCAGGCTCAACGATTGCGCAGCAAAACGTGCCGTTGGGCCAGAATGCGGCTTTGCGCTACTGGTCGGCGTTTGCTGAAATGCAGGATTCTGCGGTTAGCGATCAACAAGCCAGGGAGCTGAACGCCATTCTGGACGGCACCGCTCCCTACGACGATTTGAAATATCGGGAGCTCGCCGAAAAGAATCGAGCAGCGGTGGAAACCATGGCGCGCGGCACAGCAATCCCGAATTGCGACTGGGGTGTAGATTACGCGCTCGGACCGGACGCGCCCGTGGAATACGTCCGCAAGTCGCTCACGCTTGGTCGCCTCAACGTGCTCTACGCCTTTCACCTTTTGCAAAACGGTGATAAGGACGGTGCGGTGCGCTCGTTAGCCGCCGGCGTGCGCTTTTCTCACGATGTCGCAAACGGCGGAACGCTCTTTGCCACTCTTGTGGCTAAAAACCTTCTTGCCACTCATATTCGAGCCATGGCGTTTGCGCTGCATCTTGGAAACTTATCTGCCGCGCAAAAATCGGAGCTGCAGAAAGCACTCAGCCCGCTCGGCACGGACGGTCTCGACTGGCAGTCTGCCGTGAAGCGCGAATTTGAAGTTCCCATGCCGCGACTCGATGCAAAAACCTCTTCGACTCTGGCACAAATCTCAACAGCCTATCAGAGTGTGCTCAGTGACCCGTCCGCCCTGCCAAAGCTCCAGCAGATGATCGCCAGCGCACCGCAACAGCTTCGAGACCTCATCCCCAATCCTCAGCGCGCCCTGGCCGAAAAGCAGGATCTTGCGGACCAACTCGGCCAGATGCGCTCGCTCCTGCAATGATTCAGAGTCCGGCGGCGAGGCAAATCTCGCCGCCGGACAGATTCACCACAAAGACACTCTAGTTTCTTCACTTCGAAACGCGCCAAACACAGCGCACGTCCATCATTATGACTCGCTTGATACGGCATTGGAGCGATAGCAGTTTGGATTGCTTATCGAGAGGAAGCCGTGGGTCCGCGCTGGAAAACCTCGAGTCGGGTGGCTTTTCTGACTTTGCCTTGCCTGCTGGCGCAAAGCGGCTGCAGCTCCATGAAAGTCAAAATGGGCTGGCGCGTAGACCTGAACAAAACTCCCGTTTCCTCCATGCAGGCCAGCCTGCCCAAGGGCCCGGCCATCGCCCCCGGCGAGAAGTCCCCTTTGGTTGCGACGCTTACCCAACCGAACGGCCAAGTGTTGCTCACGGAAGGGCAAGGCGCGGGCAAGGTGATGTGGAAAGACCTCCAAGTCACTGCAACCGTGGTGCTCGCCGACGGAAAAGGGGTTTTGTCTTTTCCGGAGGATCCCCGAGCCAGCTACGGCAAAGTCGGGCATGTCACGGTCACCGTTCCCAGCCAGCCGAACCTGCACGCCGACCTCGATGTTCCCGTTCGCTACGATTTCGCATTTGCCTCCGATTTCTCCGGCCGCCCCGGCATGATCGGAACGAATGGTTCTGATGGATTGAGCGGCATCAGCGGCACCTCCGGCTCGATGGACCCCAATAATCCTTCCCCGGGCGGAAACGGTTCGGACGGAGGTAATGGCTCCGATGGAAAGGACGGCGACCCAGGAGGGAACGCGCCCCCGGTTGACGTTCGGTTAGCGCTCCTTCCAGAAACGCATCCGCTTCTCCAGGTGAGCGTATCTACCCCCGGTCATCGCAGGCTGTATTTAGTCGATCCCCAAGGCGGTTCGCTGACGGTGAAGGCCGATGGCGGTCCGGGAGGCTCCGGCGGTCATGGCGGTCGTGGTGGCCGCGGAG
>Ga0137384_10000624_pt1 | contig 27284 bp, 25 predicted proteins | sample SagtaG_2_FD_104922 | JGI IMG/M metagenome (GOLD analysis project Ga0137384, IMG submission 104922) | Vadose zone soil microbial communities from Sagehorn Ranch, Mendocino, California, USA - Sage2_R_60_16 metaG | ecosystem: Environmental > Terrestrial > Soil > Vadose zone | place: USA... | reverse complement strand
TACCTCGACCCCGTCTTCGTCGAGATGATGGAAGAGCTCAAGGGGCTGTTGCGCTACGCGTACCAGACGAAGCACCCGCTCACTTTCCCGATCTCGGGACCCGGCTCGGTCGGCATGGAATACTGCTTCGTCAACCTCGTCGCGCCCGGCGACAAGGTCATCGTGTGCAGGAACGGCGTGTTCGGCGGGCGCATGATCGAGAACGTCGAGCGCGCGGGCGGCAAGGCCATCGTCGTCGAGGACGAGTGGGGCGCGCCGGTCGACCCGCAGAAACTCGAGGACGCGCTGAAAAAGAACCGCGACGTGCGCGTGGTCGCCTTCGTGCACGGCGAGACCTCGACCGGCGTGCAGTCGGACGCGAAGGCGCTCGTGAAAATCGCGCACCAGTACGACGCGCTCGCCATCGTCGACGCGGTGACCACGCTGGGCGGATCGCCCGTGTGCGTGGACGAGTGGGAGATCGACGCGATCTATTCGGCGAGCCAGAAATGTGTGTCGTGCACGCCGGGGCTGTCGCCGGTGTCCTTCTCCGAGCGCGTGGTCGACTACGTCAAAGCGCGCAAGGACAAGATCCACTCCTGGTTCATGGACATGAACCTCCTGCTCGGTTACTGGGGCGCGAGCAACCGCACCTATCACCATACTGCGCCGACCAATTCGCTTTTCGGGCTGCACGAGGCGCTGCTCCTGCTGCGCGAGGAAGGCATGGAAAACGCCTGGGCGCGGCACCAGCGTCATCACAATGCGCTCAAGGCGGGTCTCGAAGCGATGGGACTCGAATTCCTGGTGAAGGAGGAGTACCAGTTGCCGCAGATGAACGCGGTACGCTGTCCGGAAGGCGTGAACGAGGCCGAAGTAAGGAAGACGCTGCTCAACGAATTCAGCATCGAGATCGGCGCGGGACTCGGTCCGCTCGCCGGCAAGATCTGGCGAATCGGAATCATGGGCTACTCCTGCCGGCCGGACAACGTGATGCTGTGCCTGTCCGCGCTCGGGTCGGTACTCTCCGACATGGGGATGTCGGTGCACGTCGGAGACGCGGAAGCCGCGGCGCACGGAGCCTATGCCTCGATGCACGCCAAGGCGGCGCAGCAGAAGCAGAAGAGTCGCGTCGCGGCCTGATCGGCCGCCGCCTGCTTGACATCGTGTTGAGCAATCGCTCATAATCGGTGAGCGTTTGCTCAATTCGAACTCTTAAATCCCGCCCCATCCCGCATGGCAAGGCCCGCTGCAGCCCGCGTCAGCCCCCGTTCTCCGGCGACCGACCAGAGGAAGAAGCTCATCGGCGCGACCGAACGGCTGCTGTGCTCGCAGGGGCTCGGTTGCGTTACCACGCGCGACATCGCGCGCGCAGCGAAAGTCGCTGAGGGCGCGCTCTACCACCATTTCCACGACAAGGCCGAGCTGATGCTGTCGGTGGTGCTGCACCAGCTCGGTGATTTTCCAGAGGTGCTTCAGAGCCTCCCCCTGCAGGTCGGGCAGAACACGGTTGAGAAGAATCTCGGGCGGGTGCTGGAGAGCGCGTTCGCCTTCCATCACCGGATCGCGCCCCTCGTTTGCTCGCTCTTCGCCGACCAGGAGCTGCTTGGGCGCGTTCGCAGCATGATGCACGAGCGTTCCATGGGTCCCGCGCGCACGACCTCGGTGATCGCTGCCTATCTGCACGCCGAGCAGCAACTCGGGCGGGTGCTGCCCGCCGCCGTGCCCGAGACGGTTGCCGACCTCATGCTCGCAGTGAGCTTCAACACGGCCCTGCGCGACCACTTTTTCCTCGGAGGCTCCGGGGGGGAAGCCAAGGCACACCGCCAGCTGCGGGAGGCGGTCCGCGCTCTCGTCGTCGGGCTCGGACCGGAACGCGGGGAAAAGCACGCGAGGGACAAGCGGTGAGCGCTCACTGGACGCTCAGCGGCCTTGCGATCGCCGCGACGAGCGCTTTGCTCGCGGCCTGTGCGGTGGGCCCCGACTACCGTGCGCCGGCCGCTCCTGCCGCCAGCGCCTATACCGAGCGGCCGCAGCCCGAGAAGACCGAAGCGGCCCCGGTGCGCGGAGGAGAGGCGCAGCGCTTCGAGGTCGGGGCAAAGATCTCCGCCGAGTGGTGGACCCTTTTCGGTTCGCCCGAGCTCGACGAGCTCATGCGCACGGCGCTCGGCGGCCATCCGACGCTCGCCGCGGCGCAGGCCGCGCTCCGCCAGGCCGAGGAGAACCTGAACGCCCAGTACGCGGTGCTCTACCCGAGCGTCGATGCGAGCGTGGGGGCAAAGCGCCAGCGCATTACCGGCGCGTCTTTCGGCAATCCGGCGATCCCCAGCAGCGTCTTCAATCTGTACAACGCTTCGGTCAATGTGTCCTACGCGATCGACGTCGCGGGCGGGGCGCGGCGCGAGCTCGAGGCGCTGCAGGCGGGCATAGAATTCCAGCGCTTTCAGCTCGAGGCCGCCTATCTTTCGCTGACGGCGAACATCGCGACCACCGCGTTCCGCGAGGCGTCGCTGCGCGAGCAGATCCGCGCGACGCGCGATATCGTCGATTCGCAGGAGCGCCAGCTGCAGCTGGTCGAGAAGCAATTCGAGCTCGGCGCCATTTCGCGCTCGGACGTGCTCGCGCAGCGCGCGCAGCTTGCGCAGACGCGCGCGAACCTGCCGCCGCTCGAGAAAGCGCTCGCGCAGACACGCAATCAGCTTGCGGTGCTCATCGGCAAGTTTCCGGGCGAGGCGGGCCTGCCCGAGCTCGATCTCTCGGCGTTCCAGCTGCCGCAGAACCTTCCGGTCAGCCTGCCCTCGGACCTCGTGCGCCAGCGGCCCGACATTCGCGCGGCTGAAACGGTTATGCATCAGACTAACGCGCGCATCGGCGTCGCGCAGGCGCTCATGTTTCCGCAGCTGACCTTGAGCGGAAGCTACGGCACCGCGGCAACCGCCAAAAGCGGCGTTTTCGATCCGGGCACGCAGATCTGGAATATCGGCGCCAGCCTGCTCCAGCCGATTTTTCACGCGGGGCAGCTCCAGGCGAGGAAGCGCGGCGCACAAGCCGCCTACGACCAGGCCTTCGCGGAGTATCAGCAGACCGTGCTCGGCGCGTTCCAGAATGTCGCCGACGTGCTGTTCGCCCTGGAGTTCGACGCGGTCGCGCTCAAGGCGCAGGCGGATGCCGAGTCCGCCGCGCGCGAAAGCCTCGAGATGACGCGCGCGCAGCTCCGGTTCGGCTCGGCAAGCTATCTCGCGCTCTACAACGCGCAGCGCCAGTACGAACAGGCGAAGATCGGTCTCGTTCAGGCGCAGGCGGTGCGCTACGCGGACACCGCGGCGCTCTTCCAGGCGCTGGGCGGCGGCTGGTGGCAGCGCGAGGGGCAGGACCGGCTCCCCGTGAAAGCTGCAAACTGAAAAAGAGGAATCCAAGGGAGTCGCATTCATGACCAAGCGCATGATCATCATGTTGGTGGCAGTCGGGGTGTTGTTCGGCGGGCTATTCGGTTTCAAGGCGTTCCTGGGAGGCGCAATACGCAAGAGCATCTCCGCGCAGGGCATTCCGCCTCAGACCGTCTCGACGGCCAAGGCGCAGTTCACGGAATGGCAGGGCGAGTTCCAGGCGGTCGGAACGCTTCGCGCGGTGCGCGGCGCGGACATCGCGCCCGAATTGTCGGGGGTCATCACCGCCATCCACTTCCAGTCGGGCCAGGCGGTCGGGGCGGGTGCGCCGCTGGTTCAGCTCAACGCTGAATCGGACCTGGCAAGGCTGCAGTCGCTTGCGGCGGCGGCCGAGCTCGCGCAAGCCAACTACGAGCGCGACAAGAAGCAGCTGGAATTCCAGGCGGTGAGCCAGGCGGTGGTGGAAGCCGATGCGGCGACGCTGAAGAGCGCGAGGGCGCAGGTCGCCGAGCAGCAGGCCCTTCTCAACAAAAAACTCGTTCGCGCGCCCTTCGAGGGGCGGCTCGGAATCCGCGCGGTGGACGTCGGACAGTACGTCAATGCCGGGACGAAGCTCGTCACGCTGCAGGCGCTCGATCCCGTGTATGTGGATTTCTACGCGCCGCAAAAATCGCTCGGCAAGATCGCCGTCAAGCAGAAAATCATCCTGAAAACCGACGCATTCCAGGGTCAGGAGTTTCCCGGAGAGGTGAGCTCGATCGACCCCAAGGTGGATCCGGCGACTCGCAACGTCCAGGTGCGCGCGACCGTGCGCAATCCGAAACACGGCCTCCTTCCCGGAATGTTCGCCACCGTGGTGCTCGCCTCGGGCGGCCCGCAGCGTTTTCTCACGCTGCCGCAGACCGCCGTCTCCTACAATCCCTACGGAGACACCGTGTTCGTCGTTGAGGAGAGCAAGGGGAAGGAGGAACAGGTCGCGCTCGTCGCGCAGCAGAAGTTCGTCACGACCGGCGAGGTGCGCGGCGACCAGGTCGCGATCCTCTCAGGCATCAAGGAGGGGGACACGGTGGTCACCGCCGGGCAGATCAAGCTGCGTTCGGGCGTCCCGGTGATCGTCAACAACTCCATCCAGCCGACAAACGAGCGGGCACCGAAACCCAAGGACCAATAGGAGGTCCGATGAGGAAATTCACCGATATTTTCATCGAGCGGCCGGTTCTCGCGACGGTCGTAAGCCTGACGCTGCTCGTGCTCGGTTTGCGCTCGATCGGTCTTCTTCCGGTCCTGCAGTACCCGCAAACACAGAACGCAGTGGTGACCGTGACCACGACCTACTTCGGGGCCGATCCGTCGCTGGTCGCCGGATTCATCACCACGCCGCTCGAAAACTCGATCGCCCAGGCGAACGGCATCGACTTCATGAGCTCGGCGAGCCGCCAGAGCGTGAGCACGATCACGGCCGCCCTGCGCCTCAACTACGACGTCGACAAGGCCCTCACCGAGATCAACACCAAGGTCAACGCCGTTTTGAACCAGTTGCCGCCGGGTTCGCAGCAGCCGGTTCTGACGGTGAAAGTCGGCCAGACGTTCGCCGCCATGTACATCGGCTTCGCGAGCGACGTGCTCGCGCCCAACAAGATCACCGATTACCTGATTCGCGTCGTTCAGCCGAAGCTGCAGGCGGTCGAGGGCGTGCAGACCGCCGAAATCCTGGGAGGAAAGCTTTTCGCGCTGCGAGCCTGGCTCGACCCGGACAAGCTTGCAGCCTACAACCTCACGGCGGCGGATGTCAGCGCGGCCCTCGCCTCCAACAACTTCCTCTCGGCGGTAGGCACGACCAAGGGCCAGATGGTCCAGGTGAATCTCACGGCATCGACCGACGTCCGCACCGTCGAGCAGTTCAGGAACCTCGCCATCAAGCAGCAGGGCGGCGCGGTCATTCGGCTGAGCGACGTCGCCAACGTGACGCTCGGCTCCGAGGACTACGATTCCGAAGTCGGCTTCGACGGCAAGAAGGCGGTCTACATCGGCATCAATGTCGCGCCCGCGGCGAACCTGCTCGACGTGATCGCGCGCGTGCGCAACGTGTTTCCCGACATCCACGCGCAGCTGCCCCAGGGGTTGCAGGGCGAGATCGTCTACGATTCGACCAAGTTCGTGAACAGCGCGATCGAGGAGGTCATCTGGACGCTCGTCGAAGCGCTCATCATCGTCACGCTCGTCGTCTTCGCGTTTCTCGGTTCGGTGCGCTCGGTGCTGATTCCCACGGTGGCGATACCGCTTTCGCTCGTCGGTACATTTACGGTCATGTTTGCGCTCGGCTACTCGATCAATCTGCTGACGCTGCTTGCCCTGGTGCTCGCGATCGGCTTGGTCGTCGACGACGCCATCATCGTCGTCGAGAACGTCAACCGCCATCTGGAAGAGGGCATGAAGCCCGGGCAGGCGGCGATCCTCGCGGCGCGCGAGCTCGCCAATCCCATCATTGCGATGACGATCGTGCTGGTCGCCGTGTACGTTCCGATCATATTCCTGAGCGGGCTCACCGGAGCTCTTTTCACGGAGTTCGCCGTCACTCTGGTGGGGGCGGTCACCGTGTCGGCGGTGGTCGCGCTGACCCTGTCGCCCATGATGTGCGCAAAGCTGCTGAAGCCGCACGACCCCAACGCGACCAGTTGGGACGCCAAGCTCGTCGTGGTGCTCGATCGTGCTTTCGACGCGCTGCACCGGCGCTACGAGCGTTTGCTGCACGGCACGCTCAACTGGGTGCCCGTGACGGCGGTGTTCTCGCTCGTCGTCCTGGGCAGCATTTACTTTCTATGGGTGACCGCGAAGGACGAGCTCGCTCCTCCGGAAGACCAGGGCGTTCTCATCATGTCGGCGCAAGCCGCGCCGAATTCGACGCTGCAGCAACGCCAGCTCTATACGCGCGCGGTGTACGAGACTTTCGTGAAACATCCCGAGACGGATCACGTGTTCCAGATCGACGTTCCGGGACAGACCCTTGCCGGGATGGTGCTCAAGCCCTGGAGCGAGCGCAAGGCGACCGCCGCGCGCCTGCTGCCCGGGGTCACGCAAGAGCTCGGGCAGATCGCGGGATTGCGCGCCGCGCTCTTCCAGCCTCCGCCTCTTCCCGGGGCGTTCGGACTGCCGGTGCAATTCGTCATCCAGACGACTGAGCCTTTCGACAGGCTGAACGGGGTCGCCTCGGCCTTCGCCCAGGAAGCGCAAAAAAGCGGCATGTTCTTCTTCATCGACAACGATCTGCGCTACGACCTTCCACAGTCGACGGTGGTGATCGACCGCGAACTGAGCGCACAGCTCGGTCTGACCATGAAGGACGTGGGCGGCGCGCTGTCCTCGCTTCTGGGGGGCGGCTACGTCAACTACTTCAGCTTCCACGACCGCGCCTACAAGGTGATCCCGCAGGTGCAGCAGGTGGACCGGCTCAATGCGGACCAGCTCAACGGCACCTATATCCGCACCGCGAGCGGCGACTCGATCCCGCTTTCGACGGTAGTGCACATCACCACCAAGACGATCCCGCAATCGCTCAACCGCTTCCAGCAGCAGAACGCGGCCACGATCGCCGGCGTGCCCTTCATCGGCGTGACCCAGGGGGACGCGATCGCCTACATGCAGAATCTCGGCGCTCGCACCTTGCCGCAGGGCTATTCGGTCGACTACGCCGGGCCGTCGCGGCAGTACATCCAGGAATCGAGCGCTCTGATCATCACCTTCCTGTTCGCGCTGGTCGTCATATTTCTCGCGCTCTCGGCGCAGTTCGAGAGCTTCCGCGACCCGATCATCATCCTCATCTCGGTGCCGATGTCGATCTGCGGAGCGCTCATCTTCGTAAACCTTTTCGGCACTCTCGGCATCGGCGCGGTGAGCCTCAATATCTATACCAAAGTGGGGCTGGTGACGCTCATCGGCCTCATCAGCAAGCACGGCATCTTGATAGTCGAGTTCGCCAACAACCTGCAGAGACAGGGCCAGTCCAAGCGTGAGGCGGTCGAAAAAGCGGCTGGGATCCGGCTTCGCCCGATCCTCATGACCACCGGCGCGATGGTGCTCGGCGTCGTTCCGCTTCTTATCGCGAGCGGTGCGGGTGCGGTGAGCCGCTTCAACATGGGGCTGGTGATCGCAACCGGTGTCGCCATCGGGACGCTGTTTACGCTCTTCGTGGTCCCGGCGATGTATGTGCTGCTCGCCGAGGACCACTCGAAGCGGGCGGCCGGCGAAGCGCTGCCGGCGGCGGGCGGGCAGGCCGGGACGCACTGACCGCCGGCCCGGTCGCATGACGGCGCGGGTCGGCATCGTAGGCGCGGGCCCGGTGGGGGTCGTCGCGGCGATTGCGCTTGCAAGAAAGGACATGCGGGTTGCGCTATTCGAGGCGGAGCGCGCGATCGATCACAGCCCGCGCGCCGCGACGACCCACCCCTCCACGCTCGAGATGCTCGCCGAATTGGGGCTTCTCGAAGAGTTCCAGTCGGTCGGGCTCGTCGCGCGGCATTTCCAGTTCTGGGACGGCGCGACGAAGACGCTCGTCGCGGAGTTCGACCACCAGGTGCTCCGCGACGAAACTCCGTACCCGTTCGTCGTCCAGACCGAGCAGCACAAACTGTCCGAGATCGGCCTCCGGAGGCTTGCCGCGATGGCGAACGTCGAGCTTCGCCTCGGAACGAGCGTGACCGACGTCGCCCAGGACTCCAGAGGGGCCCGCGTCACGACGGAGGGCGCGGAGCAGCACGTCTTCGACTACGTGATCGGCTGCGACGGCGGGCGCAGCACCGTGCGCAAATGCCTGGATGTCGAATTCGAAGGCTACACCTGGCCCGAGCGCTTCCTGGTGCTCACGACTTTGTTCGATTTCCAGGCGGCGCTCGCTTGCTGCCCGCGCAGCTACATCTCCGATCCGGAGGAGTGGACCAACCTCTTCAAGGTCATGGGCGACGATCTGAAGGGACGCTGGCGCGCGGTGTTTCCGGCCCGGGAGAACGAGACCGACGACGAAGCGTTCTCTGAAGACGCGGTGCGCCAGAGGCTGCGCAAGCTCTGCGAAGATCACCCGATGGAGCTCGTCGCGCACAGGAACATCTACCGGGTGCACCAGCGCGTGGCGAAGTCCTTCCGCAAGGGCAGGATATTCCTCGCCGGCGACGCCGCGCACGTCAACAATCCGGTCGGAGGCCTCGGCCTGAACTGCGGCATCCACGACGCGATGGAGCTCGCCGAAACGCTGGACCGGGTCGCGAGCGGACGGGCCGGCGAAGAACTGCTCGACCGTTACGAACGCCGCAGGCGGCCGCTGAATATCGAATACGTGCAGCAGCAGACCGTCGCGAACAAGAAAAGGCTGGAAGAGCGCGACCCGCGGCTGCGGGAGGCCCATTTCGACGAACTGCGGCGCACCGTCGCCGCCCCGGCATTGCACAAGCAGTTCCTGATGCGCACCTCGCTCATCGAGAGCGTGCGCCGGGCGCGGGAAATCGACTGAACCTCTGGCCTATCTTTTTCGCGGCGGCCGGTGCTCGAGCAGGGCGCCCGCCTTGCGCTCCAGGGCATCGCGCAGGCGCAGCGCCCGCGCCTGCTTTTTCGTCACCAGCCGATAGTGGCGTATCTCGTCGACCGCTTCGCCCACGCCCCAGCAGTTTTTTCCGCTGGTGACCCACACCTTGGGATCCAGCCCGCGCAGGTCGAAAGGGCGCGAGTAGCTGCGCAGGGTTTTCTGGGCGCGATCGTTGGCGTACTCATGCAGGTAGGACATCGCCAGCTCGCGCAGTGTGCGATAGACCGGGTCGCGCCAGCGCAGCAGGGGCGGATTGGTTTTCGAGATTGCGCCCCAGCAGTTCCCTCGCCGGAACAACGCCACCACGTGGTCGTAGTCGCGCTCGGCGCGGAGATCCATGAGCAGCGGCGGCTCGCCATGCACCCACAGCGCGCAGGCCGCCAGCATGGCGCCCTCGATGCAGTGGGCCCGGCGCTGGTGCAGGACTTCGCGCACCGGCAGGCAGGTCTGGCCGCCGATTTCGAAATTGGCTGGCAGCGCGTCCAGAAAACCCTGGATTTTCGCCGGGGAGGAAAGCCGAGCCAGAACCGAAAACTCGGCACGGGTAAGGCCCAGGTCTTCTCGGCGGGCAAGACGCGCTCTCAACTCTCGGCTCCCTGAAAACGGCGGGAAGGGGTGCTGCTTGGGGCATTCTAATGCTAGGCTCTCCCTCCATGATCAAACTCTCGCTTTCCCGGCGGATCGGAAACCTCGTCGGATTTCTCGTCTGCGCGGGAATGCTCGCCTTCGGATATTACCTGCAGTTCGTCGTCGGGCTCGAGCCCTGTCCGCTGTGCATCATCCAGCGGATCCTGCTTTTCGCGGTCGGCGTCGCGTTCCTCGTCGCTGCCCTTCATCACCCGGCGGGCAGGCTAGGGGCGCGGCTCTACGGCGGGCTCGTCGCTTTCATTGCGGCGATCGGCATCGCGGTCGCGGGGCGGCACGTGTGGCTGCAACACCTGCCGCCGGAGAAGAGGCCCGCCTGCGGTCCCGCGCTCGACTATCTGCTCTCTGCCTTCGGGCCGGTCGAGGGGCTGAGCCGCGTCTTGCGCGGCTCGGGCGAATGCGGCGTGGTCGACTGGACGCTGCTTTCCTTCAGCATCCCGGAGTGGACGCTCGCCGCGTTCGCGGCTCTCTCGGTCTGGGCGGTTTTTCTCGCGCTCAGGCCCGCCTGAGACAGGTCTGGATTCCAGGGATCGCGACAGCGGCGCGATCCGCAAGGGCGTCCCTCAGCACTTCGCCAAGGAGCAGCACCGCAGGGCCGCCTCCGGCCCGAAGCGCAAGGGCAGGCAGGTCTGCGAGCGTTCCGCGGAGGATGCGCCGCTCCGGGAGCGTCGCGCTTTCCACCAGAACGAGCGGCGTGGCCTTCGGCTTGCCGCGCACTATCAATTCCGCGCTGATTCCTTCCGCGAGCCCCGCGCCCATGTAGATGACCGCCGTGTCGGCCGCGAGCACGCTCGCCGCCCAATCGTTCTCGCGCTCGCCCTGAGCTGCACGGGGCGTGACGAAGGCGACATGGCGGGCAAGGCCGCGGCGGGTGAGGGATACGCCGAGCTCGGCGCTCGCGGCGGTCGCGGCTGTCACTCCGGGGACGATTTCGAAATCGATTCCGCCTTTGCGCAGTGCGTCGATCTCTTCCTGCGCGCGGCCGAAAAGCAAGGGGTCGCCTCCCTTCAGCCGCACCACGACACCGTACTTGCGGGCGGCGTCGACCAGCCGCTTGTTTATGAAGCTCTGGGCAGTCGAATGGCGACCACTGCGCTTGCCTACGAGAATTTTCCGGGCGCATACGGCGAGCGCGAGCGTCTGCGGGTGCACGAGCGCATCGTGAAAGACCAACTCGGCGCGCTTGAGAATCCCCGCCGCGCGAAGAGTGAGCAGGTCCGGTGCGCCGGGGCCGGCGCCGACCAGATAGACTTTACCCATCGATCATTCCCGCCGCCAGAGTCTGGTTGGTGGCTTCGTCGATCAGGATAAAGGACCCGGTGGCGCGGTTCAACTCATAGGAATCGACGAAAAGCGGCTGGGCAAGCGCAAGGGCCACGTGCGCGATATCGTTCATCGCCACGCCCGCGGGGTTTGCCTGCCGCTCGAGCGTGGCGACATCCACACGCGAGTTGAGCGAAATGAGCCTTGCTTTCACGCTGCGCGTGGTGTGCTTGAGCAAGAAGCGGGCGGCCGGCAGGGCCCGCGCATCGAGGGGCTGGGCTGACAGCCAGCAGATGCGTGCCTCGATTTCCTTTGCCGTCCGCGGCGGAAGAGCTGCCTCGGCCAGGAGGTCGCCCCGCGAAACGTCGATATCATCAGCGAGCGTGAGCGTCACCGAGTCGCCGCTCACGGCGGCGGGCAGCGAGCCATCGAGACAGACGATATCCTTCACGACCGTGCGGCGGCCCGAGGGCAGGGCGAGCACCTCGGCTCCACGGTGCAGGACTCCCGATTCGATTCTGCCGGAGTAACCCCGAAAATCCGTCCCCGCTCCGGGACGCACCACGAGCTGCACTGGAAAGCGGAACGGCAGGGCGTCGGCCTCGTCGGCCACGTCGATTTGCTCGAGCGCCGCAAGCAGCGTGGGGCCTCGATACCATTTCATGTTTTCGCCGCGTTCCACGACTAGGTCCCCGCGCAGCGCGGAGATCGGGATGCAGCGCAGATCGGCGATGCCGAGCGCCGAGGCGAAGGCGCGAAAATCCCTGCGTATGCGTTCGAAAGTCGCCTCGTCGGAACCGACGACATCCATCTTGTTCACGGCGACTACGATGTGTCGCACGCCGAGCATGTGAGCGATGTAGGTGTGGCGCCGCGTCTGCGGCAACACGCCTTTCCGCGCATCCACCAGGATCACGGCAGCGTCTGCGGTGGAGGCGCCGGTGACCATGTTGCGCGTGTACTGCTCGTGGCCGGGAGTGTCGGCGATGATGAACTTGCGACGGGGCGTGGCGAAATAGCGGTAGGCGACGTCGATCGTGATGCCCTGCTCGCGCTCGGCCTCGAGCCCGTCGGTGAGTAACGACAAATCGAGGTCATCCTGCCCGCGCCTGCTTGAGGCGCGCGCGACCGCGGCGAGCTGGTCCTCGAAGATCGCGCGCGTATCGTGCAGCAGCCGCCCGATCAGCGTGCTCTTGCCGTCGTCCACGCTGCCCGCGGTGATGAAGCGCAGCACGCCCAGGTCTCCGACCGCGGGTGCATCGCGCTCGATTTCGCCGAGCAGCGTCATATCAGAAGTACCCTTCCTTCTTGCGCCGTTCCATGGAAGCCTCCGAAGTTTGATCGTCCATGCGCGTCGCCCCGCGTTCGGTGATCGTGGTCAGCGCCGTCTCGGTTATGATCTCGGCCGCTGTTGCGGCGGTGGACTCCACCGGGCAGGTGCAACTGATGTCACCCACGGTTCGGAAGCGCACCGACAGTTCTTCGACCGTTTCACCGGCGCGCGGTGGTGTGATCCCCGTTACCGGAACGAGTAGGCCCTTGCGGCGCACCACCGGCCGGCGGTGCGCGTAGTAGATCGACGGCACTTCAAGCCGCTCGCGTGAGACGTATTGCCAGACGTCGAGCTCGGTCCAATTGCTGATCGGGAACACTCGCATGTGTTCGCCCTTCGCCACGCGGGTGTTGTAGAGGTTCCAAAGCTCCGGGCGCTGGTTCTTCGGGTCCCACTGGCCGAACTCGTCGCGGAAGGAGAACACGCGCTCCTTGGCGCGCGCCTTTTCCTCGTCGCGGCGTGCTCCGCCGATGGCGGCGTCGAAACCGAATTCCGCAACGGCCTCCAGCAGCGTAACAGATTGCGCGGCGTTCCTGCTTTCATCGAAGCGGCGCAGCTTGACCGTGCCGCGGCGGATCGAATCCTCGACCGAGCGCACGATAAGCCGCTCACTGAGCTCGGCAACGCGGGCGTCTCGAAATGCGATCACCTCCGGAAAATTGTGCCCGGTGTCGATATGCATGAGCGGAAACGGGAACCTTGCCGGACGGAACGCCTTTTCCGCCAGGCGCACCAGTACGAGCGAATCCTTGCCGCCGGAAAAAAGCAATACGGGGTTGGCGCATTCGCCGGCGACCTCTCGCAGGATGAAAATCGCCTCCGATTCGAGCCAGTCCAGATGGCTGCGGGCGGGCAGGGCGCCGCGCTCGGCGTCCGGCTTTTGCAGGACTGCGCTCATGCTTCGCTCGCGGCGGCAGAGCGCACGAGACGGCCGTCAGCCGCTACGTGCAGCCCGCACTCGCGCGCTTCCCGGATCTCCCACCACCAGCGCCCGGCGCGCACGTCCTCACCCGCTACCGTCGGCCGGGTGCAGGGCGCGCAGCCGATGGAACGGTAGCCTTGGTCGTGGAGGGCGTTGTACGGGACGTCGAACGCGCGGACGTAGCCCCAGACATCGTCCTCGCTCCAATCGGCGAGGGGATTGAATTTCACGATACCCCGCGCGGCATCGTTTTCTTGAACCTTGAGCTCGGCCCGCGTGACGGCCTGCTCGCGGCGCTGGCCGGTGATCCATGCTTCCTTGCCTTCGAGCGCGCGATTGAGCGGCTCCACTTTTCGGATGTGGCAGCAGCGTTTGCGCAGCTCCTGGCTTTCATAGAACGCATCGCGGCCGAGTTTCGCGACGTACTCGGAGACGGACTCGGGGTTGGGATGGAACACGCGCACCTCATAGCCGTAGCGCGCGCGGATCGCCGCGATCACGTTGAGCGTATCGGCGTGCAGCCTTTGCGTGTCGAGAGTGAAGATCTCGATGCCGAGCTTGTGCCGCAGGATGACATCGGTGATCACCATGTCCTCGGCGGACAGGCTCGACGCGACGGCGGCAGGCGCGTGCTCGAGCGCAACTCGCGCCAACAGGCGCTCGAGCTCGGAGGTCGTGCGATTCAGCGTGTCAGTCATGATTTGCCCGCGCCCAGGCGGCGGCGGAAAAGGGGCACCGGGCGCAGCACGGAAGTCTGGTAGCCGTCGCTGAAGGTGCCGAATACGGAGAGCGCTTCCTGCGCGTCCTGGTCTTCGCGCAGCGCGAAGGCGTCGAAGCCGCACTGCTCCATGAAAAACAAGTGATCGTGCAAAACATCGCCGATGGCACGCAGTTCGCCCTTGAAGCCGTAGCGCTCGCGCAGAAGGCGCGCAATCGAGTAGCCACGGCCGTCGCCGAACTTGGGAAAGTTGACCGCGATGAGCGGGAAGCGCTGCACGTCAGCGGCGAGCGCTTCCGGCCCTTCGTTTGCATCGATCCATACGCCCAGCGTCCCCGCTTCCACGCGAGCAAGAAGCTCTTCGCGGCGCGCCAGCCAAAGCGCCAGCGGAACGATGACATCGCCGCGCGCCGGAACCTCGGGCATTTCGCCCTTCGGACCGCGCTCAAGCAGATGCCAGCTGTCCGCGACGATGCGCCGCTCTTTGATCAGCGTTGCCATATACCGATTCCTTGAAGGGTTCTGCCCCGATGCGGTGCACCACGTCGATGAAGCGCTCGACCTCGCTGTCGCGGCGCGCGAGATAGCACTCGATCAGCTTTTCGATCACGTCCGGGACCTCGGCGCGCGCGAAGGACGGACCGATAACCTTGCCGAGGGAGGCACCGCGGCCGGGCCGGATTTCACCTTGGTTGCCGCCGACCTCGATCTGGTACCACTCCTCGCCGTTCTTGTCGACGCCGAGAATGCCGATATGACCGACGTGGTGGTGGCCGCAGGCGTTCATGCATCCGGAAATGTTCACATCGATTTCACCGATGTCATGCAGGTAGTCGAGATCGTCGAAACGCTGCTGAATTGCCTCGGCCACAGGAATCGACTTGGCGTTCGCAAGCGAGCAGAAGTCCCCGCCCGGGCAGCAGATGATGTTGGTGAGCAGGCCGACATTTGGCGTGGCGAACCCCAGCGCCCTGACCTCTTGCCACAGCGAGTGCAGGTCGGCGAGCTGCACATCGGCGAAAATCAGATTCTGCTCGTGGGACACGCGCAGCTCGCCGAAAGAATAGCGGTCGGCGAGATCGGCGATTTTTTCCATCTGCTCGACGGTGACGTCGCCGGGCGGCACACCGGTCTTCTTGAGGGACAGGGTGACGGCGGCGTAACCCGCCTTCTTGTGCGGATGGACGTTGCGCTTGTGCCAATTCGCGAACGCCAGATCGGACGCAAGCTCCGCTTCGAATCCTGCGTCGGTCGCCGGCAGCCGCAGGTAGCTCGGGCGCGTAAACCGGCTTTCGATGCGGGCGATCTCCTCGGGGATGAGCGTCGCGGGGCCGTCCTTCAGGTGCGCCCACTCGGCATCGACTTCCTCGCGGAATTTCTCCGGGCCGCGTTCCTTCACCAAGATCTTGATGCGTGCCTTGTGGATGTTGTCGCGCCGCCCGTAGCGGTTGTAGACCCGCAGGATGGCCTCGATATACGTAAGCAGGTGACGCCAGGGCAGAAATTCGCGGATGACGAACCCGATCGCGGGCGTGCGGCCCAGGCCCCCGCCGACCAGCACGCGGAACCCCACCTCGCCCTTGTCGTCCTTGACCGCGTGCAGGCCGACGTCGTGCACCGCGACCGCGGCGCGATCGGACCTGGCACCGTTCACGGCGAACTTGAACTTGCGCGGGAGATACGAGAACTCGGGATGGAACGTGGACCACTGGCGGATGATTTCGCACCAGACGAACGAGTCCACGATCTCGTCCCGCGCGACGCCCGCGAAATGGTCGGTAGTGATATTGCGGAAGGAGTTGCCGGAGGTCTGGATCGCGTGCATCTGCACGGTCGCCAGTTCCGCGAGGATGTCGGGCACTCGCTCGATCTTCGGCCAGTTCAACTGCAGGTTCTGGCGGGTGCTGAAGTGGCCGTAGCCGCGGTCGTACTTGCGCGTGATCTGCGCGAGTTTTCGCAGCTGCTTCGTCGAGAGCAGGCCGTAGGGAATGGCGATGCGCAGCATCGGCGCGTAACGCTGGATGTAGAGGCCGTTCCGCAGGCGCAGCGCGCGGAACTCGTCCTCCGAGAGCTTGCCGGCGAGAAAGCGCCGCGTCTGGTCGCGGAACTGGACCACACGCTCGTCGACGAGCTTCTGGTCGATTTCGTCGTAGATGTACATGATCGGCTCAGGCGCGGGCGAGGGCCGCTTTCGCTTCGCCCCGCGTGTTGAAAAAGACGTACAGCAGCCACGCGTCGAGCACAATCGCGACTGCCATCGGTCCGTACGCCAAGCCACCGTGCGCCAATTTCAGGTCAACCAGGACTCGGGACAGACCGAAACCGACGATCCAGACGTCGAAGCTCATGCACACGCGGCGAAACGTTTCCGCGTCGAGTCGCCGGATGAGATAGGCGCCCACAGGAATGCCAATGAGGACGCTCGGAACAATCGTGGAGACGATTCCGAGGCTGTCGACCGCAAACAGACCAAGGTGGTAATAGGCAATGGCGGTCAAGGTCGATTCGGCGACCCGAATCAGTCCGAGGCCAGCTCGAAACTCCTGCTTGACCAGCCCTTGATTATTGAACAGCACAGCCAGGGGCGGGCCCGATATCGTCGTGACGGAATACAGGAAGCCAAGTCCCGCCCCGAAAGGAAAGCCAAACAGCTTTTCCGCACGGATCGGTCTGCGTACCCCGGCCGCCTGGAAAAGAATGAGCGGAAGGAGAAAAGCGTAAGTGGCAAATTTCAACCAGCCCGGATGAATCAGGGAGAGGAAGTAACTGCCTGCCGCAACGCCGGGCAGCAATCCGATGAGTATCGGATAGACCCTTTTCCATACCGCCGGAACGCTCGCGCGGTTGATGAAGAGGACATACACGTTGATGAAGACCTCGATGAGGACCAGCGCCGGGTTCAGGATGCGATTGGTATGGAAAAGCAGTCCCACCGGTACGGTGAGCGAGGAAAAGCCGTAACCGAGCGCGCCGTTGACGAAGGCCGCGAAGAAAGTCATTGCGACGAGAACGATCGTGCCGGTTTCAATCGAGAACATGGTCGATGCGAGTGTCGGGCGACAGGAAGTGCATCCTAGCGTCAGCACTTAATACCTCAAAAGACTTTCGTGTTAGAATTTAATAACCAGCAAACATATGGTGTAAGAGCATGAATTTCCAGCAATTAAGGTATGTCCGCGAGACGGTCAGGCAAGGACTCAATCTTACGGAAGCCGCGAAGAAGCTCTTTACCTCCCAGCCCGGCGTATCGAAGCAGATCCGCGAACTCGAGAACGAGCTGGGTGTGGAGATCTTCGTGCGTCACGGCAAGCGCTTCGTCGCGGTCACCGAACCCGGCAAATCCGTGGTGGAGGTGATCGAACGCCTGTTGCAGGAAGCTGAGAACCTGAAGCAGGTGGGACGCGAATTCAAGGACCAAGCCGCAGGCACGCTCACCATCGCCACGACCCATACTCAGGCGCGCTACTCGCTTCCCAAGGTGGTGGGCGCGTTCAAGCGACGCTATCCGAAGGTGCATCTCACGATCAAGCAGGGCAACCCGCCGCAACTTGCGGAGATGGTCATTGCGCGCGAGGCCGACATGGCGATCGCCACCGAAGCGCTGGGCAACTATCCCAAGCTCCTCGCGCTGCCTGGTTACGAATGGCGCCATTGCGTGGCGGTGCCGGTGAAGCACCCGCTCGCGAAAGAGCAGCGGCTGACGCTCGAGATGCTCGCGCGGTACCCGATCGTGACCTACGACCCCGCGTTCGCGGGGAGGAGCCGCATCGACGAAGCGTTCCGGGCGCAGGGGCTCGCGCCCAACATCGTGCTCTCCGCGGTCGACTCGGATGTGATCAAGACTTACGTGGAGCTCGGCCTGGGGATCGGCATCATCGCTGCGATGGCTTTCGACGAGAAGCGCGATCGCCACCTGCGCGCGCTGGAAGCCGGACACCTGTTCGGCACCATGACGACCCGCGTAGCCGTGCGCCGCGGCGCTGCGCTGCGCGGCTATGCCTACACCTTTATCGAGCTGTTCTCGCCGCGGCTATCGCGAAAGCTGATCGAGACGGCGTTGGCCGGCAAGGCCGAAACGTACGAGCTGTAATTGGCTTTGCCGACTGCCTAGTCGCCGGTAGGCGCAATGCGGAACGCAGTGACCGAAGGCAGTGCGTTGAGAGCCTCGGAAAGCTGGCGGGTCTTGTCCCTATCGGGCGAATGGACCACCATGTGGTACTCGAAGGTCCTGCCGTCGCCGGTGACGCTGTAATTCATGTTGGCGACGACAAATCCTTGGCGCTCCACGATCGAACGCAATTCGCCCTCGGGCAGCGCGGCGTTGCGGACGAAGCCCACGGTGAGATTCGCGTAGAACTCGATCGGCATCCGGCGCTCGATCCAGCGAAAGACCGAAAGCACGATGAGCGTCATCGCCGTCCCAATGCCGGCGGGAAAGTAGAATCCCACGCCGATCATGATGCCGATTGCGGCGGTGATCCAGATCGAGGCCGCGGTCGTGAGGCCGCGGATCGTCAACCCTTCCTTCATGATCACTCCGGCACCGAGAAAGCCGATGCCGGTCATGATCCCCTGTGCCATTCTGGTCGGATCGACGCTGATGCGTTCCAGAGAATAGGCCGAGAACCAGGTTTCCTGGTAGACGGTCAGGATCATCAGCATGCACGACGACAGGCACACCAGAGCGTGCGTACGGAACCCTGCGGGGCGACCGTGATAGCTGCGCTCCAGTCCGATGATTCCGCCCGCAGCGAGCGCGATCACCAAGTGCAGGGCGATCGCGGCGTAATTTTCTTGCCAGATCGAGTTCATCGCCAAGCTCCCAGGATCGCGCCCGTGCTCAGTAGCGGTAGTGGTCGGCCTTGTATGGACCGGCCTTGGGCACACCGATGTAGCGCGCTTGCGCATCGGTGAGTTCGGTGAGCTCGGCATTGAGCTTCTTCAACTGCAGCCGCGCCACTTTCTCGTCCAGGTGCTTGGGCAGCACATACACGCCGACCGGATACTTGCCGGAGCCTCGCTGCGACTCGGTCCACAGCTCGATCTGCGCGATGGTCTGGTTGGCGAAGGACGAGCTCATCACGTACGAGGGATGCCCGGTGCCGCAGCCCAGGTTCACCAACCGCCCTTTGGCGAGGAGGATGATCCTCTTACCGTCGGGGAAGATGACGTGGTCGACCTGCGGCTTGATCTCCTCCCATTTGTACTTCTCGATGGAGGCGATGTCGATCTCGTTGTCGAAGTGGCCGATGTTGCAGACGATGGCCTGGTTCTTCATTTTTTTCATGTGATCGTGCGTGATCACATGAAAATTGCCGGTAGCGGTGACGAAGATGTCCGCCTTGTCGCAGGCGTAGTCCATGGTGACCACGCGATAGCCTTCCATCGCCGCCTGCAGCGCGTTGATCGGGTCGATCTCGGTCACCCACACCTGGGCCGAGAGGGCGCGCAGCGCCTGGGCGCTGCCCTTGCCCACGTCGCCATAGCCGCACACCAACGCGACCTTGCCCGCGATCATCACGTCGGTGGCGCGCTTGATGCCGTCCACCAGCGACTCGCGGCAGCCGTAGAGATTGTCGAATTTGCTCTTCGTGACCGAATCGTTGACGTTGATCGCCGGGAAGGCGAGCCTCCCCTCCTTGTGCATCTGGTAGAGCCTGTGAACGCCGGTGGTGGTCTCCTCGGTCACGCCTTTCACCTGCGCGAGGCGGGTCGAATACCACTTCGGGTCGCGGGCGAGCCTCGCCTTGATCGCGGCGAACAGGAACTTCTCTTCTTCGCTGCCGGGCTTGGCGATGAGGGAAGAGTCTTTCTCGGCGCGTGCGCCCAGGTGCAGGAGCAGCGTCGCATCGCCGCCGTCGTCCAGGATCATGTTGGAGTAGGCGTTGTCGGGCCACTCGAAGATGCGGTGGGTATAGTTCCAGTATTCCTCCAACGACTCGCCCTTGTACGCGAACACCGGAGTGCCCTTGACGGCGATCGCCGCGGCGGCATGGTCTTGGGTGGAGAAAATGTTGCACGAGGCCCAGCGCACCTGCGCGCCCAGCGCCTGCAGCGTCTCGATCAGCACGGCAGTCTGGATGGTCATGTGCAGCGAGCCTGAGATGCGCGCGCCCCTCAGGGGCTGGGTCGCGGCGAATTCCTCGCGGATCGCCATCAGGCCCGGCATCTCGGTCTCGGCGATGGCGATTTCCTTGCGACCCCAGTCGGCGAGCGCAAGGTCGGCTACGTGAAAGTCCTGCTTGGATTTGAGTACGGCGCTCATCTCGCGCCCTCCTTGGTTCAGAGAGTTTGCGAGCGCCGTTGCAATGTGAATCCCCGAGCCTGGCGAACCTTGGGGTTCGTTGCAACGCTCCTCGGAGAGGGCGGGGATTATACCCCAGCCGCGGTCGGTTCAGTCTCAGGCCATCGCCGGCTGCTTGATCCCTGAATCGGCCGCGAGGGCACGAGCCTTGTCCGTCGCTTCCCAGCTGAACTCGGGCTCGTCGCGGCCAAAGTGCCCGTAAGCCGCGGTCTTCTCGTAGATCGGGCGGAGCAGGTCGAGCATCTGGATGATGCCCTTCGGGCGCAAGTCGAAATGATTTAACACGAGCGTTGAGAGCTTTTCGTCGGAAATCTTTCCGGTGCCATAGGTGGTAACCATCACGCTGGTCGGCTTCGCCACGCCGATGGCGTAGGACACTTGCACCAAGCATTTCGTGGCGAGGCCTGCGGCGACCACGTTCTTGGCGACGTAACGTGCTGCGTAGGCGGCCGAACGATCAACCTTGGACGGATCCTTGCCGGAGAAGGCGCCGCCGCCGTGCGGCGCCGAACCGCCGTAGGTATCGACGATGATCTTGCGGCCGGTGAGCCCGCAGTCACCCTTGGGTCCGCCGATTTCGAAGGTGCCGGTCGGGTTGACCAAGTACTTGATCTGCCCCTTATCCAGATTCTTGGGCAACACCGGTTTGATGATCTGCTCGATGACGGCTTCCTCGATCTGCTTGTGCGTGAGGCCGGGCCGGTGCTGAGTCGAGAGCACGACGGTCTCGATCGAGTCGGGCTTGTTATCCACATACCGGATGGTGACCTGGGACTTGGCATCCGGGCGCAGCCAAGGCATACGCCCGTCGCGGCGCAGCTCGGACTGGCGCTCGACCAACCGGTGCGAGAGGTGGATGGCGAGCGGCATCAGTTGCGGCGTCTCGTCGCAGGCGTAGCCGAACATCAGGCCCTGGTCGCCCGCGCCTTGCTCGAGGTCGAGGCCCTTGCCTTCGTCCACGCCCTGGGCGATGTTCTGCGATTGCTCGCCGTAGGCCACGATCACCGTGCAGGTGTGGGTATCGAACCCGATCGCCGGATCGGTGTAGCCAATGCGCTTGATGGTCTTGCGCGCGACCTCTGAGAAGTCGATGTGAGCCTCGCGTTTCTTGGTGATTTCACCGGCGAGCACGACCAGGTTGTCCTTCACCAGTGTCTCCGCGGCGACTCGGGCGTGCTTGTCCTGCGCTAGAATGGCGTCGACAACGGCATCGGAAATCTGGTCGGCGACTTTGTCCGGATGTCCCTCAGACACCGATTCGGACGTGAATAGATAGCTGCTCATGCTGGCGGTTTTCCGTGCGAAAAAGGGTTCGCCAGTTTAGCACAGCGACTCAAGCCCACCCAACCCACTCCGCTCCCACTTTCGTCCCATTTACATGCTATTCCTGCTGCGGCTGGTGGCGCGTCTCCCCCTGCCGGTGGTACACGCTCTGGGCGCGGTCCTGGGCTGGATGGTTTATCTCAGTTCACCGCGTTACCGCAGGGATTTCAAACGCAACCTCGCTGCCGCGGGGCTGAGCGGGTCTCGGCTGCGTCGCTCCGCCATAGCGGAGGCGGGCAAGAGCGTGATGGAAGTGCCGGCGGTCTGGCTGCGTCCGCTCGGACGGGTGGCCGCTCTCGTGATCGAGGTGAATGGATGGAAGCACGTGGACGACGGCGCGAAGGGCGGAAAGGGGGTCATCGTGGTGACGCCCCACATCGGCTGCTGGGAAATGGTCGGACAATATGTCGCAAGCCGCATGCCGATCACGGTGATGTACCGGACCCCCAAAATTCGGGCCCTCGAGCCCCTCATGCGGATCGGCCGCAGCCGCGGCCCGGCGATGAAGAGCGTTCCCGCCGATCTGCGCGGTGTGCGCGCGATGTTGAAGGCGCTCAAACGCGGAGAGGCGATCGGGCTGCTGCCCGATCAGGTGCCCGGGAACGGCGAAGGCGAATGGGTCGAGTTCTTCGGCAGGCCCGCCTACACCATGACGCTCGTCGGCCGGATCTCCGAGCAGACCGGGGCTCCGGTGCTGCTCTGCTGCGCCGAGCGTCTGCCCGGGGGGCGCGGCTATCGCTTCATCGCCGAACCGGTGCTCCCGCCGCGGCCGCCAGAGTCGCCGGTGCGGGCTCTCAACCGCTCTCTGGAGCGGCTGATTCGCCGTCACCCCGAGCAATACCTGTGGGGCTATAACCGCTACAAGGTGCCGGCGGGGGTTCAGCCCCCGGGTGGCCGGTAACGCGCGGAGCCGTGTTGACCCGTATCGCCATCGCCATCTCCTGGGCGCTGCACTTTCTGCCGCTTTCCCTCCTCGCGCCGCTCGGCTCCAGCCTAGGCTCGCTCCTGTACACTCTCGGGCGCGAGCGGCGCAAGGTGTGCCTGACCAATCTCGCGCGCTGCTTTCCGAATATGCCCGAAGGGAAGCGTCGTGCGCTCGCACGACAGCACTTCCGCGCCTTCGGGCGAAGCGTCCTCGAACGCTCGATTCTGTGGTGGGCGCCGCGCGAGCGCGTGATGCGGGTCGTGAAAATTGTCGGACTCGAGGGAATCCAAGCGCTCAAGGGAAAGCCGCTCATCCTGCTCGCGCCGCACTTCGTCGGCCTGGACGCAGGCTGCACGCGCCTGACCTGCGAAATGGACATTGCGGGGATCTACGCGAGGCAGAAGGATCCTTTCTTCGACGCATTGCTGCTGTCCGGGCGAACGCGCTTTGGGCGCCAGCTCGCGATATCCCGCCAGGAGGGCGTGCGCCCGGCGCTCGCCGCGCTCAAGGAGGGGATTCCGTTCTACTATCTCCCCGATCAGGACTACGGGCCGCGCGATGCGATTTTCGTGCCGTTCTTCGCGGCCTCCGCCGCGACGATCACCGGGCTTTCGCGCATGACGCGGCTCACCGGCGCCCGCGTGCTGCCCTGCGTGACGCGCATGCTGCCGGGCGGCGCCGGATACGAGCTGAGGTGCTATCCGGTATGGGAGAATTTCCCCGGCGACGACGATGCGGCCGACGCGCGCCGCATGAATGCGTTCATCGAGGATCGCGTGCGCGAAATGCCCGAGCAATACTTCTGGACGCACAAGCGGTTCAAGACCCGGCCGCCGGGCGAGGCGAGATGGTATTGATCCTTCGCGATTTCGCCGGCCCGCGCACCGGATGAAGCTGAAATTCACGAAAATGCAGGGCGCGGGCAACGATTTCGTCGTGATCGACGGCGTCAGCCGGGACATCGAGATCACGCCGGAGCGGGCGAGGCGGATCGCCGACCGCCATTTCGGGGTCGGCTGCGACCAGGTTCTGCTGGTTGAGAAATCGCGGCGAGGGGACGCCGATTTCCGCTACCGTATCTGGAATGCCGACGGCGGAGAAGTCGAGCAGTGCGGCAACGGCGCGCGCTGTTTCGTGCGTTTCGTGCACGACAAGGGCCTCACGAAAAAAAAAGAATTCCGCGTCGAGACGCTCTCCGGGGTCATCGTTCCGCGCCTCGAGGCCGACGGACAGGTGACGGTAGACATGGGCGCGCCGCAGTTCGATCCGGAACGCGTGCCCTTCGACTCGCGTGGGCTGCAGCCGGTGCTTGGAGGCAAGCGCTGGCCGCTCGATCTCGCCGAGCGCGAGGCGGTCGTCGCGGTGCTTTCCATGGGCAATCCGCACGCCGTGCAGACGGTCGCCGATGTGGATTCGGCGCCGGTGAGCACCGAAGGGCCGTTGATCGAGCGCCATCCCAGGTTTCCGCGGCGCGTGAACGCGGGGTATATGCAGCTTGTCACGCGCTCGCACATCCGGCTTCGCGTATGGGAGCGCGGTGCCGGTGAGACGCTTGCCTGCGGCACCGGCGCCTGCGCGTCCGTCGTCGCGGGCATCCGCGAGGGGCTGCTCGGCGATGCGGTTCGGGTCGATACGCGCGGCGGCCGATTGACGATACGCTGGGCGGGCGGGGAAAATGATCCAAACTGCGCGGTGTGGATGACAGGTCCCGCCGTATCCGTGTTCGAAGGGGAGATCGAAATTGAAAGCTGACGATGTCGCGCGCTACCTGCGGGAGAACCCCGGCTTCTTCGAGAGCTACGCTGACATGCTCGCGGAGATCACGGTTCCGCATCCGCACGGCGGGCGCGCCATCCCGCTCTCGGACCGCCAGATGCTCGCTTTGCGCGAGAAAGGCAGAGCGCTCGAGTCGCGCCTGACCGAGCTACTGCAGATCGGCGAGGAGAACGACGCGATCGGCGAGAAGATGCACCGCCTGAGCCTTGCGCTGCTTTCCGCGCCCGACCTGCAAAGCCTCCTGACCGTGCTCTATCTGCACTTGCGCGAGGACTTCGCCGTGCCCCACTCCGCGCTGCGAATCTGGGGTGTGAGAGGCGGGGCCCTGCCGGGTGTGGGGGATGCCGCGGAGTTCCGTCCGGTGGGGGAGCAGCTCAAGCGTTACGCGGCGTCGTTGTCGCAGCCCTTCTGTGGCCCGAGCGGGGATGCAGAGGCCGCGGCCTGGTTCGGCGAGGGCGCCTCGCACGTTCGCTCGGTGGCCCACATGGCCCTGCGCGACAAGGAATGCTTCGGGATGCTTGCGCTGGGCAGCGAGGACGTGCTGCGCTTCTATCCAGAAATGGGCACCCTGTACCTGAAGCGCATGGGCGAGCTCGCGGGCGCGGCCCTGTTGAGATTTCTCTAGCCGCGGCCGGCGGGAATGGCGAACGACTCCCGCCACAGGCTGCTCGAAGAGTTTCTCGATCAGCTCGCGCACCAGCGTCGGCTGAGCCCTGGAACTGCGCGCAATTACCGCCGTGCAGTCGAAGAGCTCTTCGCCTTGAATGATGGTGTGTCCCTGAAGAGGCTCGAAGCGGAGCATATGCGCCGCACCGTGTCGCGGTTGCACGCGCGGGGTATGTCGGGCCGGACCATTGCGACCCTGCTCTCGGGCTGGCGGGGTTTCTTCAATTGGCTCGTCAAGCACCGCAGCTTTCCCCACAACCCCTGTGTCGGTTTGCGCGCGCCGAAAAGCGCGAAGGGGCTGCCCAAGGCGCTTTCCCCGGACCTCATGGCGCAGCTGCTTGAGGCTCCGGCGCAGGGACCGGCGCAATCGCGGAACAAGGCCATGTTCGAGTTGTTCTACTCTTCCGGACTGCGGCTTGCCGAGCTGGTGAGCCTCGATGCCGCGGACGGCGAAGGCATGCGGCGGCAAGCCGAGGTCACCGTGACGGGCAAGGGGGCGAAGACGCGCACCGTGCCGGTCGGAAGCAAAGCCTGCGAAGCGATCGCGGCCTGGCTCGCCGAGCGCGCCAGCCTCGCGAGGCCCGGGGAAACGGCGCTCTTCGTCGGCGCGCGCGGCCGGCGCATAGCGCACAGCTCGGTACGCTACGCTCTCGCGCACTGGGCGCGGCGTCTAGGCCTGCCGCAGCATGTCCACCCGCACATGCTGCGCCACTCCTTCGCCACGCACCTGCTCCAGTCTTCCGGAGACCTGCGCGCGGTGCAGGAAATGCTCGGGCATTCGAGCATCTCGACCACGCAGGTCTACACCCATCTTGATTTCCAGCACCTCGCCAAAGCCTATGATGCCGCGCACCCGCGAGCGAAGAGGAAAACGCAGATGCCGGTGAAAAAACCGTGAGCGAAACGCCTTCCGCTCCGCCGCTGAGGGAGCTCTTTCTTCGATTCACGCAAGTCTCATTGTCCGGATTCGGAGGCGTCATGCCGTTCGCGCGCCGGATGCTGGTCGAAGAGCGCCACTGGCTGAGCGCCGAGGAATTCACCGACGTCCTGAGCCTGTGCCAGTTGCTCCCCGGCCCCAACATCGTCAACGTCGCCGTCTGCGTCGGGGCGCGCTACCACGGCGTCCGCGGGGCCGCCGCCGCATTCGCCGGACTGATGGCGGCGCCGTTCTTCATCATGCTCGCCCTGGGCGCGCTCTACACCGAGTACGGCCATCTTCCGGCGGTTTCGGCCGTGTTCCGCGGGATTTCCGCCGCGGCGGCGGGTCTGGTCGTTGCCATGGGCCTCAAGATGGCAGCGAGCCGGCGGCTGCGTTCAGCAATGGCGCTGTTCGCGGTGATGACTTTCATCGGCATCGCGCTCATGCGCCTGCCCCTCGTCGTCTTTCTGCTCGGCGCGGCGCCCTTGAGCGTCGCCGCGACGCTCTGGAGGGCGAAGTGAGCGAAGAAACTCTGGCGCAGCTCGCGATGGATTTCTCGGTACTGTCCCTGATCGCGGTCGGCGGGGCGATCACCGTCCTTCCCGAAATGCATCGCAGCGTCGTGGAGGTGCACGGATGGATGAGCGGCGCGCAGTTCGCCGACCTCTTCGCGCTCGCCCAGGCGGCGCCCGGGCCGAATATTCTCGTGGTCAGCTTGATCGGTTGGAAAGTGGCGGGGTTGGCCGGTGCGGCGGTAGCGACCGCGGCCGTTTGCGCGCCTTCGTGCGTGCTGACGTTCGTCGTCTCGAGAATCTGGCAGCGCTTTCGGGGCGCACGCTGGCGCAGGGCCGTCGAGGACGGCCTCGTCCCCGTGACGGTCGGTCTGATGCTCGCCGGCGGATACCTCATCACGCTCTCCGCCGACCACTCGTGGCGGGCTTTCGCGACGACGGCGGTCACGGCGGCCTTTGTCCTGACGACGAGGGTCCATCCCCTCTGGCTGTTTGGCGCAGCCGGGCTGAGCGGCCTCGCCGGCTGGGTTTAGCCCTCGCTCGCCCGTGAGCGCCGCGCCCCAACTCGCTCTGAAGCCCGGGCGCGAGCGCTCGCTCCTGCGGCGCCACCCGTGGATCTTTTCCGGCGCGATCGCCGAGGTCCGTGGAGCGCCGCGCAGCGGCGATACCGTGGAGGTCCGGTCTGCCGACGGCCGTTTCCTCGCCTGGGCGGCGTACAGCCCCGCCTCGCAGATCCGGGCCCGCGTCTGGAGCTTCGAGGAGACGCAAATTCCCGGCCCGGATCTGTTCGGAAAAAGAATCGAAGCAGCGCTCGCGCTCAGGCGCGCAGAAATTCCACCGGAAACGACCGATGCGATGCGGCTCGTGCACGGAGAGTCGGACGGGCTCCCGGGCCTCGTCGCCGACCGCTACGCGGATACGCTGGTCGTACAGCTTCTTTCCGCGGGCTGCGAGAGATGGCGCGAAGCGCTGATCGCGATCCTTCGCGAGCGGAGCGGGTGCGCCGGGATCCATGAGCGCTCCGATACCGAGGGGCGCGAG
>Ga0137384_10000600_pt1 | contig 27717 bp, 22 predicted proteins | sample SagtaG_2_FD_104922 | JGI IMG/M metagenome (GOLD analysis project Ga0137384, IMG submission 104922) | Vadose zone soil microbial communities from Sagehorn Ranch, Mendocino, California, USA - Sage2_R_60_16 metaG | ecosystem: Environmental > Terrestrial > Soil > Vadose zone | place: USA... | reverse complement strand
GCTTACCAATGAGGTGGTCAACACGGCAGAAGACGCCTGGAAAGTGGTGATGGCCTACGCTCGTCGGTGGCAGATTGAGATGGCTTTCCGCAACCTGAAAAGCGAATTGGCCATTGAGAGTGTGCGCGTCTACGACTGGGAGGCCCGTCTCAAACTGCTCGGCATGCTGACTCTGGCCTACGCGTTTCTCATGGATCTGATGCGAAAGCCTGGGAGAACGGCTCGCGATTGGCTGATCGATGACGCCTGCCATCGTAGTGGAGAACACCTGCGCCACGTGGAGATCCCCTTTACCCGCTTGCGTATCGCTCTCTCCAAACTCTGGCTGGCCTACCCGTGTTGTTTTGTGCGCCGAGTGGCTTTGCGCCTCTAAGTCCAGCCCTTGCCCACCCCTCGCCGTCGCGCCTCCCTGCGCTCCTCCCCGTGGTCAGGGACACCTCCTCGTGTCTTCTTTCCCAAAAGGGACACGCGCAAAAACGATTTGAACGGGAGAACCGATCATTCCTGCACCTGTTGTGCCTTCTCCTCGGCTTCCTTTTTTCTGCTGGGCTTTCTTTTCCCTCCAGGAAGTCTTTCCGGAAACTGAGAGAGGAAGAGATTATCGGCGATAATCTCTTCCTCTCTCAGTTTCCGGGATGACTCATGTTTATATTCCATTGTTAGACACGCATGATAATATTGAAAACGATGAGGATGAGTGCCACGACGAGAAGTAAATGGATTACTTTGCCCGCGACACGAAACATTAACCCCAGTAGCCAGAAGACGACGAGTACAACGACGACGACCCAAAGAAGATGAAGCATGACAGATCCTCCTTCTCGTTTTACGGTGGGTCACAATGCTATTTTGCTCGACAAAAGACTATGAGCTTATGACATAGTATACAGTATAGCGAAAATACACGCGCCTAGTGTGGAAGCTGGAGAGACCATGATACAAAAAGAAGCACGACTATTGAGAATGGGAGTATTAGGGGCAGGTCCTATCTCGCAGGCCGCCCATTTTGATGCCTGCCGCAGGGCGCGCAATGTCGAATTGTACGCGATCTGTGATGTGGCGGAAGACCTGGTGACCAGGATGGCTACCATCCATGAGCCCCGCACCACCTATCTGAACTATGATGAGATGCTGGCTGATCCACAGGTCGAGGCAGTCATCATTGCTATAGCAGATCAGTTCCACGTCTCAGCAGCTTCCAGGGCTCTTGCTGCAGGGAAGCATGTGCTGGTGGAAAAACCGCTTGGGGTCACCGTTGAGGAGTGCGAAGCGCTACGCGAGCAAGTGCAAGCGTCTGGACTCCTGTTACAGGTTGGGACGATGAAGCGGTTCGACCCAGGCATTGCCTTCGCCCGTCAGTTTATCAAGGAAGATATGGGGCAGTTGCTCGCGCTCAAAGCATGGTACTGCGACTCGACGTACCGGTACACTATGACGGACAACCTTCAGCCCATCCTGGTCACCAGCGCTCGCGCCAGGCGACCAGCGGGCAACCCGAAAGCGGATAAACGACAGTATTATTTGTTGACTCATGGCAGTCATCTCGTCGACACAGCCCGCTTTCTGGGGGGTGAGATCGCGCGCGTTCAAGCCAGGCTCGTTGAGAAGTTTGGAGCGTATTGCTGGTTTGTCGCTACTGAATTTGCAGATGGCAGTGCGGGTCACCTTGATTTGACGATGGCGGTGCGGATGGATTGGCACGAGGGCTTCCAGGTGTACGGTGAATACGGCAGCGTGATTGGCAAGACCTTTAATCCCTGGTATCTGCGCTCGAGTGAGGTGGAGTGCTTCTCGGTGCGTGATGGGCAGTACCACCGGGCGCTCGGTGCGGATGCGCATGTCTATCGACTGCAACTTGAGGGCTTCGCGGATACGATTCTGCATGGCGCTCCTCTGCTTGGTGCAAGTATCGAAGATGGGGTGGCAGCTTTGCGAACTCTCGTCGCGATCTCGCGTTCTGTCGAAAGCAGAGCGTGGATTTCATTGGCCGATGTGATGGGAGGCGTGTGATGCGACTGGGGATTTTCGCCAGGACGTTTTCCTGTCCAAGTTTGGAGGAGGTGTTTGATGCTGTGAGAGGGCATCAATTGGATTGCGTCCAGTTCAATATGGCCTGTGCTGGCCTGCCAACGCTGCCAGATGATGTCGATCCTTCCCTCGCAATCCGTATTCATGATGCATCGATGAGCAGAGGCATTGAGATCGCGGCGATTTCTGGGACTTACAACATGATCCATCCAGACATCAAGGTGCGCGAGGTAGGCCAACGCCGTTTACGGGTATTGGCATCGGCCTGTCATGGAATGGGAACATCTGTGATCACCCTCTGCACCGGTTCGCGCGACTCTGAAGACATGTGGCGTTGGCATCCAGAGAACGCGTCTTCCCAGGCCTGGTCGGATTTGCTGTCCTCGATGGAGGTCGCTCTGCGGATTGCCGAGGAAGAGCAGGTCACGCTGGCGTTTGAACCGGAGCGGGCAAACGTTGTGAATACAGCAGCAAAGGGCCATACATTGCTTGTCGCGATGCAGTCCCCTCACCTGAAGGTGGTGATGGATCCCGCGAATCTGATCGCGCCGGCTGATGAACGCCAGATGAGCAAGGTGCTCGATGAGATGTTCGACGCGCTCGGAGAGCACATCGTCATTGCCCATGCCAAAGATCGAGGCGCGGATGACGCCTTCAAAGCTGCTGGCGAGGGTATTCTTGACTACGATCACTATGTGTATTTGCTGAGGGCAGTTGCCTTCGATGGTCCTTTGATCCTGCACGGTCTCGGTGAAGGACAGGTGGATTCTGCACTCCAGTTTCTTCGTGGCAAGCTCCAGAGGAGTATCTGGAGGGACAACGCACCTCCCCAGAGGCATTAGAGCTCGGCTGCTGTTTGTCGCACTTGTCGCACTTGTCGCACTTGTCGCGGTTGTATTAATTGTTTCACTTGTTTCATTTGTTTCATTTGTTTCACTTGTTTCGCATGTAGGTGGACGTTTTGCTTACGGGAGCAAATGGCTTCATTGGAAGCGATGAAGCGGAGACGATCACGAGATCGTCTAATTCAAGAATATTGCCGAAGGGAAGATGTCAGCCGAGAGAAGGCCTGATTGCCGATGTCTACGCGGCTCAAGGTGGGAAGATCGTGCAGATGCAAGCTTACAGCGACTCTGAAGAGGCACGCAGAGCAGTCGGGCTTCCGTCTCGCCACTGAACGGTTCCCTGTTTTTGGCACAGCAAAGCTCCTGTACAAAAGGACAGGACCACTCAGGCTATAGGGACGATATACTTCTGACAGAAAGATGAGATACTCTCCCAGGAGAAGCAAAGACGTTTGCTTTTCCTGAGAAAATGGAGTGTGAAATTGTCTCATACTGGGAAGTTAAAAGGTGCAGGGTGAGTAAGTTTACAGAAGCAGAGCTGGAATATTTACAGACGCAACGGCTTGGACGACTGGCAACCGTGAACGAGCGAGGTGAGCCACAGGTCGCGGCGGTCGGCTTTCGCTATAATCCTGAGCTCGATACCATTGATATCGGTGGATATGACATGGCGAACACGCAGAAGTTCCGCAATATTGCCCGTAATGGCCTGGCGTCTTTTTTGGTAGACGATGTGCAGCCTCCGTGGAGGACGCGCAGCATGGAGATACGCGGGTATGCCCAGGCTCTTCCCGAAGGTGGGCAGTCCATTGTACCCAACAGAAGTCTCGCCTTGATACGCATAACTCCCAAGCGCATTATCTTCTGGGATGCGACCACTGATCCTCCTGTAGGTTCAAAGCGCAATGTGGAATGAAGTAAGCAGGAAGATGGTATGGGAGTGCAATCAAATATAGCTTAGAGCATGTTTGGCCACTGGTGACTCGTTTCACAGGGAGAAAGGGGTCGTGTCACTTGCTATCGAGATGGGCCCATCTCGATAGCAAGTGACACGATATGGGAGGAAACCTCCTTGTTCATCTTTTGGATGTGCTATCATTCTGTTCGCAGGGCGACGATCGGGTCGAGGCGGGCGGCTCGCACCGCGGGGTAGAGCCCGAAGCCGATGCCGATGATCGCTGCTACGCCGAATGCAATGAGGATCGCGAGGGGACTCACGACCAATGGCAAGCCCAGGGCTGCTGAGATTCCTAACCCGGCTAGCAACCCGATGAGGATGCCGATCACCCCGCCTATGACGCTCAAGACGACTGCTTCGATCAAGAACTGGTTGCGGATATCGCTGCGCCGCGCACCCACCGCCATGCGAATGCCGATCTCCCGGATGCGTTCGGTCACCGAGACCAGCATGATATTCATGATGCCGATGCCGCCCACCGTCAACGAGATCGCGGCAATGCCGACCAGCAGGGCGGTCAGCAGCGTCGTGGTCTGTTGCGCCGTCTGTAGCAGCTGATTCGCGTTGAGCACCCGGAAGTCATCGGTTGCGCCCGCCGCGATATGGTGTTGCTTCTCCAAAGTCGTCGTGACGTTTTGCTGCACCTGCGCTACATTGGTCGAGCTATCGACCTGGATCTGGATTTGATCGACGTACAGCGAGTTCTTCAGGCGATCTTGCGCCGCGGTCGACGGGACAAAGATCACGTCATCGGCATTGCCGAACCCCGACGAGCCTTTGGACTGCAAGGTGCCCACGACGCGGAAGAGTTGATTATTGACGCGGATCGTCTGTCCAATGGGGTCAATGCCCGCCGGGGTGAAGAGATTGTCCACCACGGTCTGGCCGATCACGGCGACAGGCGCAGCTCCGAGCTGATCGCCGGTACTGAACCAGGCGCCCCTGGCCAGTTGCCAGTTCTGCAGGCTTTGATAGCTGGGGGAGACTCCCTGCACCTGGGTATTCCAGTTGTGGTTGCCGTAGATCGCCTGTGCGCCCACACTGATGACCGGACTGATATTCGCCACGTGGGGAATAGGGGTGAGGGCCTGAACATCACTCATGGTGAGGGTCTGGGCCGTCCCCTCCCCCTGGAAAGCGCCATTGCGGGAGGCGGACCCGGATTGGATCACCAGGACGTTGGTGCCCAGACCGGCTAGGCGCTGGTTGAGCGTGACGCTGACACCTTGCGTCAGGGTCACGATGGCAATGACGGCGGCGACGCCGATGATCACGCCCAGCGTCGTCAAGAACGAGCGCAGCTGATTGGCTCGAAGCGCTTTCAGAGCAGTGCGAAAGTTCGCACCGATCAGCAAACCTCGTCCGCGAGGCTGCAAGCGTGATGGAGAAGGCATCGTCGGAGATGCCGGCGGAGAGATGATACTGCTCATTGGGTTTCCTCCTGGATCTGCATACCACCGGCAGCGGAATTGCTTTTTACGGCAGCGCTCCAATCCGCCTGTGCTGAGCGCAGAGCGGCAACCGGCTCATCGCTCACGACACGGCCATCGCGCATCACGACCTGCCGCCTGGTGTAGGCTGCGATCTCCGGGTTGTGCGTGACGATGATAATGGTGATCCCACGCGCGTTCAGGGATTGCAGGGCTGCCATGATCTCCAGGCTCGTGCGGCTGTCCAGGTTGCCGGTTGGTTCGTCGGCCAGCAAGAGCGAGGGGCTGTTCACCAGGGCGCGTGCGATGGCGACACGTTGTTGTTCTCCCCCGGAGAGCTGCGTTGGCAGATGGGAGATACGATCTCCCAGCCCGACCAGTTGCAGCGCCCTGCGAGCACGACGTTCCTGCTCTTTTCCTGAAAACCCCGCATAGATCATTGGCAGCATGACATTGGTGAGCGCTGTATCACGCACGAGCAGATTAAAGCTCTGAAACACGAAACCGATGCGCCGATTGCGGATATCGGCGAGGTCGTCGGGGCGAAGGCGGCTGACCGGCATTCCTGCCAGGAAGTAGTCGCCGCTCGTCGGATGATCCAGGCAGCCAATGAGGTTCATGAACGAGGATTTGCCTGAACCCGATGGTCCCATGATGGCAACGAACTCGCCTGGATAGACCTTGAGTGAGACGCCACGCAGGGCATAGACGCTTGTTTCACCGAGTATATAGGTCTTTACGAGACGACGCGTGACGATTACTGGCCAGGGTCTGCTACCGTTCTGCTGGCCCGGCTCAGATTGAATGAGTTGATCACCGTGAGATGATGAGTGGACATCGTGTTGAGTCACATTCACTCTCCTTCCTTGTATATATAGAAGCAGCTGTGGCCCTAGCCACCGTTCGAGGTACTGGTGGCGATGGTCTGACCCTCGGATAGGCCAGAGAGTACCTCGTACATCGAGCCGTTCGAGAGTCCCAGCACGATAGGCACGGCAGCTAACTGCCCATTGGACGAGGTGACCACAAATGCCGGATTGGGATTGTCATTGGTCACCGGATTGGGATTGGTGTTCGTCCCGCTGTTGACCCCGGTGCTCTGCAGCGTAGCCAGTTGCTGGTGTGCCTGGGTCAGAGCCGTGGCGACCTGGCTTTGACTGATAAGGCCCTGTGTCTGGGCGGACTGCGCAAAGTTCACGGCACTGACCGGGATGAGCAGTACGCTGGTGCGGCTCTGCGTGTTGATGGTCACATTGGCCGTCATGCCCGGCAGAAGGTTCGCTCCCTGCAGACTGTTCATGTCCACGTTCACTGTCACCGGATAGGTCACGACGTTGGAGACGGTCTGTCCCTGCGGCGCGATCGCATGCACGGTTCCCTGAAACTGCTGTGTGCTATAGCCCCCAACGGTGAACGTGACCGCATTCCCCACGGCCACCTTTGCGATATCCACCTCGTTCACATTGGCGACGATGGAGAGAGACGATGTGTCGACGATCACAATGAAATGCGTGCCGCTAGTGCCGACGCCACTGGAAGCGCCAACCGTGCCGTTGACCGCAGTGACGGTACCAGCGTGTGGCGCTGTGAGGGTGGCATTGGCCCCGGGTGTATTACCCGGAAGCGTTGACGCATCGAGTTTGGCGAGAGTCTGCCCGGCTGTCACATGCTGGCCCACACTGACATCGATCTCCGAGATCTTGCCCGTAGCGACAAAATCGGCATTGTACAGCGTCCCCTGGATTGGTCCGGTGGCGCTGGCCGTGATGTTCAGGTCACCCTTGACGACGGTCTGGCTTTGATACGTGGCCTGCGGGCTGCGAGGACGGAGGAGGGCAATGGCCAAACCAGCGAGGACGATCACCAACAGCACGAGAGCGATAATGGTTATCCAACGCCTCCCTCCTCCCGGCTGGGGGCCTGTGGGCCTACTATGATCGGTGGAGATGGGCGGGCTCTCTTCACCAAAGAAATCGACATCATCTTGTATACGAGGTCGATCAAGCATCTGATTTTCAGTTCTTTGTTGCGATTCCTGCATTGAATTTGTGAACTCCTCTCAGTTTTTTCTTGTGGAGGGCACCTTGAGAGGTGCCCTGGAGCAGCGTCGAACTTCCACAGGGGTCTAGCAGCCTTCCAGGCTTCTTTGCCTTGTTGGGGGAGTTGCCGTACCTTCGGGTTTTTGCGCTACACCTAAGATAGCTGCCAAACCTGTAGCTGGTATGAAGCTGAGATAAAGATTTGGTAAAGGGGTTCGGTGCGGCTCTTAAATTGGTGGCCACGCTATCTGGAGGGGAGAGCTATTTGTGTTATGATTTGTTGTGTAAAGGGATGAGCATGATAGTTAGACATTTGGAGATCTTGCGTGTCATCCTGAGCGCAGCGAAGGATCTGGCTCGACGGACACAGAGATCCTTCGCTGCGCTCAGGATGACATGCAGGCCCCCTCTCAAGCCCGCTCACCGGAAGTCTTCTCTCCAAATGCCTACATGATAATGTGAAGGTATAGAGGTAGAAAGTATGACGAAGGTGAGAAAGTGGCGACTCGTATTCTATTAGTGGACGACGATCCTAAGATTATTGCGCTGCTGAGGCGCGGCCTGGCTTACGAAGGCTTTGAGGTTTATACAGCCATGGATGGTGATGCTGGCCTGGCAGCGGCGCAAAAGTATCAACCCCACATTGTGCTCCTCGATATCACGATGCCAGGGCAGGATGGCTTCGAGTTGTGCCGCCGCTTGCGCCTCCATGATGACATAGCTATCATCATGCTCACTGCTCGCGATGATGTCGAGGACAAGGTGAACGCCTTGAATCTCGGGGCTGATGACTATGTGCCCAAGCCGTTCGCCTTCGATGAACTGGTGGCTCGCATCCGCGCAGTGCTGCGCCGTCACAATGTGAGCGGGGAACTCCTCACCTATGCCGACCTGGAAATCAACCAAGCGACACGAGAGGTGCAGCGCGCCGGAAGCCCGATAGAGCTGACTACCCTGGAGTACGAACTGCTGGTATTGTTCATGCACCATCCCAGGCAGGTGCTGACCCGTGACCAGATACTGGAACGGGTCTGGGGCTACAATGACGAGACCGAGACCAATGTCCTGGACGTCCACATCGGCCACCTGCGCCAGAAGTTAGAGGCGTATGGCAGTCCCCGGCTGATCCAGACGATCCGGGGCATTGGCTACGCCCTGAGAGGGTGAGGGTAAGTTTATGAAAATCCGCACCCGTCTCACGATCCAATTCATCCTCACTATGGCAGGGATATTGGGCGCATTTGCTGTAGCCATCCTGTTGTTCACCAGTTTAAACCTGGACAAGGGCATCGAAGTGGCAATGCATGAGAGCGCTATCGCGATCACTAGCCATATTTCCCAACGTCCAGGAGGATTGTACACTAGCTCGCAACAAGAGCTGGATACGCTCGCCCCGCCCGACATGGCCGTGCAAGTGCAGGATCAGAGTGGGAAGGTGCTGGCCAGTTCAACCAGCTGGAAGGAACGGAACCTACCCGCATCGTTGCTTCGGAACGTATTTGCAACTGACCAGGCACAGCGAGTGACGGCGGGCAAGATAGATATCTACCTGTATCGTCACGCGGTGTTTGTTGGCGGGCGCCTGCAGGGATACGTGCTTGTTGTCCACTCAGCAGAAATTAGCGCCCTTGCCCTGAGACTGCTGATCGGGTTCCTCATACCTGGAGTGATCGTGAACATAGGAATCGCGGGACTGCTGGTCTGGCTGCTCGTGCGTCGAGCAACGCGCCCCCTGGAACGCCTGGCCGCCACAGCCTCTGAAATTGCTGCCGTCAGCGATCACTCCCTCCGCCTGCAGGCGGAGGGGCCACCAGATGAGATCACGCGCATGGCCCACACGATCAATGGCATGCTCCAGTCCCTGGAGGATGCCTATCACCAGGTGCAGGAGGTGAACGATCTGCAGCGCCAATTCCTGGCGGATGTCTCCCACGAACTGCGCACGCCGCTGACGATCATGCTGTCATCCCTTGACCTGGTCAAGAAGGAAGGGGGAACGGACCCGGACTTCCAGGCCAGCGCCCTGGAGAACATGCGGGTAGAGGCCGAGCGCATGGCGCGTATGGTGACGCAGTTGCTGTTGCTGGCGCGTACTGACGCTAGCGCTACAGTAACCCGCGAACCACTGCTGGTGGCTGATATCGTGACCGACGTCGTGGCCGACATCAGCCGCAAGGAACAACAGGCAGGTAGCAAGATCAGGGTAGAATATCGTGGGCTTGCACAACCGGAGGATGCTGTTGTTGCAGGCAACGCGGATTATCTGAAACAGTTGTTTCTGATTCTGTTGGAGAACGCCTTCAAATACACACCTGATGGCGGACACGTAGAGGTGAGCAGCACATTGAAGGGGGACAGGGTGACCATCACCGTCGCCGACACGGGCATTGGTATTGCCGAAGCCGATCTGCCCAAAGTGTTTGACCGTTTCTACCGCGCCGAAAACGCCCGCTTCCGTTCGGGCCTGGGACTGGGTCTCTCCATTGCCCAGGGCATCGCCCAACAACATGGAGGCAAGATCACGGTCGACAGTACGCCTGGTCGAGGGAGCCGCTTTACTGTCACCTTGCCGCTGCTCATCCAGGTGGATACGCCCGAATCGTTATCCGCCGGAGAACCTCTCGCGGGCGCTCCGAAGACGTGAGCGACGTCCAATGTTTCTTTGTGGTAAGATGGCTTTTCAGTACATCGATAATTGCCAAAGAAAGAAACAGGAACAATCACGTGCGACTACATGTCTTTTTCACGCCAGCCGAAATAATCACAAGCGGAGCTCAGCAGGATGATATCTACATTGTAATCGATCTTATTCGCGCCACTACGACGCTCGCGGCGATGTTTGACCAGGGGGCGGCGCGAGTCTTTGTAGCGGGCAGCGTTGCACAGGCGCGGAAGGCAAAACAACAATTTCCGGGGCGCTTGTTGTGTGGTGAACGCAATGTGAAGCCTGTACCAGGCTTTGATTATGGCAACTCGCCCGTACAGTTTTCACAGCTCGACCTCTCCGGGCGCGAGTTGATTCTTACCACGACGAATGGTACGCGGGCCTTCTTTGGCTGCCCGGAAGGTGCTATGCGCCTGGCTGGCTGTTTCTATAATGCTCGCGCAGTTACGTCGTACGCGCTGAGGCTGGCGCGGGAGCGCAAGAGCAATATCGCGCTGGTCTGCTCCGGCGAGCTGGGATATTTCGCGCTTGACGATAGTGTGTGCGCGGGCTTTTTCGCGCTTGAGTTGCAGCGCTATAGCGAGGAGCTTCCTCAGGAGACGCCGCTCCTTTACCATGAGAGCGTCAGCGCGGCTATCGCGCTCTATCAGGCTTATGAGCCGCCGAAGGTGTTGGATTACTGCGAATCTGCGCAGAGCGTCTTTCGCGCCGGGTTGAATGATGATCCCTATTTTTGCCTGCGGACTAGCGAGAGTACGAGTGTGCCGATGGTTGTGGGGAAAGAAGAGGGGACGGGGATGTTGGTTTTGGAGAAGTAGGAGTTGCCAGCCTCCGACGTTGAAGTAGGCGGTGGCTACGTCGAGCGAGTGTCCCCTGTGGTGGTGCAGGAGGTCGTTGAGGACGTCGGCCATGTTGTGTTGCTGGTTGTCGATGACGAATGGGATGGTCATAAGGTAGCCTCGAATGGTGCGATAGAAATGTGCATTATTCTGTCCGATTTTGCGACATAAATTTTTACCGATTGATGAGTTATGCTGACTCAAGATCAAATAACTGGCGAATCCAGGTTATGAGTTGTTGAGCATGTGAAGCGGTGGCATCAAGATAACGTGCAGTAATAGCCACACCCATTGGCTTACCTGGCTCTTTTTGCCACGCAAGCCAGGTATGAATGCATGCCTTACTTTCATACACATTATGAAAACGACGGTCCGTTTCAATAGCCTTAACCTCTTCTACAATGTTCTTAGCCTTAGGCCAGAGCACATCATCTGAAGGTACCAAGAAACGAACAAAATCCTCTAATGCGCCAGAAATTTGGTTATTAGGCATGAGCCAAATCCCAGCTACAGGAAGCCCTTCTTCTTTAAGAATAAGGCCATCTGGGTTGGGATTAATTGGCAAAGAGCTATAACCTAAACCATTCAAAATATCATGTACTCTTTGCCAACGTGCAGTAAGATTAGTATCAGCATCTACAATAATACCAAATCGTCTCATTTCATCGATTTTAAGATAAGTTCTAAGCCTCTTTTCACTCAAGAGGTTATCGATACCTTCGTGGTCTTTGATCTCAAAATGCTCATTCTTGATTTTAAATTGCTGAGGAATTCGGTGGTAGCCTAGTAGATGACTTAGTACATGTTTATCATCATTACCCTCAACTAGCAAATAGTTTTCATACTTGTCCTCTTTAACCACACTATCATTCATAATCAACGTACCTCAATCTGCTCACGCGTAGCAATGCCCAATTCCTCTTCATCAAACAACGTGACATTGACTGCGCCTTTTTTGATAGATAATCGGATAACTATTCCTTCTTCCTGGGCATTTTCCTGGGCAGCCTGCTGGAACGCTTTAATGCAATCCCAACTATGTGTTGTAGCAAAAACCTGGACATTAAGACGACGAGCCACCTGGAAAATCAGTCGCCATAGGTCTGGTTGCACGGAGTAGTAGAGGCCATTTTCAAACTCATCGATGAGAAGTATTCCATCTTTGGCATTGACGAGCGCTAACGAGATGCCAAGAGCGCGAAGCATCCCATCACCGAGACTGTATAAAGGAAGCGGCTCATCACTATCCTTGATCTTTACAATGGGAATACGCTCCCCACCGGAAAGCGGAGTGCTTATAAAATTGAGATCGACCAGCCCCGGAGCGATGAGACGGAGTGCAGCCAGCACATCAGCTTCGAATTTCGTCAAAGCAATACCATCCCACAATTCAATGAGACGATGCCCACTTAATCCATGTGCTGGCGTGAGCACACATGGAATTTCGTTAGAGTTCAACCTAAGTATACCTTGACGAAGCGATGGATCGATAGGATAACTCTGAGTGGCTCCGGCAGCCTGGATAGTGAAACGAGGAGCCAGGTTATCAGCAGTATAATCTTCTCTCGGCTCTAGCAGCCTTGTGTGAAGAGTACCATCGCGGGTTTCTGTAATAGACCAATCAATAGCGATAGAAAGCATCTCTTGCGGTGAATTAATGGGGCCGATCTGGATAGGCTGAAGCCCTGGCTTGATATCATTGCGCCCGTAGAACAGATACTTGAGGGCGACGAGCATATCTCTGACATTGACAAAGGGTTGTTTCACCTCATGCCGAGTTCTCATGATTTCCCAGATGAATGTTGGCGTTGAAGCTCGACTGGCATACAACTGTAATGCCTCAAGCAGGCTCGTTTTCCCAACATTATTTTTGCCGACGAGGAGGTTGACCCGGCCAAGATGCTCTATTTTCAGGTCGTGGAATGCACGGAAATTGCGGATTTCGAGTGAGTTCAGGATGAGGGTCTCCATTGCAAGCTTTTCCTCCAGTGTTGGTGTAGATGAAGTTCGTTCAAGTTGATCTTCTCTTGCTACAAGCTGACCTTCTCCTACAGGGCTTGTTTCTCTTGTCGAAGCAGGGTCTGTACTTCTTCTGGTGTCATGCTGCTACTGTATCCGCTTTGGCCTTGCTTTGCAAGCTTTTCAAGACTTGTGTATAGTTATGAATAGTTATTGATATACTTTGCTAAGTTCTCTGAGTAAATCATATTTCAGGCAGAATACAGGAGAAGCAATGGAAACACAAGACAAGGATATTATGGTTGGTATAAGTCCTGAGCTCTATCAACAAGTCAAGATTGTTGCTGCTCAGAAAAACCTTTCTATCCGGGAGTACCTCGAAGAAGTCCTCGAGGGAATTATGTCTCGTGAGACAAGTACCTCACAAGAGCAAGGGAGTCCTATGACTCATGAAACATTTGAAGAATTACGTCAATTACGTGAGCGCATCAAACGAAACCATCCCGGACAAACCTTTGACGATTCCACCGAACTTATCAGACAGATGCGTGAAGAACGCTCTCAGTATCTGGCTGACTAAATTTACCCTATTTCCCTCTGGATGAATGCTCTCTACTTACTATGTCTATTCCCTGACGGCCCTCTTTATCTGGTAATACTTTGAGGACCGTTACCAGCCAGTTCAGGGAATCGCGCAGGAGTTGCCAGCCTCCAACGTTGAAGTAGGCGGTGGCTACGTCGAGCGAGTGTCCCTTGTGGTGGTGCAGGAGGTCGTTGAGGACGTCGGCCATGTTGTGTTGCTGGTTATCGATGACGAATGGGATGCTGTTCATAAGGTGGCCTCGAATGGTGCGATAGAAATGTGCATTATTCTGTCCGATTTTGCGACATATTTTTTTTTACTCAGCATTAACGTACCCCCATAATGAGTTTTCACAAAATAATTCGGGTATCAGAACATTGCCCGAGGGCCGATCATGAGTTTTCACAAAATCACCTGGATACTGGAACACCCACGCAGGGCCGATCAATCGGCGATGTGCGCGATAAATCGGGTGCACGGTAAACCGGCACCTACGGGTGATTCATTTGGCAAAGTGCATCATTGCACTACTTACTATTTCTCTGGCGATGGAAAGGAAGCGGAATGAGGTTGACTCGACGCAGGCGCTCTACCTGTAGGTGTTGGAAGCCTCGGAAATTGCGGATTTCGAGTGAGTTCAGGTATACATAGTAAACGCTCGGCACCGCTGTTCACCATTGCCGTCAAGACTGCTAGTAAGGTTTGTATCGAAGCAACCGGAAAGAGTTATAGCTAGACCCTCAACTGTCAAACCTACTGGTATCGGCAGAGACAAGTAAAGCTTGCTTGCTAGAATAAGCAAAAAGCTTAACCCAAATCTAGTACTTTCCTACTATTTTTATGAGCTCTATGTACATATCGAGAAAAGGCTATACTACTCTTGTTCCGTGGTCATTGTCCTCGTACCAACTTCCAATTAGGGTTATCTGCGGATTTCGTCACCCATGTGAGCTAGACACATGCCGTTCATGAAATGTCTTAATTGGGGGAGGTTCTATGTTCCAGGGAGGGATAAATACTGAGAGTTCTGCTCTTCCTACACAGGACTTCCACTCGCTGTCCGACTCTTCGCTCAGAGACACGATTACAGCGACACTCATCCGTGAAGAGGCAGCGGAGAGCCTCTTACTCAGTCTTCAAGGAGATGCCGAGCTTGCAGCTCTCAATCAAGTCTTGAACAGATACAAGGCACAATGGTGGCTCAAGCATTTGAGCTGGGTTGGAGCTCATCCGGGGAGGTATTGGAGAGAGCAACTTGGAGAAGAGATCGAGGCGGCTCGTAGCGGCAAGAACAGCAGCTCTCAGAGAAAGAAATTTTCCTGGTGGTTCTTTCGCAGCTTCGATATGAGTGTCGAAGTCAAATATTCCTGCTCGGGATCTACCGCATTCGAACTCAGAGTGAGCATCAGTTCTGACTTCGCCACCAATATCAGCTTCGCTCATGGAGTAAAATATGAGTTGTCCCAACTTGATCTTGATCCGTTTTATGATATGACCTGGACTTGTCAATAGATGATCCTTCCAGTATGAACCTGGTCACACTTCACCATGAATGCGCGAAACTGCCAGGAAGTCGGCACAGGCAATCAAAGCCGCACCCCAGCGCCTTTCATCCACCCCTGAGAAGCCTATTATGGTTATGCTGCCTTTGTCACGTACAAGCGAATAGTCACGGCAGAGGTGACAATCTGTCCAACAAAATGGTACTGGCTATCTAACCACTTCTCGGCTGCCTGGGCCTTCAAAAAGGCAGTCCGATTTGGCAGACGAGCAACAATGAAGAATAATCGAGGATGCTGAGCACCATAGGCTGCCAGAGCAGTGAGATCAACGGCCGCATCATAGTTCGCAGGGCCGTGGTTCTCCCACGAAAAAGCGCCAGGGGAATCGGCGTCGAAGTGCGCATCGGACTGATATCGGGACAGATAGTACTCCACCGAGATCTGGCAGCCCTGCGCATTGGTGTAGCAGACCAGGCCATCACCTGGCTGATACCGCTGGACTAACCAGGAGGTGGGGATGTTCCAATTCTCTACCTGAGCATGCGCGTAGTACAGCGGCGTATAGTGAACGGCAAGCGCAATTAGAGCAGCAGCAAGTGCGATTTTCACTCCCTGAGAACGCAGGGTCGCAACCCCTAAGCCGACGAGCAAACAGAGTGGAGGCACAATGGTCACCAGGTAACGGGTCGAGAAGAGGCGGGTCTGACCTTGCGAAACAACGTAGCTGATGACCACTGGCAGGATCAACCAGCAGAGTAAAGCAAAAGCCATGGGCAAACGCTGGCGTAATGTCTCCTTCTCTTTTCCCGAAGCATGCGTGGTCAGGACGTTCTGGAGCGGTGTATGGGGAGGAATATGCGACAGCAGTGCGGCAAACAGACCAAGTCCACAGAACGTGACAAGCAGAGCCAGGTAGATCTTGCTATTCGCGCTGATATTGAAAAACAGGATGAACACGTTTTGGAGATGGGGAAGAGGAAGCCAGCCCGTTATCGATCCCCGACGTCTCACCAGGATCATCATGGGAATGCTCAAGATCCCACTGGCCAGCAGACTGGCCCCAAAGGCGAGGAGGCGCTTGCGGATCTGTACACGCCAGGAATTGGGCACGAGCACCAGGCCAGCGACCGTCGTCAGTTGTGCGAGGAAAATGAGTACACTGAACAGGTGGGTATAGAAGGCCAGGGTGATCGTGACAACATAGCAGAGCCACCAGCGTCTGGTCCGCGTTTCGTTGGTGAAGGCCGTGAAGAGCGCGTACCAGGCCAGACAGAGCAGGAGGAGTTGTAGGCTGTATCCCCGGGTCTCTTGCGCATAGGTCAGTTGCAGATCGTTCAGCAGATAGAGGCTGGCGCCGACGACCCCGGCCCACACGCCCAGGAACCGTCGTCCAAAGACAAAGAGGGCCAGGGTGCTCAGAGCGGCGAAAATCGCTGAGGGGAGGCGTACGACAAACTCGGTGGGGATGAGACTGAGTGCTCCGGTCAACTGGAGCCAGAAATGGAGGAAGAGATAATACAGTTCCATATTGGGCTCCACACCAAAGAGAATGTGCCACAGCAGGGGCAAGGGTTGGTGGGCAAGCTCAACGGAAAATGCTTCGTCGAACCAGATACTGGGGGTTCCCAGGCGATAGAGGTTGAAGCCCAGGGCCGCAAGAAACAAGACGCCACCAATGACCACATTTTGAGAGCGACGAAGCCTCTCCAGGAATCTTTTGGGGCGTGGTATCTCTGGCGGAGCTGCTACATCCGGCTCTAATTGATGTATATCAATATTGCAGACAAGATCGATAGGCTTCGGTTCCATCCACGTATGTTCTCCTTCCTCATCCTATGAACACGAGCTTTGAAATCGAGCCTAACCAGGAGATTAGGAATACTGTTTGCCTGTTCACCAGTACGTCAGGCAACTTATCTGTTGATTGTAACGAACGATTTCTATTTGCTGTAACGATAATGACCCTAAGATTTCAGACAAAAAATTTATTGGCTTGTAAGGTGTAAATCTGGTAAGATGCATTTCGTCCAGATTAATCCAGATGATGAAGTCATAGACAGTCCAAGTATTGGATGGAGCCAATGAACTACTCACGACGCTTAGGGGAAATTTCCCCTCACCAATTCCAAAGGGCGCTTGATCATTTTGATCTTGGCCTGTTTGTGCAAGCCGAACCGATCCCCTTTGGTTTGTTTGGGCAAAACGTCCTTGTGACCAGTACCAAAGGCGAGTTTGTGTTACGAGGAAATCCGCACTTCTCCTGGCAGTTTCCGACTGAACAATTCTATGTGCACCAGCTTCATGAACAGACCCCTGTTCCCGTTCCGTATCCGTATCTGATTGACGGATCACCTACTATCTTTGGTTGGAGCTATGCCATCATGCCTCGAATGCCAGGACTCCAGCTAGCAGACCAGAAGATAAAAGAGACGCTCAGGGCTGATGACAGAAAAAGCATTGCTCGCGCATTAGGAGAAAATCTCGCGTTGATGCAAGAACTGACCTGGCCCTTTTCAGGAAGATACCAGGTAGAGACTCAGGCTGTCCAACCCTTTGAGCTTCGACAAGAGCTTGCCTATCCTTTTCCTGTAGCATCGGATGCAAGAGCGAGCGCTCTCCAACCTCAAGAGGTGACATTCAGTGAACGCATCGTGGCGCGAATTCGCCATATGCTCTTGCAGGCATCCACATACAATGATCGGACTTCACCTGCTGATGTGGAATGGGTAGAAGAAGTGATTGAACAGGCAAAAGATGCGCTGGACAACCACTTCCAGCCTTGCTTTGTCATGGAAGATTATAAGGAGGCCAATGTCGTCTTGACGAACGTACAGGGGAGATGGAGCGTGAGTGGGGTATTCGATTTGATGGAGGGCTCCTTTGGAGATGGGGAGGCAGATCTGTCCCGGCAAGTAAGCATTTATGTGGAGGAAGAACCAAGCCTGGTGCGCGAGTTTGTCCAAGGCTTTATCACGAACAAACCTCTTCGTGCCGGATTTACCGAGCGGTTTCCCATCTATATGTTGCATGACCGCTTGATTGTATGGGAGTATGTTCAAAGAACCCACACCTTCTGGTGGGATGATCAATTGCCATTCCGCCAATGGGTAGAACGGTATATTTCTGCTGACGCACTTTTCTCGTAAAGATCAGCGGGCATTTGTTGACGAGTGAGGCTGACTTATGCACACTCGAAGATCTATTGCTCTCGTTCTAAGAAAGGAGACGGCACCTTAGAAACCACGATTTTTGTGTCTTGAAAATCTGGGTCACTATAGTATGCTTGCTAGATCTGCTCTAGGGTCTGTGTGATGAGCTGTTCAAAGGTGACGTCTTGCAGGAAAGCTGTGACCGGGATGACCACATTCAGGTCTGATCCGATGCGGTTCTTTAGCTCGACAGACATCAGCGAGTCGATGCCCAGTCGGTCGAGTTGCTGGTGAGCATCGAGCTTCAGCGAGGTGTGACCCAGCACCCTGGCAATCTGGTCGCTCAGGTACTGCATGAGCGTCTGCTGACGCAGTTCATCGTCCAGTTCAGCCAGCATCTCGCTCGTCAGGTGCGGTCCCCCGGCTCCGTTCTCTTGCTGCGCTCCGGGCTCTTCGAGCAGGTGGGCGAAGAGTGAAGACCTGGTCAAGTTCGGGTAGAACTGGCTCCACTTGGGCAGGTTAAACGACATCACACCGACCTGTGGTGGGCTCTGGTGCAGCAGGCTCCTCAGGATCGCCAGCCCCTCTTTGGGCTTCATACTCGCGAAGCCACGAAAGTCCAGGCGCTCGCCCCGGTTCTCCTTCATGGCCTGACCGACCTCGCCCCAACGGCCCCAATTGATGCACAGCGCTGGATAGCCCTGCTGCCTGCGGTAGTAGGCCAGCATGTCCATGAATGCATTGGCCGCTGCGTAGTTGCCCTGGCCAGGCGAACCGATCAGTGATGCCGCCGACGAGAATAGGACGAAGTAGTCCAGCGGCTCATCCAGCGTTAGACGGTGGAGGTTCCAGGCCCCGTCTACCTTGGGTGGCATCACACCTAGAAAGCGCTCGCGGTTCAATTGCAGCAGGGTGCTGTCATCGAGCACGACGGCGCAGTGGAAGACGCCGCGCAGCGGTGGCATCTCGCGCCGTATCGCGACCAGTGCGTTCGCCAGTTGCTCTTCCCGTGCGACATCTCCCTTCAGTACACGCACGGCCGCTCCGGTTTCGCGCATGGCTTGCAGCGTGGCTTCCGCTTCCTCGGTACCTCCTCGGCGTCCCATGAGGACAAGATGTCGTGCGCCCTGCTCGACCATCCACTGAGCTGTTCGGAGGCCCACGCCGCCCAAGCCTCCGGTAATCAAGTAGGTACCGTCCGAGCGGAAGAGGGCCTCCGCCTGCTCCTGCCCATGCAGCAAGGCATGGCGAGTGAGCCTGGCCACGTAGCGCCTGTCGCCGCGCAGCGCGACCTCGTCGGCTTCTTCATCGGACCAGATTTCCCTGAACAGGGTTCCCAGGCACTCCTCTGAAGGGGTTGTATCGAGATCGATCAAGGTGCAGTGCAGATTCTGGTGCTCATAGACGATCACGCGCCCCAATCCCCACCTGGCTGCCTGTGACAGCGCGGTCGTCCTATCCTGCTCCTCGATGGTATGGACGCCGCTGGTTACTAGCCAGAGTCGGGAGGACGTCTCCTTCTTTGCTGCTGTCAATGCCTGGATCAAGTGCAGTACGCCAATGCTGACCAGGTCCTGGTTCGCACGCAGAGGTTGCCGCATGCTCTCGTTCACCGACGCCGTCAGCATGCCCCACAGGTACACGATGCCGATGGCCTGCTCACCGTTCTTACTGTACAACTCATCAAGGAGTCGGTCAAACTCCTCGGGGGTTGCCGGAGACAATTCATAATGCTGGTCTTCAACCTGCTTGTATGACTGGCCTGGCGTCACGATCACACAGTTTGCACCGCTGGCTCGCAAGTGTTGGACCAGTCCCTGCCCGAGCCCGTCGTGCTCGCTGAAGACCAGCCAGTTCTTGCGCGGTGTGCCCTTCGCACGCTGTTCGCTGCGAGCCTGCTGCTCCCAGTCGATGGTGTACAGTAACTGATTCAGACGCTGGCGCATGAAATCCTGCGTATTGCCGTCCAGCGATTGTAGGCGGAAGCCCAGCACCTCTAGCAGAACCCGCCCTTGCTCGTCGAGCAGGATGACGTCGCCTTCAAGGGTGCTTTGATCGCCGTTCGCCTCTGGCCGAACAATCGCGTGCGTCCACAGCTTGCCGCCAGGGACTGGCCGTTGGTAGAACTTTACCCGCTTCACCACCACCGGTACATAGGTATCCTCGTTCTCCTCAGGCAGGAACGGCGTGATACCTTGCAGGAAGGCGTCCATGAGCGCCGGATGTACCTGGTAGCCGGACATATCTTCAGCCACCCCTTCTGGGATCGTAATGTGCGACATCACCTCGCCCGGACGCCGCCAGACATGCGTGACGCCCTGAAAAAGTGGACCATGCTGGATGCCGCGAGCACGCAGGCCCTGATAGTATTTCGGAGCCTCCATCGCCAGCATCCACTCGCTCTGGACCTGCTCAGGTAACAGATGGATGATCTCCTCTCTCAGCAGCGGTTCCTCCTCGCGCCGCACGGTCACGCTGGCGTGCTGCGTCCACACCGCCGCCTGCTTATCCTGTCTCGCCTGTGTGCTGAAGAAGCATAGGGTCATCTTCCCCTCGTTCGCCTCCGGCGTCAGGATCACCTGCAGGGTCTGCGTGGTCCCTTTCGAGAAGAAGAGGGCCTTCGTGAGTTCAAGATCTTCGACGCTGAAGCGCTGCGGTCCGAAGATCTCAGTCGCGGCGGCGAGGGACAGCTCGATATAGGCCGCACAGGGCAGCACTGGCATATCATGCACGCGGTGGTCGCTCAGGTAGGGGAAGATCTCCGTATCAATGTCGGTGGTCCAGAAATACGTATTGGGATGGAGCGCTGACTGCATGCTTCTGCCAAGGATGGGATGGGACGTCCCGTCGCTGCACCGAGCCAGGAAAGATGAGATGGCGCCAGATTGAGGACGATCGATATTGGGGTTCCAGTAGCGCTGGCGTTGCCAGGGATAGGTCGGCAGGGGAACGTGATGTCCTCCGGTGATATACAGCGCGGACCAGTTGAGTGGGCATCCCTGTGTGTAGAGGGCGCCGAGCGTCGCCAGCATCGCGGCCCGTCCCTCCTCATCGCGCCGTATCGACGAGAGGGCCAGTCCGGACTTTTCGCTCTGCTCGATGGTCTGTCTGACGGCACCGACCAGGATCGGATGCGGGCTCATCTCCATGAAGATGCCGTAGTCGTCTTCCAGCAACGCCTGTATAGCGGCGAGGAAGAGCACTGGCTTGCGTAGATTGTTTACCCAGTACTGGGCCGCGAGCTCGCTCCCGTCAATGATTTCTCCGTGAACCGTCGAGTACATCGGAATCGCTGCCCTGCGTGGCTGCACGCGCTCCATAAGCCTGAGCAAGTCATCGCGCAGCGGATCCATCTGCGGGCTGTGCGAGGCGATGTCTACTTTGACGAGTCGGCCAAAGACGCCGTTGCGCTCGAGTATGGTCAGGATTTCGGCCAGTGTTTGCGGATCGCCTGACAGAACTGTCGAGCTTGCGCTGTTACTCACTGCCACAGAGACACGCTCTTCGTAGTCAGAGACAATCGTCCTTGCCTGATCAAGCGAGAGCTCTACGGCCGCCATAGCCCCCTTGCCGCTTGTACGGAGAAGCAACTTGCTGCGGGAGCAGATGATCCAGGCGGCATCCTCTAGACTGAGTGCTCCGGCCACATAGGCCGCAGCAACTTCTCCCATAGAGTGACCGACCACCATGTCAGGCTCGATACCCCACGAGCGCCACAGGGCGGCCAGGGCCACCTCGATCGCGAAGAGCATCGGCTGGATCACATCGATGTCGGAGAGGCGAGAATGGTCCTCGTCGGCCTGCAACTGTTCGAGCAGTGACCAATCAACGTAGTGGCGCATCACCTGGTCACATGCCTTGATGGCGGCGCGGAAAACCGGCTCCTGTTCGAGCAAATCGTGCCCCATGCCCAGCCACTGTGAGCCCTGGCCCGGGAAAATCCAGGCAATCTTCTGCTGCTTGTTGGCGATCTTGCGCCCGCTGACCAGTTCCAGACCCGCCTCACCGCGGATGAAGGCCGCTAGTTTGTCGTGGGCATCCTGTCTGGAGCGGCTGACGACGGCCAGTCGATGGTCGTGATGGGTGCGGCGCGAGCTTGCCGTGTAACAGATATCATCTAATGCCTGATCGGCGTACTCCTCCTCCTCCAAATGTTCCAGGTAGCTGCCTGCCAGACCTTTCAGCCCATCATGAGTCTGCGCCGACAGGGGCAGGAGATGCGTCGTGGGTATTGCACCGCACTGTGATGCTGGGGCCGGCATTATCAGTTGCGCGGCCTCTTCTACTATGACATGAGCATTCGTCCCTGCGATACCGAAGCTACTGACTCCCGCCAGGCATGGGCCATCGCTCTGCGGCCAGGGCATCAGCTGCGTGGGGATCATCAGGGCATAGTCCTGCCAGGGGATCACGGGATTAGGCTGATGGAAATGCAGATTGGGCGGGATCATCTTGTGCTTGAGGCAAAGCACAACCTTGATCAATCCAGCGAGCCCGGCGGCACCCTCGGTGTGGCCGATGTTGGTCTTGACCGAGCCAACGATCAATGGATGGTCGGCCGGTCGCCCCTCGCAGAGCACACTACCCAGTGCCTTGATCTCGACCGGGTCGCCGACGCTGGTTCCCGTGCCGTGGGCCTCGACATAGTGCACGCGCAGCGGATCGATACCAGCGTCGTGGTAGGCCTGGCGCAGCCCGGCTTGTTGCCCTTTCACGCTCGGCGCCATAAATAACTCACAGTGCCCATCGTTGTTGGAGGAACTACCACGAATCACGGCATAAATCGGATCGCCATTGGCCAGTGCAAGTGAGAGGGGTTTTAACACCACCACGCCTGCGCCTTCGCTGCGTACGTAGCCATCTGCCTGAGCGTCAAATGTTTTGCAGTGCCCATCCGGTGCCATCATTCTGCCCTGTGAAAACCCAATGGTGTGGTCGGGGTTGAGGAGAACATTCACGCCACCCGCCAGTGCCACCGTGCATGAACCGGTGCGCAAGCTCTGGCAAGCCAGATGGACCGCCACCAGTGAGGAGGAGCAGGCCGCATCCAGTGCCACGCTCACTCCCTGCAGTCCGAGGGCATAAGAAATGCGACCGGCGGCACCACTGCGAGCGCTCCCTGCCGTGGCATACACATCGAGATTGGCGGGATTGCGGAACTGCCGATCCCAGTAATCACCCGTGATGATACCGATGAAAACGCCAGCGATTTCTTCGCTGAGTTTCTCTGGGACCAGGCCTGCATCTTCCATCGCCTCCCAGGCGACCTCAAGCAGCAAGCGATGCTGAGGGTCCATACGTGAGGCTTCGCGCGGGGAAAGACCAAAGAATGCAGCATCGAATTGATCGACCTGATCTAAGAATCCTCCCATGCGGCTCATCACCTTGCCGGGAGTGCCTGGCCGTGGATCGTACACGGTGTTGACGTCGTACCTGTCGGCTGGAACCTCCGTAATCGCATCGACTCCGTTACACATCAGTTGCCACAATGCACGTGGATTCGGGGCACCGGGGAAACGGCAGCCCATGCCAATGATAGCAATTGGTTCCATCTTTCCTCCATTCTAATTACTCCCTATCTTGAATTCCCTCCTGTACTACACAAGGTGTGACGCCGGAGATTGGCTAGACGTGGCGACGACAGAATCCCTTTGGCGTGCAAGCAGCGCGGGTAGAAGTATGCGCGGGTGGAACAGTGCAGTTGGCGGCTTGAGCATATTGAGCACCTCGTAAAAGGACTGAGTGACAAAGGGGTTGGTGGCCGTCAAGCGGCATACACGCTGCGTATACCCCTGGAGCAGACGAATACCGAAGGGGCGTTTGCCCTCCGTAGCTGGATAGCGGAAATCCTCGCTCGTGGCGAACAGCCAGGGAGCCTCGACAACGCTTGCCAGAGCCTTCTGGAAGCGATGAGGGAAGCCCACCATATTTCCAGCATGAGAGCTCAGTTGCCGGTCCAGGCAAGCACGCAGTGTACTGGCCTCCAGCGCAGCGACTGTCACGCCTTGTCCGTAGACAGGATTAAAGCTACAGGCTGCATCGCCAAGCACCACGAGGCCATCCGGTAGATGTGACAGGCGTTCATAATGGCGACGCCTGTTCGCAGGAAATTTATGGATAGCAATAGGGCTCAATGGTTCGGCATCCTTGATGGCCTCATAAACATCGGGCCGGCCCAGCTTGCGGGCAAATTCAAGGAAACCAGCCTCATCGGCGGGGGGATGATCGCGCAAACAGCCAGAGAGTGTCACCATCCACGCATTCCGCTCAATGGGGAAAATATACCCGGTGCGCTTCATCTCCAGTGGCCATGGATAGATGCCCATGGCCTTCCAGTCGCGAGGAGCATTGTTTGGACGCTGATAGATGCGGGTCGCATAGCCGACGTCGATCTTGACGAGCGTTTCTTCAACGGGAGGATAATCCAGTGCAGCCAGCCAGGAGGGTGTTTGCGAACCACGGCCGCTTGCATCGACGACGAGATTGGTATGCAGATATTCCTCGTTCTGCACATTGTCGCGCCTGCGGCGCATGCACACCCCAGTGATACCGGAACGATGATCGGCACCGCCGTTGAGGCCAAGTACCTCGCAGTTGTCGAGAATACGGACGTTGGGCCTGGCCGCGACACAGCGACGGACATGGTACTCAAGCAGTGGACGACTCTGGCTATGCACACGCAGAGGCCCAGGGAACTGGAGTTTCCAGTTCCCAAAGTGAAACCAGCGGAAGTCCTCCGTAGGACTGATCAGCAGGGCTCCATCCTCTTCAAGCGCCGCAGAGAGATCAGGAAAGAGTTCCCAAATGATATCTGCTCCTCTACACATCAGGAGATGGACATGCCTTCCCTGGGGAACGCCTTTGCGTGCTTCCGCATTCGTGGGAAGCTGATCTCGTTCGACAACCGTTACCAGTTCAAAATAGTCCGAAAGTATACGAGCAGCCAGGAGCCCGGCCATGCTGGCCCCGATGACCAGGGCATGTTGCCTATCGGAACACTTCTGTGAACGATTCTGCTTTATCTCAGTGGTAGATAATAGCACACAAGACCTCCTCTCTACCGTAAAAGACACTAGTAATAAGCACAAAGATAGTGAATAGGGCCCAGTAGCCAGCCTCTTCCCTGTTCAAGCTCCCGGGAAAAGAGCATCTCTTGCCACGGCAGGGCCAGAGACACAACCCGCGGGCGCAAACAAACCAGGCAGTGCTCAAAGTCTCCAGCCAGCCGCCGTGGTGGCGAAGATAATCCCGAGGAGATGAGCCTCGGCTCTGTCCTGGCGCCAAGCGGCTGGGGGGATCGGAAAGGCCGTCTACCTCCTGAGGTTATACTCAGGAGGTAGACGGTCGCCAGAATGGTCCTGCGAGGGTCCAGTTCGGCCGAGCGCCTTACCCTGGAGCGCTGCGATCAAAGGATCAATATGGGTGTGCGTAAGGGACAAGGCGGGAACCCGCTGATGATCCTGCTCGGCTCGCTGGATACAATGGACGTAGTAGGTCACAGCCCGATCAGCGCGCTGGAGCTCTGCTTCCGCCCGTGCTGCCCGCTGGAATCGCACCAGCAGATTATTTAATGCTACTGCGATCTGCCAGAGCATATTATCCCGGGTGAGCGGCGCACGCGCATGCAAATCGCCGTTCGCCACAGCCACGTGGGTGTGCAGGATTTGCCGTATACCCACATCAAGTTCGCGTTTCTGTTCTTCGACAAGCGCATGCTCCTGTTCGGCAAACTTCTGCTGAAATTGGGCGATTAACTCAGCCCGACCTGCACGCTCGATAGCTTTTGCCATAGTGGAGGCCAGTATGTAGGTCACGCCTGCCGCAAGGAACAACGTGCCAATAGGCCGCGCTATAATAATGAGGAGGCGATCGTGCAGGTCTGTGTCGAGTACCGCCGTATGAGGCATATAGACTAAAGTGCCGATAATACATATCGTACCCGTAATTGCGACGAGAAAGATGCTGCGCATCGGCAACAATGAAACCGCTAGAAGCTCCACGATGACGTACATATCGTACCCCTGGAGTGTCGTTTCGTCGAATGGAATGGTCGTGAAGAGGGCGATCGTCAGTATCGAGAAGCCAGCAAGATTGACCAGAATACCGGCGGCTAAGGTGTATCCTTGACGATTGAGCGCCAGCGCGAAGATAGACGCAATGGCCAGAGCCAGATCCAGCCAGAAGTACGAGTGACCCGGGGCAATGTAACAGGCCGGAAGCAGAGCAACAACCATGACGACGAAGAAAAATAATACGTTACTGGTCAATCGCGACCTACGCACAGCTTCGCGTTGGGCGAGGTCCGCGTCAGGGGGAGCCTCTGGAAGAGTGGTGAGCGCATTCCAGAGCTGTATCAGGCGCTTGTTCTTTCTTGGCTCAGGCTCTACCATCTCCGGGGGAGCCCAGCCAGCCTGAGGCGGCGGATGATTAGGTATGACGGTGTCTGTCTTCAATTGAAAGAACCTCCTTACTTACTTAAGTACAGGCTTTCACAAGTTCGTTCCGAGTGCCGCGTTAGACTCATACTGTGAGAGCGTCACAAAACGCGGAACGATTTTATGATAGCGTGCACTAAGGAAGAAATACCGAACGCCAAAGCACTCGCTCCCTTCCATTCTGAGTAGTTATCCAAGACTTCTCTTAAGAATTTAACCATGGGGGTAGTTGCTAAACGATTGTGAATTGGTAAAGTTCAGGTTAAGAAGAAATCAATTAGGTATGTCTTTCTTAACATAAAAGGGTGTTAACGGTCAATCATTTTAGTACTCATTGGCTAATTGAGGCCTGGTCATAAATCCTGAGGCCGCTTTGAGAAAAGCCAAGAACACACTGACCCAGAGGGTAGTCAGCAAATCTTGGCACTCGCACGTGGCGGCACCCACATCTTGTCAGGACAAGAGTACGTAGAGTACAATAGGAAAAATACCACAAGGCAGAGTTACCATACGCATCTGCCCAGCCATGCATGCTACAGGCTGATTTTACAGATCACCCCTGTGACCTTCGCTGTAAAGTGGATCCCGTCGGGGGTTGACCCGCTGAACGTGAGCGATCCGGTGGCGCCGACAAACCCCCCGGTCGAAGCACTTCCGTCCACTGCCCCGTTCTCGACGAAGGGGCCATTCGGGGAGAACTGCCCGTTGTCCCTGGTGGCGAGCGTCCCGTTCTCAGTCGTGTCTTGGAACAGGGCGGTGTAGGTGCCCGTCGACGAGTTGAAACTGGTGATCTGATCCTGCGTCGTCCCATTGAGCGGGCCACCCTGTGTGAGCGTCCCCCTGGTCTCACCTGCGGCGACCACCTGGGTTCTCAGCGTGCCGTGCACGTGGTAGCAGGTTGACGTGGTCGCGGCCATAGCCGCCTGTACCCCCAAGATAGATGCGAAAGCCGCGATCAGCACGACTGCTATGACTCCGCCAAACGTTCGCTTGTTCAACACTGAAGTTCTGCCTTTCAAAAGGTATTCAAATATCAAGGTTCGCGATGATGCGATGACACCTCGCCATATAACTCTTTACGTATGAAGAAAAGCTTTCGTCTTTTGTGACTGACTTCTACAACATGGTACTCTCTCTTGCACCATACAAGCTTGGAGAGGAGCGAAACGAGTCCTCCAAACTCGAGTGAAATGGAGCAGTTTCTCGCATGTTCTGCCTCTTTTCCCAAAGCATTGTTCGTCCGCGTTCAAGCAGCTGACAATCATGCGGTCGGGCCTGGTTCGGC
>Ga0137384_10000596_pt1 | contig 27794 bp, 29 predicted proteins | sample SagtaG_2_FD_104922 | JGI IMG/M metagenome (GOLD analysis project Ga0137384, IMG submission 104922) | Vadose zone soil microbial communities from Sagehorn Ranch, Mendocino, California, USA - Sage2_R_60_16 metaG | ecosystem: Environmental > Terrestrial > Soil > Vadose zone | place: USA... | reverse complement strand
TTCATCGCGCTGAGCGTCGACGACCTCGATGAGCTGCTTCGATCGGGCCTGCGCTTCCTCCTCAAGCTGAAAGGCAGGGGCATCACGCCCGAGCGTTTCCACAAGCGTGCCCTCGAGCTGCACGCGCAGCACTGGCAGAATCCGCCCGACGACATGGCACGCCAGGCGGCGCATGCCGAGGTGGAGGCGATCGAAGTCCTCCATCTGGTCTACCGCACCTACGAAGATGCGTTGACTACTGAGGGACTGCGCGATTTCGACGACCTCATCCTCGATGTCATCGACGCGCTCGAACGTGTGCCCGAGTTCCGCCGCCGGTGCCGTCAACGGTTCCGTTACCTGCTCGTCGACGAGTTCCAGGACACCAACCGCATCCAGCTGGACCTCATCCGGCTGCTGGCCGCCGACAACTTCGGCAACGTGGCGGTGGTTGGCGACGCCAAGCAGTCCATCTACGGCTGGCGCGACGCGGAGATCGAGAACATACGCAGCCGCTTCGGCGGCAAGCGCCTGCCGCTGACCCACAATCGCAGGTCGTACCAGGAGATCCTCGACTGCGCCACAGAGTTCATCCGGCGTGACCCCGATTTCGCTGACGAGCCCGACCTGGTGGCGACGCGCGGCGCGGGTGAGCGGCCGGTGACCGTGGTCATGGCGCCTGATTCCCGAACCGAAGCCAGATCGGTGGCCGAGACGATCAGGCGTCTTTATCGAGGCGGCCGGAAGTTCTCCGACATCGCCATCCTGGCCCATTCGATTCGCATGCTCCCACGCGATTTCGAGGACGAGCTGCGCCGGCAGGGCATCCCGTATCTGACCAGCGGAGGCTCGGGTTTCTTCGACCGCCAGGAAATAAAGGACGTGCTGGCGATGCTGCGGCTCACCGAGAATCCCATGGACGACGGCGCGCTGGTGAGGGTGCTGCAGGGCCCGATCGTGCGCCTTCCGGATCGCGGCCTGTACCGCATGGCCGCGAGGCGTTTCGGCCGGCGCGGCATGCGCCTTCGCGATTGTTTCGAAGCAGCGAGGCTCGAGGGCTTTCCCGAGATGGAGCCGAAGGTGGCGGTGAGCGCCGCCGCTCTCGTCGACCTCACCGACGGCCTCGGAAAGCTGCGGGACGCGCTCACGGTGGCGGACATCCTGAACCGCCTCCTCGGGGAGACGGGCTACCTCCGGTGGGCCGAGCTGCGGGCGCAGCGAGACGGCAGCCCACGCGCGCTGCTCAACCTGCGCAAGGTCTTCCAGCTCGCTTCTCGTTTCGAGCGCGAGCTCGCTCTGGCGGGCATCGGAGACTTCGTGCGCCACCTGGACCAGGTCATCGACGCCGAGCTGCCCGTCGGCGAGGCCAGCGAGGAGTCGGCCGCCGCGGACGCGGTCTCGCTGCTCACGATTCACGCGGCCAAGGGGCTCGAGTTTCCGGTCGTGTTCCTGGTCAACCTGCGGCCGGCGCGAGCGCGAGACACGGAGCGGCTCTTCTTCGACCCCGACGGGCTTGGCTTCGTGATGAAGAACTGGCGTGGCGAGAAGCACCCGCGCTACCAGAGCACGTCGCCGGGCGAGCCGGCGGTGAAGCTGGCGATCGGTGAGCGCAGGCGCATCGTCTACGTCGGGCTCACGCGCACCAAAGACGCCCTCTATGTCACCGCGACGCGGGAGGAGCAGTCCGCACGCGAGGTGGAGATGGGCGAGCAGGACCATTTCGCCGAGATCCTCAGCTGGGGTCTCGCGCACCCGGAGTCGGCCACGGTGGTGGAGGCGGAGCAGCTCGAGCTCCCGGTCCCGCGTCCGGCCAACGGCGCGGCCCTCGACGGCTCAGCGGTGGTTGCCGCAGTGCTCGCGCGCATGGAGGCAATCCAGCCGCGGCGCCCCGTCGACGCGCCGGTGGCCGCGATCGAGATCCGGCTCAGCTTTTCGCAGCTGCACGACTTCGAGATCTGTCCCGTCCGGTATCGCTTCAGCCAGGTCTGGCGCGTCCCAGCGCCTCCGGACGACCTGCTGCCGCGATTCGCGCGGACGGCGAACGCCACCGAAGTCGGTGCCGCGGTTCACGAAGCCCTCGCCGCGTGGCATTCGTCGGGCGGCGATCTGCTGGGCCGCTACGAAGGCCCGGAGGCGGGCACAGAAATGCTCGCCAGCTACCTCGCCCATCCCCTGGCGGCCGCGAAGACGCTGGGGGTGGAGGTGGTGTTCAACCTGCGCGTGGGTGCCACGAGAGTGCGCGGAATCGTCGACCGCATCTGCGAGCTGGACGGGCGCACCGTGCTCGTCGACTACAAGACCAACGCGACCATGGACGCCTCGCTGATCGACGCCTACACGACCCAGCTTCGCCTCTATTCGCTGGCCGCGGGTCGCGGGTTGCTCCCGGGTGGCGCCAGTCCGCGGCTCGTGCTGTTCGATCTCCGCCGCTCAAACGCAATCGAGGTCACCGCTGATGACGGCGCTGTCGAGGCCCGGGTGACAGCCGTGTCGCACCGTATCGCGCAGGCCGATTTCGCTCTCGGCCCTGAGAATGCGCAGAGGCCGTGCTCGATGTGCGCGTTCAGGCCGATCTGCGCCGACGCACGGGCGTAGACATGGATGCGCTGCAGGTGCGCTACTTCGAGCGCAGGGAGATCCGAGAGGCGATTGCGTTCGCCGAGGCGGGGGGCATCGCCGTCCATCGCAATTTCGACCACTACCACGGTTCCACGATTCGAGGCATGAGGCGGGAGCGACCCTTTCTGCATGTGATCGGCTTGCGCTCGAACCTGGAGGCCTGGGGCCGTCAACGGGGCCTGCGTCCGGAGTGGATCCAGCCGGAGAAACGCCGCAAAGTCGCTCATTACGACGTTTTCGGGGAACCTGCCGAGCGGCTCATGAGCGAGCTGACGAGCCGCCCTTGACGCTCAATGACGCAATGCGTTATGATGCGTTGCGTCATCACACAAGGAGATACGAGACAAATGAGCACAGACATCAGTTCGACAGTGGAAGAGGTTGCGTTCGGGGCCGCCAGGACAGCGGCGGAACTGGCATCGGACCCGATCGGCTCGACGCGCAAGCGGATCAGGGGCCTGGAGCGCAAGGGCACTCCGACCGCCCGCAAGGTCAACCGCAGGCTGGCGGAGCAGATGGATTCCGCCACCGCACCGGTGAGACATGTCGCCAAGGGCATCGCCGATGCCGCGTCGAGCGTCGCCGGTGACCTGCTGCCGGAGCGCATCGCGATCAAAGGCCTTCAGCTCGTCAAGGTCCAGGCCCGGCGCCAGGACCCGATGGGCGACGTGGCCAAGCGCGCGCTCAAGATCTTCAACGGGTCTTTCAAGACCGTTGCTCGGGTGGCGAGCAGGCTAGAGCGTGCCAGCGAGCTGCCAGTGCGGCAACCGGCAACGGCGTCGAAGTCGCGGACGTCGCCGCGCCGTTCTGCCCGACGTGCCAGCACGCGCCGCAGAGCGGCCGCGTAAGAAAAAGTCGCGACTCGAAGGGGCGCCGCTCGGCGCCCCTTCACCGCTGTACTCGCCTTCAGTTAGCCTTTCACGGCTGTGAGCGTGGTATGCACCGGCTCCATCGCCTTCGATTACATCCTCAGCTTCAAGGGACGATTCAAAGACCACATCCTCCCTGACAAGACGCACATTCTCAACTTGAGCTTCCTGGTCGAAAGCCTCAAGAAGCGTCGAGGCGGCGTCGCCGGCAACTATGCATACAACCTCGCGCTCCTCGGCTATCCGAGCGCCGTGCTGGCGACCGCCGGGTCCGACGCCGCCGAATACCGCACCTGGCTGGAGAGCCTTGGCGTGAACTGTCGCGGTCTGCGGCTTATGGACGATGAGATCTCCGCCACCGGCTTCACGACGACAGACATGGACGACAACCAGATCACCGGCTACTACGGCGGCGCGATGAACCTCGCCGGCACTCTCGGGCTGGACGACACAGTGCCCGCGCCCGAGGCGGTGATCGTGGGCCCGAACGCACCCGACGCGATGCACCGGTTGGTGCGCGAATGCCGCGACCGCGGCGTTCGGTGGGTGTTCGACCCTGCGCACCAGCTCCCGCATCTGTCCGGCGAGGACCTCCTCGACGGCGCCCGCGGCGCGTGGGTCCTGATCGGCAACGACTATGAGCTGGAGATGATCCAGCACCGCACCGGCTGCACGATGGAGCAGCTGCTGGAGCTGTCCGAGCTCGTGGTGACCACCCTCGGCCGACAGGGATCGCGAATCGACCGCGGTACGGAGTCGCACACCGTCTTGGCGGCGCCTGCGCGAGTCGAATCCGATCCCACCGGCGCGGGCGATGCGTACCGCGCGGGCCTCGTCGCCGGTCTGCTGCGCGGTCTCGACATTCCGACTGCAGGACAGGTGGCATCGCTCGCGGCCACGTACGCGGTCGAGCAGGTGGGGACGATCGAGCACTCCTACTCGCGTGACGAATTCTCGGAGCGCTATCGAGAAGCATTCGGCGCCGCGCTCCCGGAAAGGATGTGGGCTCCGGTCAGCTGAATTTGCGGCTTTCTTCGCGCCGGTAGGCCCATACGGCGATAGCGAAAAAGAGGACTCCGTAACCAGCCAGGTACAGCCAGTCGGTGGCGATGCTCTCACTGGTCGGGACACCGATGGCGTTCCACCCCAACTGGCCGAAGCGATAAAGGGGCAGATACGACGAGATGTTCTGGATGATCTGCGGAAGTAGCTGCTTGGGAAAAAACAAGCCGGATGCGAACGCTGTCGGCAGGTAGATCAGGTTGATGACCGCGATCGCCGAGTTTGGCCCCGACAGGTAACCGATGGCAAAACCCAGACCGATGAACGGAACCGACCCAAGCAGCACCCGATATGCCAGCGTGAACCACTCAGAGGTGTCGAGCCTGACTCCGCCCGCGATGTAGGCGAAAGGGAAGAGCACGGCGAGAGTCAGCGCGGCAAAGACGATGGCGGTGATGCACCTGGACAGCAGGTAGACCAGCGGAGGCAGCGGCGTTGCACGCATGAGGAGGTCCATCTTCATGCCCCTCTCCGCTGCCACCGAAATTCCAAAGCTGAAGATCATCACATTCGCCACTGAATAAACTGCCATCGAGGCGAGAAAGTAGGCGCCGAACTTGACGTGGGTGCCCTGCAGTGTTTGATTCGCCTGACCGATGCCGATGAACGCATAGAAGACGACCGGCAGAAAAATGCTGGTCGCGCTGAATGCTGGGACCCGCCAGAGTTTTAGAAACTCTGCCCAAGTCTGGCGCAGCAGCATCGGCCAGGTCGGCGCACTAGTGGTCGTCCTCAAGGTGGCGTTCAATGGCGGGTCATCACGATGAACGCCTCCTCGAGGTCGGCGCCTGCAACCTCGAGCTCAGAAATCTCAACTCCGCGCCGGAAAAGATCGCGCAGCACCCCCTCTGGCTGGTTCGTGAGCAGCTGGACCCGGTGGTCATTGATGGTGACTGCGCTAACAGGTAAACCTTCGAGATCCTTCTCGTTGAGAGCTGGCGAAACAAAACGAACGCGCCTGCCGGCAACCCGGGACTTGATCTCCTGGGGAGAGGCGTCCGCGATCACCACCCCGCGGTCGATAACAATCACGCGCTTGGCCAATTGATCCGCTTCTTCGAGGTAGTGGGTGGTGAGCACGACCGTGCGTCCCATCTGCACGAAGTCGGCGATTCGCTCGATGAACGAACGGCGCCCCTCGACGTCCATTCCAACTGTGGGCTCGTCGAGGAAGAGGACCTCGGGGTCACCGCACACGGCAAGAGCGAAGTAAAGCCTCTGTCGCTGCCCACCGGACAACTCCTTGACGAGGGCGTTGGCCTTCTCCTCGAGCCCGGCCATCGCGATCGCCCGCTCACGCGGCATTGGTTTCGGGTAGTAAGAGCGGAACAGGTCGACGATCTCACGCACCTTGAGCATCGCCGGGACGCCCGACTCCTGCAGCATCACGCCAACCCGGCTTCGTGCCCGGAGATTCGTTGGTTCCAGGCCAAACAGCAGTGCCTTGCCCGAGGAGGGCTTACGAAGGCCGAGTAACAGGCTGATCGACGTCGTCTTGCCCGCGCCGTTGGGACCGAGCATCGCCACGACATCGCCGAGCTCGATGCGGATGGTGACTCCCTTGAGGGCTTCGATCTCACCGTACTTCTTGGTGGCGTCGATCAGCTCCGCTGCGGGCGGCATGGCTGACAGGCTAGCTTGTAGTCTCAGACAGGTGCCGAGCGTTTTCAGCCGCATCATCGCCGGCGAGCTGCCGGCCCGATTCGTGTGGAAGGACGACCGCTGCGTGGGGTTTCTTTCCAACCGCCCGCTCCGTCCCGGCCACACGCTGGTGGTGCCGCGCCGCGAGCTCGATCACTGGCTCGACCTCGACACCGACCTGCTGGCGCACCTCGCCATCACGGCCCAGTCGATCGGCAAAGCGCAGATGGCCGCGTTCAAGCCGGCGCGCATCGGGCTGATGCTCGCGGGCCTCGAGATACCGCACGTCCATTTTCATGTGGTCCCGATTCGCGGCGTTCACGACCTCGATTTCGGCAACCAGGATCCGAATCCCGATGAGGCGATGATGGCCCAGGCCGCCGAGGCAATCCGATCCGAGCTGACGAGGCTGGGATTCGCGGGAGCGGCGCGCTAGGCCAGCGAGCGCTCGAGCTGGTCGACATGCTGCTCGAGGTGGTTGATGAGCGGGAAACGCGCGAGGAATTCGGCGGTCACGGTACCGCCGGCGGAATCATTCGCCTCTCGTCGCAGCGAAACCGCATCGATGGTACGCAAGAGCTGAACTGTCCGGGCGTGGTCGGCCAGCGTCATCCGAAGCAGCTCGGAAGGGTCGGTCTCCACCATCTGCTCGATCGCGGTGTCGCGAAGGTTGGTGCCGCTCAGGAGGTCAACCTCGGTCATCTTGCCGCTCGATATCCTGTGGATGATCACGCCATAGAACTTCGACAGCCCCGCGATGTGAGCAAGCACTTCGTGGTCGCTCCAAGCGTCAACCCCGCGGCCGGCCTTGATTCGCTGCCCGACAATGGCAAGTCGGGTTGAAACGTTCTCGAGGCGGTCGGCCAGCGCAAGGCGCTCGTGGTCGTACAGGTCGTCGTAAAAGCCCTGCAGATCGGCCTGCGTATACCCAGTACTCTCGTTTCTCGTCACCCGCCAAATGTATTGGAGAATCGACGCATGTGCTATTCAGACGACGCCCGACCGCCCCTGCCCCCGATCGGAGGCGCGGCCGCCGATCAAGGCGACATCACCCTCGAAGCCGCCGACGGCAACAGGTTCATGGCGTATTTCGCACGTGCGTCCACGCCGACGGGAGCCGGAATGGTGGTTCTGCCCGACGTGCGCGGGCTGCACCATTTCTACAAGGAGCTCGCGCAGCGCTTTGCCGAGGCGGGCATCGAAGCGGTCGCCATCGACTACTTCGGCCGCACCGCCGGAGTCGGCGACCGCGACGAGAGCTTTGACTGGAAGCCGTATGTCGAGAAGACGACACCCGAAGGCATCGCGGCGGACACGGCGGCAGCGATCGCTTACCTGCGGTCGAAGGATGGGGGTGCGGTCAAGGCGGTGTTCACGGTCGGTTTCTGTTTCGGCGGGGCGAACTCGTGGAACCAGTCGGCGCTGAATCCGGGCCTGAACGGCTGCATCGGGTTCTACGGCCGGCCGGAGCGTTCGCTGCCCTACATCAACAAGATGAAGGCACCGCTGCTCATGCTCATCGCGGGCGAGGACTTCACGCCTCGTGAGGCGTTCAACGACTTCGATCGCAAGCTGACCGAGGTCGGCGTGGCGCACGAGATGCACATCTACGAGGGCGCCCCGCACAGCTTCTTCGACCGGACGTACGACCAGTGGAAGGATGCCTGCGACGACGCCTGGCGCCGAATGCTCGCCTTCGTCAAGGAGCACAGCTGACGCCCGGCTGTTAAGAGGGTATTGGCGGCCGCCCAGAGCCGCCGTATTCTGGCCGGCGGACAAAGCCCCCTGGGTGGGTGGTTTTGGGGGAGGGCTGCTGGGTGGTTTGGGGGGATGGCTGCTTAAGGAGCACACCGCGCGTTCGACTTCGAGGCCTAAATTCGGCCCCGCGTCTATAGTCAGGTCATGGCCAGAGCGATCGCCAGGGTGGCCGCGAAGTCCAAACCGGCCTCCCAGCTTCCGCCGGCCCTCATGGCCGAGCTCGAGCGGCGCCGAGCCGGGCTTGCCCGCCACATGGCTCGAGCCGTCGTGGCCGTCGTCCACTGGGACGACTCCACCGGCATCCCCCCGCAGCGCGATGCGATCGCGAAGGCGTGCGAGGCCGGCCTCGACCTCTTCCTGGCCACAGCCCGCGAGGCCCGCCCCGCCACGCCCGAGGAGCTGCGCCGCGTGGCCCAGCTCGGCATCCTCCAGGCGCGCAGCAGCCAATCGGTGGAGCCGATCCTGGCCGCCTATCGAATCGCTGCGCGCGTCGCCTGGGAGGAGATCCTGCGCGCATGGCGCGGTCATCCCGAAGCGACGCCCGAGGCGATCATGCTCACCGCCAACTACGTCTTTGCGGCCCTCGATCAGGTCGCGGCCGAGGTCACCAAGACATACCTCCATGCGCGCGAGCAGCACATGCAGCGCGGCACACGCGCCCGGGCCCGGCTGTTCCATGCACTGATCAGCGACAACTTCGATTCGGAGCTCGAGCTGCAGAAGCAGGCGCTGGCTTTGAACATGCCGATTGCGGCCACCGGCTACGTCGCTGTCGTATCGAAGCTCGTGGTCGGCAACCACGACGGCGCCCGGGGCGGCGAGGCGCTCGGCGAGGTGGCGGCGTCACTCGAGACCCCACGTGGCGTCATCCACCACGCCACCGATCCTTCGACGCTTGTCACGCTGTGGCCGGCGGACTCGGCGAAGGACGGCGAGAGCGCGCGCCAGTTTGTCACCCAGCTGCACAAGGAAGCGGTCGAACGCTCGGGTACCGCTCGTGCCCGGGTACGCGCGGGCATCGGCGGGTATCACCCCGGTTTGCGCGGTATATCCCGATCCTTTCTGGAGGCCCAGCAGGCGATCGAGGCGGGCCGCAAGCTGCGTCCGGACGCGGTCGCGCACGGCCACGACGAGGTAATCCCACATCTCGTCCTCGCCCAGAATCCACGGCTGGCCGAGCGCTTCGTCGCCCACAGCCTCGGGCCGCTGCTCGACTCCAAGACGCGCGGCCGCGAGCAGCTGCTCGATACCCTGGAGGCGTACCTCGACCGCGGGTCGGTCAAGGAGGCCGCCGCGGCGCTCAACCTGCATCGGCACACCGTCCTGTATCGGCTCGACAAGCTGCGGGACGTGCTTGGCCCCGAGTTCGATTCGCCCGCGTCGCGGCTTCGCCTGCAGCTGGCCCTCGACCTCCGCCGGTTGCTCTGAAGCCTCTTTGGACGCGAGGTCCAAAGCAGAGGCCGCCTTTTCTCACACGGGGAGTGTGTGAGTAGGCCGCTGGGTCCGTATCCTCTGTGGCGTGAACGTCAAATCCAACGGTCGACGCGTGGCTGTGACAGGCATGGGTTTCATTACGCCCATCGGCAACGACCTGGAGACCGTCTGGTCGAACATGGTCGAGGGCGTATCCGGCATCGGCCAGATCACCCATTTCGACACTGCCAACTTCGACACCAAGATCGCCGGCGAGGTCAAGGGCTTCAACGCCGAGGAATATATGGATCGCAAGACCGCCCGCCACATCGGGCGGTACTGCCAGTTCGCGTTGGCGGCATCCAAGCAAGCGCTGGCGCAGGCCGGCCTCGAGCCGGCTGAGATGGACCCCGATGACGTGGGTGTGATCGTCAGCTCGGGCATCGGCGGCATGGAAGAGATCGAGAAGAGCCACACCGCTCTGATGGAGCGCGGGCCGAAGCGGATCAGCCCCTTCACCGTGCCGATGATGATCGCCGACATGGCGGCGGGCATCGTGGCCATCCACACACATGCGGGTGGGCCCAACTACGCGATCGTGAGCGCATGCGCGTCGGGCTCACATGGCATCGGCGAGGCGTCGGAGATCATCAAGCGCGGCGACGCGGTGGCGATGCTGGCCGGCGGCTCGGAGGCGACGATCACACCTCTGACGATGGGCGCGTTCTGCCAGATCAAGGCCACGAGCGAGCGCAACGACGAACCCGAGCGAGCGTGCCGTCCGTTCGACCTCGGCCGCGATGGGTTTGTGATGAGCGAAGGCTCCGTGATGCTGGTGCTCGAGGACATGGAATTCGCTAAGAAACGCGGAGCTCGCATCTTTGCTGAGATCGCGGGATACGGCGCGAGCGCGGACATGTACCACTTCACCGCGCCGCACCCCGAAGGCAAGGGCGCGATCCGCGCCATGCGCAAAGCGCTGACTAAGAGCGGTGTCGACCCAAATGACGTCGGCTATGTCAACGCGCACGGAACCTCGACCAAGCTTGGCGACGTCGCCGAGACCAAAGCCATCAAAGAGGTCTTCGGTGACCATGCCTACGAGCTGGCAGTCAGCTCGACGAAGTCAGTGCACGGGCATCTTCTCGGCGCCGCGGGTGCGATCGAGGCCGCGGCCTGCATCCTCGCCATCGATCGGGGCCTCCTGCCCCCGACGATCAACCTCGACGACCCCGACCCGGAATGCGACCTCGACTACGTACCCAACAAGGCGCGCAAAGCCGATGTCAAGGTGGCCCTTTCGAACTCGTTCGGTTTCGGCGGACACAACGCGAGCCTCGTGATCAAAGCTCCCGAGGCCAATTAGGAGAGATATGGCAAGCCAGCTCGACTTCAAGGAGCTTCAAGAGCTCGCGGCGGAGATTCTCGGCATCGAACCCGGCGACGTGCAGCTTGACAAGAGCTTCCAGCGCGACCTCGCGGCCGACTCGCTCGATCTCGTCGAGCTCATTGCCGCGATCGAGGACAAGTACGACGTCGAGCTCTCCGAGGAGGAGCTCGAGAGGATGAAGGTCATCGGCGACCTCTGGAAATTCCTGGAGCAGAAGACCGCCGAGCGGCTGGAGGCGTAAGGAGATGGCGATCACCAACGCGTACCGCACACGATCTGACGCGGTGCCCCTGCGGTCGTTCGCAGCCAAGGGCCGTCCCAGCGCGATCGCAGGGATGGGCGCCTACGCGCCCGAGAGGATCATCGACAACTTCGACCTCGAGAAGATGATGGACACGTCGGACAAGTGGATCACCGAGCGCACCGGAATCCACCGCCGCCACATCGCCGAGCCTGGCACCACAACATTCGAGCTCGCGACCAAAGCGGCGCGGGCAGCGCTCGACGATGCCGGCGTCAAGGCGGAAGACCTCGACATGATCCTGGTCGGCACCTCGTCTCCGGATGGGCCGTTCCCGTCTGTTGCCTGCCGCGTGCAGAACGAGCTGAACGCGCCGGGCGCCGTGGCGTGGGACACGCTGGCCGCCTGCTCGAGCTTCGTCTACGCGCTGTCGATCGCAGACTCGTACATCGCCACCGAGCGGGCCGACACCGTGCTGGTGATCGGCGCCGAGGTGCTGTCGCGGATGCTCAACTATCACAACCGCGGGACGGCGGTCATCTTCGGCGACGGCGCGGGCGCGGCCGTGGTTCGGCAGGCGCCCACAGGCGCGGGCTTCAAGAGCTGGTGTCTCGGCTCGGATGGGCGAGGCTTCGCCCAGGTGACGTGCGGCAACATCGAGAAGGGCGCTTATGCGGCCAGTGACGCCACGCCCTACATCGACATGGTGGGCCCCGACGTCTTCAAGTTCGCGGTCGACATCTTCATCCGGCAGGCCAACGAGGTCTGCAACACCGCGGGTATCGGACTCGAAGACATCGATCTCTGGGTTCCGCACCAGGCCAACTTCCGCATCATCGACGCCGCGGCGCGGCGAATCGGCCTTCCTCTCGATCGGGTCGCGATCAACATCGATGAGTACGGCAACACGTCGAGTGCCTCGATTCCACTCGCGCTCGAGGAAGCCATCCGCAAGGGCCGCGTCAAGAGCGGGGACCACGTCCTGCTGGCCGGATTCGGCTCGGGGTTGACCTGGGGGGCAACCCTGATGACCTGGGTCTGAGCTGTGATCAGCCTGTCCGGCCCGATCGCGCTGCTGTTCCCTGGCCAGGGCGTCCAGAAGCCCGGTATGGGAAAGAACCTCCACGACCGCTACCCGGCCGCTCGCAGCGTGTTCGAGCGCGCCGAGGAAGTGTTGCAGATGCCGGTGCGCAGGCTGTGCTTCGAGGGCCCACTCGAGGAGTTGAACCGGACCGAGGTCATCCAGCCGTGCGTCATGACCGTGTGCTGGGCGGCATACGAGGTGTGGCGCGAGAGCTACGGATTCGAGAACGTGAGCGTGACCGCCGGCCACAGCCTGGGCGAGATCGCGTCGCTCGCCGCCGCCGGCGCGATTCCGTGGGAGACTGCCTTGCTTCTCGTCAAGGAGCGCGGCCGCATCATGGCCCAGGCCGCCGACGAACAGCCCGGTGGGATGATCGCAATCGTCGGCCTGGATGAAGCGCAGGTGGAATCGATCCGCGAGCAGGCCTCGGCTCACGGCCGGCTCTGGATCGCCAACCGGAACGCCGACGTCCAGTTCGTACTTTCCGGCGAGACGGCCGCGGTGGAGGAGGCCGAGCGCCTCGCGCTCGCGGCCGGCGCGCGCCGCGCGCTCATCCTCACCATCCCTCTGCCGGCACACACACCGTTGATGGGCGGCGCGGCGGCCGCCTTTCGAAAGGTGGTCGACAGGCTGCAGTTCACCGCGCCATCGATCCCGGTCCTCGCCAACGCGTCGGGTGAGGCCATGCGCACGGTGGCCGCCTTGCAGGACGAGCTTCGCCAGCAGATGCTGCGACAGGTCGACTGGGCACGAACGATGGTCTCGATGCGGGCGATGCACGTGAAGACGGTCGTAGAGCTCGGACCCGGCCGCGTGCTGGCGAGCCTGGCCGCCAAGCACATCCCCGGCGTCGACACCTGGAACGCCGAAGAGCTGTTCATCGACTTCGCGGACAGTCCCGCCACCGCATGAACGGCGACCTGGACGGCAAAACCGCCCTGGTCACGGGCGGTGGCAAGGGCATTGGGCGCGCCATCAGCCAGGCGCTGGCCGGAATGGGCGCCAGGGTGGTGGTCAACTACCGTTCGGACAAGACCGCCGCTGAAGAGACCACGGCCGCGCTGCCCGGCGCGAGCGCCCATCAGGCCGATGTCGGCAACCCCCTCGAAGTCGAAGCGATGGTGAAAGCGATCGGACGGGTGGACGTGCTGGTCAACAACGCGGGCGCCGTCCGCGACAAGCTGCTGATCCAGATGGTGCCGGCCGACTGGGAGGAGCTGATCCGGACCGACCTCATGTCCGCCTTCGCCACCACCCGCGCGGCCATCATGTCGGGCATGATGCGTGCGAGATGGGGCCGCATAGTCAACATCTCGTCCATCGTCGGCCTCACCGGCAATGCCGGCCAGTCCAACTACGCCGCCGCCAAGGCCGGGCTGATCGGCTTCACGAAATCGATCGCCCGCGAGTACGGTTCTCGCAACATCACCTGCAACGCCGTCGCACCGGGCTACGTCCGCACCGAGCTGACCTCAGGTTCGCTCACCGATGAGATGGTCGGCGAGCTGGTCAAGATGACGCCCATCAAGCGGGAGGGAACCGCCGAGGAGGTCGCGGCCGCGGTCGCGTTTCTCTGCTCACAGCGGGCGGGGTTCATCACCGGCCAGGTGATCGCGGTCGATGGAGGGCTCTCCCTCTGATGGAGCTGGCCAAGGTTCACGCCGAGGTCCGGATGGCGGGTGGCAAGCTGCCCCCGATCGCCCTGCCCACCAACTGCCCTGGGTGCGGCGTCGGCCTGGATCCTGAGGCGCTCCGCAAGCACGCATACGTGTGCGAATGCGGGCACCACTTCCGTCTCGGCGCGGACGCGTGGATCGTGCTGGTCGCCGACCGCGGAAGCTGGCAGGAGCGGTGGGGCGACGTTCGCTCGCACGACCTTCTCAACTGGAAGGTGCCCAAGCCGTACCAGGCCACCATCGACCAGCTGGCCGACGAAGGACTCAACGAAGCGGTGCGCACCGGCACCTGCACACTTGGCGGGCGTCCCATCTGGCTGGCTGCGTTCGACTTCCGCTTCGTCGGCGGCACCCTGTCGATCGTCGCCGGCGAGCGGCTGGCGCGCGGGATGGAGCAGGCCGCCGCCTCGGGGCTGCCCTACATCCTCATCTCCGCTTCTGGCGGCGCCCGCATGCAGGAGGGTGTGCTCGCCCTGATGCAGATGGCGAAGGTCAACGCGGCCGTCGGGCGCCTCCATTCGGCCGGCGTCGCGTTCTTCTCGGTACTCACAGACCCCACGTTCGGAGGCACGGCTGCATCGCTGGCACTGCTCGCCGACATCAACATCGCCGAGCCGGGCGCGGCGATCGGGTTCACCGGGCCCCGTGTCATCAAGCAGGCGACCTACGCCGACCTCCCCGCCGGCTTCCAGAGCGCCGAGTTCCAGCTCGCGAGGGGGCAGGTGGACATGGTGGTCCTCCGCACGGAGCTCAGGCGACTCCTCGCCCATCTGCTGGAGATGTATCCATGACCAGGCACGGCCGCAGGCTCGAGGAGACGACGCTGACCGTATGGCAGGTCGTCGAGCTCGCCCGCCACGCCGGCAGGCCTTACTCGCTCGATTACATCCGCCGCCTGGCGCCTGACTTCATCGAGCTGCACGGCGATCGAATCTCCGCCGACGATCCGGCTCTCGTGGCGGGGGTCGGCACATGGCACGGACGCACCACCATGTTCCTCGGCCACCAGAAGGGGCGAAGCCTGAAGGAAAGGGTGGCGCGGAACTGGGGCATGATGCATCCCGAGGGCTATCGCAAGGCGCTGCGCCTCGCGCACCACGCCGCCAAGTTCGGGTTCCCGATCATCTCACTGATCGACACGCCGGGCGCCTATCCAGGGGCCGGCGCGGAAGAGCGCGGCATTGCGGCCGCGATCGCGCTGGCGATCATGGAATGGTTCCGCATCCCGGTCCCGATAGTCGCCGCGGTGATCGGTGAGGGTGGCAGCGGTGGCGCGCTCGGCATGGGCGTCGCGGACCGCGTGATCATGCTCGAGAACTCGATTTACTCGGTGGCATCGCCCGAGGCGGCGGCATCGATCGTGTGGCGCGACAACTCTCGCAAGGTCGAGGCCGCTGAACAGCTGCAGCTCACCTCACGTGACCTGCTGGCCATGGGAGTGGTGGAGGAGGTCGTTGCGGAACCGGAAGGCGGCGCTCACCTGGACTACGACGCTGCCGCTCGCGTGCTCGATGAAGCACTTCTGCGGCACCTGCAGCCGCTGCTCGTGCAGCAGTCTGGTGATCTGCTGCAGCACCGCTACGAACGGTTTCGCTACATCGACTCACTCGTGCACGCGGAGCCTCACTTCGGACCCAAAATCGATTAAGGCGACTTGCGAGTAGTCGCGCAGCGGGCCGCCTCGGGCTCGGTGACCTGGGAGGAATCGGGCGCCCTGCAGGCTGCAACCATCGGGCACGGACTCGTGTTGTTGGTGGGTGCGGGAGCAGACGACGATGAACCCACCGTGCGCAGGCTCGCGGACAAGTTGATCGACATGCGCGTGTTCGGCGACGACGCGGGCAGGATGAACCTCAGCCTCGAGGACGTGAAGGGCGCGGCGCTGATCGTGTCGCAGTTCACGCTGTTCGCGGACATGAGCCGCGGCCGCCGACCGAGCCTGCTCAAGGCGGGCGATCCCAAGCGGGCCGAGGAGCTGTACCTCGCATTCGTGCAGCGATTCAGAGAGCGCGGAATAGAGACCCGCACCGGTAGCTTTGGAGCTGTCATGCGCGTGACCATCGAAAACGACGGTCCCGTCACGCTCGTCCTCTCAACGGACGATTGGCCGACCCGTGTCTGAGGGACGGGCGGGGTTGCTGCCTTACATCGCGCTGGTCGCGCTCGCGCTGATCTGGGGCGTTTCGTTCCTCTTCATCAAGGTCGCCGTTCACGACATGAGCCCGATCGTGCTGGTGCTCATACGTTCGGCGTCCGCATGCATCGCACTCGCCCTGATCGTTCGCGTGATGGGCCGCCCGCTCTTTGGCGAGGGGTGGCGGGGCCGGATCATTCCGTTCGTCTTGCTCGGGATTACCGGAGGGCTTCTGCCGTGGGCGGCGATCGCGTGGGGCGAGGAGCGGATCTCGAGCGGGTTGGCGAGCATCCTGAACTCGACGACTCCGCTGTGGGCGGCGGTGCTCGTCTACTGGATCATCCCGAGCGGCCGCCCGAGTGCCGTGAACCATGCGGGGGTCTTGATCGGTTTCGCGGGGGTTGTCATCCTCGTCGTTCCTGACCTCGCTTCCAAGGGCTTGGCGGGCAATGCTGTCGGCGCCATCGCCGTCGTGCTGGCATCGCTTTCATACGCCGTCAACGCCCTCTATGCGCGGCGCAAGCTGCGCAGCGTCAGCGTCTACGAAGTGAGCCTTGGACAGCTCGCGGCGACCGCGGTGTTTGCGTTTCCGTTCGCCGCTCCCCTCTTATCGAGCGTGCATGTCGCGCTGCCGTCGATGGCTGCGGTAGTGGCGCTAGGTGTCGGTGGTTCGGCGATCGGTTTGCTGCTCTACTTCTACATCATGAACAAGCTGGGTCCGGTGCAGGCGACGGGCGTGACACTGCTGGTACCGGTGACCGCGGTGTTCTGGGGCGTGATCCTGTTGCACGAGGAGCTGACACTGCCGATCGTGGCCGGTATGGTCGTCATCCTGACGGGGGTCGTGCTGACCAACCTGCGCACCCGAAAGCGGGCGAAGGTCTCCGAGAAAGAACCGGCCGCCGCGTGAGCGAGTTCCTGGACGAGCACGCCGCCGCCGTGCGTGCAGCTGCCGAGCGCATCCGTCCACACGTTCGCCGCACTCCCACCCTTCGGACTGACCTCGACCTCGGCCTACGGCTGAAGGCCGAGTGCTTTCAGGTCACTGGTTCGTTCAAGACGCGGGGTGCGTTCAATGCGGTCCTGTCGCTGGTGGCGCGCGGCCCGCGCCCTAACGGCTTCATCGCGGTGAGCTCCGGCAACCATGCCCAGGCCGTCGCCCTGGCAGCCCGCACAGTCGGATTGCCCGCAGTCATCATCATCCCGGCGGACGCCAACCCCGTCAAAGTGGCGGCGACTCGGGCCCTGGGGGCGGAGGTCATCCAGGATGCGATCACCTTCGCGAATCGCGAGCAGCGCCTTCGAGAGGTGATGGCCGAGCGGCAGCTGACACTCGTACATCCATTCGACGATTGGAACGTCATCCACGGACAGGGGACCGCCACCCTCGAGCTGCTCACAGATGAGCCCGACCTCGAGGTGATCGCGGCGCCTCTGGGTGGTGGAGGGCTGTTGTCGGGAGCGGCGATCGCCGCCAAGAGCCACAGCTCGAAGGTGAAGGTCGTCGGCGTCGAGCCTGCCGCCGCCGACGACGCCTACCGCAGCTGGAAGGCTCATCGCATAGTCGCCCTCGAGAGCACTCCGGCGACCCTCGCCGACGGGGTCCGGACGACTGCGATCCGCGAGCGTACGTTCCAGGTCATGTTCGGTCAGGGGCTCGTCGACGAGGTGGTGACAGTGACGGAAGATGAGATCGCCTCGGCCGTGACTCTGGCCTGGACCCGGCTGCACCTGGCGCTGGAACCGACGGGCGCCCTTACGCTGGCCGCGTACATGGCAGGAAAGCTGGGCGCCGGGCGCATCGGCCTGATCCTCAGCGGCGGCAACGCGAATCTCGAGACGGTGGCTACACTGCTGACCCAGTGATCCCGGTCAAAGAGGTGATGACCAGGGACGTGATCACCTTCCGCGAGGACACGCCGGTAGAGGAGATCGCCACCACGCTCGCGACCAAACGCATCACGGGCGCGCCCGTGATCGGAGCCGACGGTCACGTGACCGGCATCGTCTCCGAGGTCGACGTCTTCTCCAAGAAAGGAAAGATCGCGCGCGACATCATGAGCTCGCACGTCATCACCGTCAGCGAGGACACCGGCATCGACGAAGCGGCCCGTCTTCTCATCGGCGAGAAGATCCGGCGCGTGCCGGTGATCAAGCGGGGCAAGATGGTGGGCCTGCTCAGCCGTTCGGACGTGCTCGAGTTCTTCGCGAGCACGCGCTGGACGTGCAACGTGTGTGGGCGCTGGGAGCGGGGCCTCGAGATGCCCGAACGCTGCTACTCGTGCTCGAGCACCGAGATCCGATTGGAGCGCGCCGATCCTGGCCACTGACCGTCTCTCGCTCAAGGCCCAGAGCTTCACCGAGTCAGTCATCCGCGAGATGACGCGGTTGAACCTGGCCCTCAACGGCCCTGAGCGTTCCATCAACTTCGCGCAGGGCTTTCCCGACTTCGAAACGGATCCGCGCATTCTCGACGCCGCCTCCCACGCGCTGCGTGACGGGTACAACCAGTACGCGACGACGTGGGGCGCGCCTCAGCTGCGAGAGGCGATCGCCCGAAGGCAGTCGCTCGTATGGGACCGGGCCGTCGACCCCGAGAAGGAGGTGACGGTATCGTGCGGTGCGACCGAAGCCATGATCGCGGCCATGCTCACGGCTGTAAATCCAGGAGACGAGGTCGTCGTCTTCGAGCCCTTCTACGAGAACTATGGCCCTGACTGCATCCTGAGCGGGGCCATTCCGCGCTACGTGGCGCTCGAGGCGCCGGATTGGTCGTTCGATCCGGACGCCCTACGCGTCGCCTTCACCGAGAAAACGCGCGCCATCGTCGTCAATACCCCGCACAACCCGACCGGAAAGGTTTACTCGCGATCCGAGCTGGAGCTCATCGCAGAGCTGTGCATCGAGCATGACGTGATCGCCATCACCGATGAGATCTACGAGCACCTCGTCTATCGCGGCCGCCACGTGAGCATGGCCACCCTCGATGGAATGGCCGATCGGACGATAACGATCAGCGGCGCCAGCAAGACGTTCTCGGTCACCGGCTGGCGCGTGGGCTGGATCGTGGCGCCGCCCGACCTGACGAGCGGGATCCGCAAGGTCCACGACTTCCTCACAGTCGGCGCCGCCCATCCGCTCCAGATCGCGATCGCTTCCGCGCTCGAGCTTCCCCCTTCCTTTTATATGCAGCTGGTCGGCGACTATCGCGAGCGCCGTGACGCCATCGTCACCGGGCTGCAGGAATGCGGTTTCTCGGCCTCAGCCCCGGATGGGGCGTACTACGTGATGGCCGGGATCGACGGATTTGGCTTCGAGGACGACACCGCAATGGCACGCCACCTCATCGAGCAGGTCGCGGTCGCCACAGTGCCGGCGTGCAGCTTCTATCACGATCCCGAACGAGGTCGGGGCTACCTGCGGTTCAGCTTCCCGAAGCGGCTGGAGACGATCGAGCGCGGCTTGCAAGCGCTGCGCACGCTGAAGGTGGGTTAACAGGCGGGGTTCACATCTTGCGCGGCCGCGCTTAGCGTTGCCCGCATGCGAGGGGTGATCCGGGCGCCGTTGACGTGGATGATCGCCGCCGAGCTCCTGGTGGTGAGCCTGCTGATTCTGGTCGCATGGCATGTGTTCGCGGGCGGCATGGCGTCCCAGCCTGCGGCGCCGACTGGGTTTCCGGCCGCCGAGGCGTCGCCGGCCGATACCGGGCTGCCAGCCGCCGGCGCGCCCGCGGGCGCCACGACTCTCCACGGACCCTTTCCCGGCTTGAACCTCGGGGTTGGCTTCTGGCGGGGCCGGCTGGGAAGCCTCAACCGGGATGAGGCGGCGTTCGAGGCGATCGAGTGGAGGGTCACCCACGCCGTCATGGCGGCGGCCCACGACTACGTGGAGACGGTCGTGCTTCCGGCGGTCAGGCGCGCCGAGAGGGGTGGGGCCTAAGGAACGGCGGGTTGAGTCTTAGGACTTCTCCGGCGACATGGTGACGTTGCCGTTCAGCGTGGCGCCGTCCTCGACGGTGAGCCGGGCGACCTTGACGTCGCCGTTCAGGTGCCCGGATCCGCCTAGCGTCAGGCGGCGCCGTGCGGTCACGTTGCCGTTGACCTGGCCACGAACGCTTACGTTCGCGCCTTCGATGGTGGCCTGGACGTTGGCGGTGCTGTCCACCGAAACGTCGCCGCTGGCTTTGAGCTCGCCTTCGACGGTGCCCGCCACCTTGAGATCCCCCTGGATCTCGAGGCGCCCGTGGAGACTGTCGCGCGGGCCGAGGTTGACGACATTGGTGCCACCGTTCTGGGTGGCGGGAGCGTGGGTCCCGGACTTTTCAGCTTGGGCCATTTGGGCGTCCTCCACTGGGTTGATCGAGCCTTTTCCTCGTTTTGCTCAACTCAGACCGTGAACTTGACTTGCGATCTGATGCATAACTCGGAAGAGAGGGGGATTTGACGAGCTAGCATCGTAGCAAAGTGGTCGTCGGACAACTCGAGAGGGAGGCAACCGGGATTCTGCGGCTCGTGCCTGCCCTGGGTACGGCTTCGTGGCGCTGATGGATCCTGACGCGTCCGACGAGATGATCGACCACCTGGTCGACTTCTTCGACCAGGTCGCACCGACATACGACAGTTGGGCCAACGGCCAGCACGCCAGGGTGGCGGCCAGGCTCGTCGACCTGGCAAAGCCGAAGAAGGGACAGCACGCTCTGGATGTCGGGACCGGCACGGGCCTGGTCGCACACCTGGTGGCCGCGAAGGTCAGCCCAGGAGCGGTGATCGGCATCGACCTGTCGGATCGGATGCTGTCGATCGCGCGGTCCAAACCGAGCAAGAACACGAAGTTTCTCGGCATGGCCGCCGAACGCCTGGTGTTCAGGCCGGAGACATTCGACCTGGTGACCATGGGCGACACCCTGGCGTACCTGGCTGATCCGGGCGACGGGCTGAGCGAGGCGTATCGGGTTCTCAAGGTCGGCGGTAGGCTGGCGATCTCGAGCCAAAGGCGCAGTCTCAGCACGCGGGCCCAGGACCTCTTCTTCCAGGGCCTGGCCCCGCTTGCGCGCAGGCACTACCTCAGCTTTCCGCGTTACACCTCCGACCGTTCACGGTTCGGGGAGCCTGGCGTGCTGCCAGGGCTGCTGGAGTCGGCCGGTTTCAAGGTCGACATGCTCACCGAGATGGTCACCGGCGGACGCACCCAGAACGCCCGGGAGTGGACGAACCTGATGGCGGAAGCCGGACCTCTCCCTTACACGCTGATCCGGGCCCTCGGACCGCGCTACCGAATGGAGCTCGAGGCCGAGGTCGAAGAGGCGATGGAGAGCCTCGGCGATCCTGACGATGCGTTCCGCTACCACCACTCCTATCTGATGGCGGTGGCGACCAAGCGCTGACGGGTGCGGCGGGTCAGGGCCTCGACTTCGCGCCTGGGCGCGCGCCGACGGTCAGCCCCGCGACGAGCGCGGCGAGGAGGCAGAGCACTGCTGCGACCGCGAATATCTCGCGGTACTCCTGAAGAAAGGCAGCGCTCACAAGTCGCTCCAGGTGATCGACTCTTGCACGCACGTCGGGGTCGTTGAGCTGTGGCGTGCCCAGGATCTGGCGGAATCGATACAGGCCGTAAGCGGTGAGCGCGGCGAGGCCGATCAGCATCCCCATCGTCCTCGAAAGCACGACGAGGCTTGTCGCGAGGCCGTGATGCTCGGCCCGCGTGAGGTCGAGCACGCGAGCCGCAAGCGGGGCGATGACGACGCCGAAGCCGAGCCCGCATGCGGCGAGCGCGAGATCGGCGACCGGTAGCGGTCCGATGCGCGCAGCGAGCTCGTTCGACTGCCAGCCGGTCATCTGCGCGAACGCAGCGGCCGCAAGGACCATGCCCGCGACGGCGGTGGCGCGGGCGCCGATGCGTGAGGCGAGCAGGCCTCCAAGCAGCGCCCCCACCGGCACACCGATCAGGAAGCGCGAAAGAAGCAGGCCCGAGCCGAGCTGGTCGAGCTTGAACACCAGGCGGCCGAGAAGCGGCACGTCCACCAGCGCGACCATCAGGGCCACCCCGATCAAAAGGTTGGCAAGCGTCGCGCCGATGAAGGCACGGCTGCGAAGCAGGCTCGACGGAATCAAGGGCTCGAGGCGGGTGGCCTGGCGCCGGGCGTACAGGCCCAGCACGGCCAGGCTGAGGACGCCGAGCGGGACGAAGAGGCCATTGGTGGCGCGAGTGTTGGGATCGTCCGGGTAGAGCGCGAGCACGAGCAGCCCGAGGCCCAAGCCGAGCAGTGCCGCGCCGACCCAGTCCAGCGATGAGGCCGTAGATGCATCGAGCCTGCTCTGGCGGCGGCTGCCGAGGAGCAGGCCGGCGGCACACAGCGCGGCCAGGGGAAGGTTCAACCAGAACACGAAACGCCAGCCGCCCAACGATGCCGCCGCGGCCGCGAGGGTGGCTCCGTACAAGGGGCCGAAGACGCTGCCCGCCTCCTGCATCGCGGCCACGGACCCCAACGCGGCGGTGCGGCCATCGTTGCGATAGAGGTCGGCTGCAAGGGCGAGCGAGAGCGGGACCAGGCCGCCGCCGCCCAACCCCTGCAGAAAGCGGCCGGCGACCAGCCAGGGCAGGCCGGCGAACGTCCACAAGCCTGCGGTGGCCGTGATCGCGGAGCCCAGGGCGAACGCCAACATGCAAAAGGCGTAGACAGGCGCTCGGCCGCGTACATCGGAGTAAGCGCCGAGCAGAGGCATGGCGACGACATAGCCGCCGAGGAAGCCGGTGACGATCGGCGTCGCCTGCTCGAAACGGTCGATGGTGAGGCCGACATCGGCGACCATGGCCGGCAGCAGGGTGACGACGACGTAGGCGTCGAGGGCGGTGATGAATAGGCCGGCTCCAGCTATGAGCAGGAGCAGGGGTCGCGTTGTCGCCGGCTCGGTGTCAGTAATCGTGGGTGCCGCCGGTGCCGATTTTGAGCCCGGACCCACCCCTGGCGGGCCCTCCCTGAGTGTTTCCGGTTCCTCCCCCGACCGGCGCTCCTCGCGCCAGTCTGGCCAAATCGAAAAAGCCGGTCAACCCTGCTTGTTAAGAAAGCGTTGGCGTCGCGATCACGACGCTGCCGTTGAAGCCGCTCAGGTCGACCTCCACCGAGCTCGTCGTGCCGTTGTCGCCGAACGGACCCGACAGCACCGCCCTGCGGATCAGGTGGTCCGCGCCCCCGATCCAGATCACCGCGCCCACGTCGCCCGAGGAGCTCAGCTGCGGCAGCATGCTGTGGACCTGGTCAGCGGTGTATGTGGCCGACACCTTGTGAGAGTCAACCCCATCCACCTGCTCGGCGCCGAGATACTTCGGGCTGCGGCCCGCCGGGATGACCGCGGGCAGGCCCTTGCCGGCGTCGAAAAGCTTGGCGAGGTCTGGGATGTCGGCGGCGTCCACGCCGGTCAGCTCGTTGTAGCCCGAAAAGGGCAAGTGCAGATAGACGTGACCACCCGAGATGATCACCTCGAGGGCGATCTGCACATCCTGCTGGCGGACCGTATAGGTGGTGTCGCTGTCGGCGGGCAGCCTCAGCGCTGCCTTCGCCGTCATCAGCTGGAAGCCACGAAAGCTGACAGCGCCTTTGGTGAATTTGAGGCTGGCGTTCACCGACTTCAGCTTCGCCATCGCGGCGCCGCCGTCGCGCAGCGCCTGGGCGGCATCCTCAGCCTGGAGCCCTCCGCAACCCGTGATGACGGCCACGAGCACCAGACCGGCGGCAAACGACGCGAGCCTGGACTTCACCTCACAAGTATCAGCCCCGCATCCGGCCTGTTTGTGACGCCCGCGCCTCAGTCGGAGCGGTCAGGATCGGCCCTCACGATCAGGCGGATTGGCCGGTCGTAGAAGAGATAGTCCCACGCCCAGTTGATCAGGACGAGCACGCGGCTGCGAAAGCTGACCACGTTGACCAGGTGCACGGTCAGCCACATGACCCAACCTGGAAACCCCGACAGTCGGACGTGGCCCAGCTGGGCCACCGCCGAGTTGCGACCGATCGTCGCCATCGTGCCGGGGTCTTTGTACGCGAATGCGGTCGCCCCACCGTTCGCGGCCATGTCCTTGATGGTGGCCGCCACGCGTCTGCCCTCCTGCATGGCGACAGGGATCAGCATCGGCAGCGGCTGACCCGCGACGACGGCGCCCGCAAGGTCGCCGATGACGAATACAACCGGATGGCCGGGCAGCTGCAGCGTGTCGTCCACGGGCACTCGGGCCTGGCGCATGAGCTTGACGCCGAGCACGGTGCCCAGCTCCGAAGCGCGCACCCCGGCGGTCCAAACGATCGTGCCGGCCGGAACCACGTCCCCGTTTGCGAGGCTGATCGAGTCTTCCGTGACCTGCGCAACCTTGGCGTTCAACATCACCTCCACGCCCTTCTTCTCGAGCGATCGCCGCGCCGCCTCGCGCAGCGCAGGGTCGAAGGTCCCCAGCAGCCAGCCGCCGGCCTCGAGCAGGATCACGCGCACTTCACTGAGGTCGAGCTTCGGATAGTCCTTCTTGAGCACATGTCGGATGAGCTCCGACAGCGCGCCAGCCATCTCCACGCCTGTCGGCCCACCGCCGACGATTGCGAAGGTGAGCATCATTCGGCGCCGCTCGGAATCGGTGATCCACTGTGTGGCCTCCACACGAGCGAGCACGCGGTTGCGTAGGGCGAGCCCTTCGCCGAGCTCCTTCAGCCCGAACGCGTGCAGGGCCAGCGAGGCATTGCCGAAATAGTCGCTCTGACTTCCGGTGGCGAGCACGAGATAGTCGTACGCGACCTGCCCGCGGTCGGTGTCGAGGATTCGACGGTGCAGATCGACGCCGGTGACCTCAGCCTGCCGGAACTCGACGTTGCCCAACGGCCGCACCAGCTCGCGCACCGGGCGTGCGACCTCGCCGGGATCCAGCAGCGCCGACGCCACCTGGTACAGCAGCGGCGTGAAGAGGTGGTAGTTGTTGCGGTCGACGAGCAGGACGTCGACCGAAGCGTGCTTCAGCCCGCGCGCGCAGGTGAGTCCGGCGAACCCCGCGCCCGCGATCACCACCCGCGGGCGGCTCACTTCTTCTGCGCTTGTTTACCCTGCGGCGGGTATCGCCGTCCTCCGCCATGGCGGCGGTTGGCCATCTTTTCCAGCGCCCCGGCTCCGCCCGTCGCCTCCACCAGCGAGCGAGGGAGCTTCTGCTTCTTCTTGATCACGGGCTCGAACAGGTCGCCCAGCTTGGCGACACGCTGCAGAACCTGGTCCGAATCGAAAACCAGCTTCGACGGGTCCTTGGCCTTGAGGCACTTTTCGACTTCGTCCCAGGTCACTGGAGTCGAAACGGTCGGCCGCGAGCGCGCCCGCAGCGAGTAGACGTTGACGGTCGTTTTGTACTGGTCGTTCTGGCTCCAGTCGATGAGCACGCGTCCCGTCCGAAGCTCTTTCAGCTGCTTGTGCACGACCAGGTCGGCATGCTTCTCCTCGAACAGCTGCGCAAGGCCCTTCGACACCACCTTGGTCTCCTCATACGTGACCGCGGTGTTGAGCGGCACGTAGAGCTGGAGCCCTTTGGAACCGGATGTCTTGGCGCAGCAATCCAGGCCGTGCTCCGCGAACACGTCGCGCAGCATCAACCCGACGCGGCAGCACTCGACGATGGTCGCCGGCGGTCCGGGATCGAGGTCGAACACCATAGTTCGCGGCTCGGGCAGCTTGCTAGCGCGGGACAGCGATGTGTGGAATTCGAGCGTTGCTATTTGAGCCAGCCACACCAGCGTCGGGAGGTCCTGGCACAGGCAGTAATACATGTCGCGGTTGTTGCCCCCGCTCCACACGGTTGCCGTCTCGACCCACGGCGGCCGGTGCTTGGGGCAGTTCTTCTCGTAGAAGAACTCGGCGTCGACGCCGTTGGGATAGCGCTTGAGCGTCAGCGGGTGGTCGCGCGTGTGCGGCAGGATCGCGGGCGCGATTCGCGTGTAGTAGTCGATGACCTGCCCTTTCGTGAAGCCGACCTCCGGGTACAGCACCTTCTCGAGGTTGGTGAGCTTCAGGGTGCGGCCCTCGATGACGACCTCGACCGCCGTTTCTTTAGCCAAGCTCGCGCACGACCTCCTCCGGGACCTTGTCGGTGCGAAGGCCCTTGAACACCGGCGCGCGAAGCTGGCCGCCCCTCGTCCACTCCACGAACTCGAACTCGCCGACCAGCCTCGGCTCGATGAAGTGCGCGCCTTTCGGGGGCTTCCCGCGGTCGAATGGGCTGGTCTTGTGCTCCAGGGGCTTCATGAGCTCGAGGAGCTTTTCGAGCATCGCGTCCGAGAAGCCGGTGCCGACCTTGCCCGCATAGACGAATTCACCATTGTCGTAGTAGCCGACCAGCAGCGCGCCGGGCAGGCCGCGGCGCTTGCCTTCGCCCTCCAGCCAGCCCGCGATCACCAGCTCCTGGCCCATATGGTTTTTGACCTTGACCCACTGGCCGCTGCGCCGCCCTGGCTCGTAGGGCGAGTCGAGCTTCTTGCCCATGATGCCCTCGAGCCCCGCCTTTCGGCTCGCCTCGAGCATGGCCGCGCCGCCTCCTTTCTCATAAGGCGGCGTCTGCCATGAGGGGCCCTTCAGCTTCAAGGCTTCGAGGCGCTTTCGCCGATCGGTGTATGCCAGCTTCAGCAGTGAGTGCCCGTCAAGCCACATCACGTCGAACAGCATGTAAGTGACCGGCACCTCTTTCATCTTGCGGCGGATCTCCGTCTCCGACGTGAGACCCATGCGCTGCTGGATCTCCTCGAAGCTGGGGCGGCCCTTGGCATCCAGGGCGACGATCTCACCGTCGAGTATCACCTCTGTGGCTCCGAGAGCGCGTCCCATGGCATGGATCTCCGGATACCGCGGGGTGATCGTCTCGCCGCGGCGGCTGAACAGCTTCACGGTTCCACCTTCGACGTAAGCCTGGGCGCGGATGCCGTCCCATTTGAACTCGAAGCCCCAGGCGGCGTCCGGGGTCGGCGGCTTGGCGGCAAGCTTGGCGAACATGGGCTCGATGCGCGCCGGCATCGGCTCGCGCCCGGGATCCTGCGGCGGATCCATGCGGTGGATCATCCAGTTCTTGCCATCGGTCTGAAACAGCACGTAGCGGCCCTCGACGCTCTTGCCGTGCAGCGTGACCATCACCTCGCGGTCTGACCACTTGTGCGTCTCATACGTGCCGCTGTCCCAGATCTTCACCGTGCCCCCGCCGTACTCGCCCTGCGGGATCTCGCCGGCGAAGTCGATGTAGTCGAGCGGGTGATCCTCCACATGGACGGCGAGGTGGTTCTTCTTGGGATCGAGCGGGATGCCCTTTGGCACGGCCCACGAGACGAGGACGCCGTCCTTCTCGAGCCGGAAGTCCCAGTGCAGGCGGCGCGCGTGGTGCTCCTGCACCACGAACCGCGGCGCTTTGGTGGCCTTGCGGGGCACCTTGGCGCCGGGCTCGGGCGTCTTCTTGAAATCTCTCTTGGCTTCGTACTCGGCGAGCTTTTTCGCCACAGGAGAAGGTTAGGCCACGGCCGCTTCTTCCTCATGGACGGCGATCGCGACGGGCTTGCGCGCCCGGGCGAACGCGGCGGCGAATGCAGCCGCCACGAGCACCGCGATCGGCAGCACCAGGGTTGGGTGCATCGCATCGACGAATGCCTGGGTGAAGACGTAGTGGGCGACCGCCTGCACCCGCTCCGGCAGCTGCAGGCTCGTGCCCGACTGGCCGGCGCCGACCTCAAAACCGCTGTGCGCCGCGCTGCTGAAGCCCTTGACGAAGGGAGCCCTGTATTCGGACGGCAGCTGCCCGGCGGCGGCTACAGCGTGGTCGTGCAGCGAGAGGGCAAGACGGTTTTGAAGGTAGGCGCCGACGATGGCGCTCGCAAGTACCCCACCCAGCTCCTGGATGGTGTTGACCACCCCGGACGCGACGCCGCCCAGG
>Ga0137384_10000591_pt1 | contig 27874 bp, 24 predicted proteins | sample SagtaG_2_FD_104922 | JGI IMG/M metagenome (GOLD analysis project Ga0137384, IMG submission 104922) | Vadose zone soil microbial communities from Sagehorn Ranch, Mendocino, California, USA - Sage2_R_60_16 metaG | ecosystem: Environmental > Terrestrial > Soil > Vadose zone | place: USA... | reverse complement strand
GCCCCACTCATCTTCGTCGGCCTCAGCTTCGCCGTAACATTTGGCGCACGCGCGCATCGCAGTCTCAACCGCGAGCGCATGCTTGCGCAGGCTGTCACCCTTCGTGTATTCGCAGAGTAATTCCCAGGCGTCGTTTCGATCAGGCATAGCAGCGAAGGAGCTTCGTTTTGGGATTAGCGTTGAGAAACTAGCACGGCTGAAGTCCGGTAAACAAGTGAAGACAACAGTGTCGCGCGACAGATGCTCTGTAATGGCAGTGTCCTAGTTTCGATGGTCTTCTCTGTGCAGTCTCTGTGACCCTCTGTGTCTCTGTGGTGAAATCGCCTTGAAAACCACTCACCACAGAGGCACAGAGGCACAGAGGACACTGAGGACCCACAGAGATTTGAAAATTAGGATATTACCTTTCTAATTGCTCGGCGCGCGGTAACCTGGCCGGGCCCGCACCGCAACGTTCTTGCGGCTGGTGCTCACCTTGACCTTCCGATACTGACCGTCGTGCGCTGAGTTTGTTGGATAGTAACCGAGTGAGTATTGCGTTTGCAGTTCGGCGGCAATTCGCGCCAGCGCATCAGGCAGTGAATCGAGCGTATCGGCGCGCAACAACCGACCGCCCGACTTCTCCGCCAGCGCCTTCAGATACGAATCCGCGGTCAAATAGAGCTGATCCAACATTGCGCCGATTGAATCGTCATTGCGCCGTCCATCGCGCCTCGTAGTGCCGCCGGGATCCGTCCGTGCGCCAGGAAACGGATCGGTCCGGCTTGAGGGTAGCGGAGCGCGATTGTCGGGCGGATAACGATCATCTGGAGGCACACCGTTCGGAGGCACCCGACCATTCGGATACGGATCGTTCGTGCGGCGTCTTCGCAGAATCTCGTCAGGCGAAGGTAGGCCGAGCGGTCCCGTCGTAGGGCGCGTGCCTCTGGTAGGAACACTGCTCGGATCATCGCTGGGAAAAGTCGGCGCAGTCGTACCTGAAGGCGGCGCGTGAATCACGCCGATGGTCGGCAGTTGCACGCTTGGATCGTTAGCTTGCCCGCGCACGATGCGTTCGGTTTCCGCCCTGGTATCGTAGCGAATGGGATAAACAATCACCCCCTCTTCGTCCAGACCGTGCAGCGTACCGTCGAATGTCGCCTGATCGCTGTGATAATCAACGCCGTCCGTGAACAGAACGATCGCCTTGCGACCCTGAATTTGTCTGATTGAAGCGAGCGCTAACTCGAAAGCGTCGTAAAGCTTGGTTCCCTGCCCCGATCGAGTTTTCAAGATCGCGGTCTTCAACGCCGCGCGATCATTTGTAAAGTCGTTGAGGTCGCGCACTTCGTCGTCAAAGGAAATTACCTTCACGCGGTCCGCCGCTTTGAGTTGTTCGACAAACGTGACCGCTGCACGCTGAATCTGTGAAAGCTTTTCCTGCGTGCTCCCGCTGGTATCGAGCATTAGAATCACATGAAAGGGCGCGCTCACGGTGGCGAAGAAAGCAACGTTCTGCTTCACGCCGTCTTCGTAGAGATTGAACTCATCTTGTCGCAAATCGGATACGTACAGGCCGTTGATGTCGGCGGCGATTACCGGAATCGTAACCAGGTTCGTGTCGATCTTAATTGTTTCTACCGGTTGCTGGGTGTCGGGCGGCGTTGGCTCAGGCGCGGGCTGGGGCTTCTGTGTATCCGTTCTCTGATTAGTCTTGCGCGGGACCTGCGCGACGACGCAAAGCGAAGCCACGATGCAAACGACCGCGGCGATCCAGAGATATATAATTCGAGTTTGCAAGAGGCGTCGTTTTGCGCTCGCGAGAAGGGTACTCTTACTCAATCTCAAGATCGGAGCTCTTTCCATTGCTAGACGTGGTTACGATGTGCCCTGAAAGAATAACGTTTGCCTGGCCACTCCGCAACGCGAAATGACCTCTGCGGCTCTGCCGCTTGATGTGCGGAAAGGCTGTGCCCTTTCCGACAAGCCCGGCTGGGTGCCAGGCTGCGCCTGACTTCGCTCCGTCAGGAGCGAGATGTTTATAGCACGCGTCAACCTCGATCAAACTTAAAGCTCCATTAGGGGCGAAATGAGGACATCACATTGCGCTCCTAATGGAGCGCATTGATTTTGGAATCGTTGGGGGCTATAAACATTCGGCCCCTAGCGGAGCCAGGAGGCACAGCCTTTCCGCACATCAAGCGGCAGAGCCGCATTAGCAATCTCAGAGATCTGTAGCAAGCCAACTTCATATAGCCGCCTTGCTGGCCCGCAAGCTCATCAACTAGAATGTTTCCGTTTCTGCTTGGGCTCCTAATGAAACCGTTATTACTCGCGGCTCTTGCAGCCTACTTGGTTGCTGCCATTCATTCCGTTTTAGCGTTCGTCAACAAGCGTCGCGCCCTTCAGCGTGTTTCAGACTTGTCGGTGGCCATCGGATTTGCGCTTCACACCGCGGCCTTGATTGTCGATTGGACAGTGGATGGCCGTTATCCGCTCGTCTCGCTGCGCGAGACGCTTTCCTTTCTCGCGTGGACCATAATCGCCGCGTACGGAGTGGTGCTCTATCGCTATCGCGCCCAGGCCTTGGGTGTCGCTGCGCTGCCGCTTGTCTCGGTGCTTACTTCTGCTGCGATCCTGATTAGGTCCAGTTCGTCCGGTGCCGTGGATCAGCTGGGCGGAGTCTCGACGAAGTGGCTTCTGCCGACGCATACGACGCTTCTGTTCTTCGCGTACGCGGCTTTCTTCCTGGTATTTGTGGCCAGCGTGATGTATCTGCTTCAGGAGCGGGAACTGAAGCTAAAAACCTTTAGTGCGATCTTTCATCGTCTTCCTTCGCTGACAACCGTCAACGACATCGCCACTACGGCAGCGACCATCGGTCTGACGTTGCTTACGTTGGGCATTGCGACGGGAATGTTGTGGTCGTCGTCGCGCTACGGACGTCTGTGGCGCAACGATCCGAAAGAAATCTTTGCCGGTCTGACGTGGTTGTTGTATCTGGCGTTGATTGTTTATAGATCCACGGCGCGTTGGCGCGGGCGCAAGGCAGCATGGATGGGTGTGGCAGGCTTTGCGCTGGTGCTTTGCACTTTTTTCGGCGTACGATTGATGAGCAGCTACCACGTGTTTGGCTGGTCCCATTTTCCATTTGTCATTTGACATTTGTCATTGATCATTTATCGACGATTCCTTGGACCTTTTCGCAATGACAAATGAAAAATGAGAAATGATAAATGGAAAATGAATGAGGTTCTATGTCCATCGTCTTAGTCGGAGTAAATCACAAGACGGCGCCAATTGAAGTGCGCGAGTTGTTCGCGTTTTCCGAAGAGGGCTGCGCTCAGGGCTTGCGTGCGTTGGTTGACGGAGAGGTTGTGCGCGAGGGCTTGATCGTCTCGACCTGCAACCGCGTTGAAGTAGTTACTGCCACCGCCACCGAGCAGCTACAAGCGGGCGCGAAACGCATCACCGATTTCCTCAGTCACTCGCGCCGCCTGCCTCACGAGCTTTTCTCAGACCATCTTTACCAACACGTCGACGATCAAGCCGTCAGGCATCTGTTTCGCGTTACTTCCTCGCTCGATTCGATGGTTGTGGGCGAGCCGCAAGTGTTAGGGCAAGTGCGTCGAGCATATTCGCTCGCGCTTGAAGCCGGCACGGCCGGGCGCGTGTTGAACCGACTGGTCCACCATGCATTTCATGTAGCCAAACGCGTGCGCGCCGAAACCGGCATTGCCGCGTCGGCGGTTTCGATCAGCTACATGGCCGTCGAGCTGGGAAAGAAGATCTTCAACTCGCTAACTGGACGCACGGTTTTGTTAATCGGCGCGGGCGAGATGGCCGAGCTGTCTGCGCGCCATCTGGTTAATGCGGGCGTCTCCCGCGTGATGATTGCCAACCGCACGGAGGAATCGGCTCGACGTCTGGCCGAGGAATTCGGCGGCGACGCGATAGATTTTGCTCGCCTCGCGGATCATCTCGCCCAGGCAGACATTGTGATCTGCTCGACGGGAGCGAGTGACTACGTAGTTACCGTCTCAATGGCCAGTAATGCTCTCGAGCGGCGAAGGAATCAACCGGCATTCTTCATCGACATCAGCGTTCCGCGCAATATCGATCCGGCAATCGGTGAGCTGCCTAATTTGTTCGTGTTCGACATAGACGATCTTGAATCAGTGATCTCTTCAAACATCCGAGAGCGCGAACGCGAGGCCCAACGCGCGGAATTGATCGTCGAGTCGGAGGTGATGCAGTTTCAGCAGGCCCTGCGTGTGTTGGACATCGGCCCGACGCTTGGCGCACTGCGACAAAGACTTCAGGACATCGCGCGGGCCGAGATGGCGCGACAGCGGAACCGCCTGGGACCGCTCACGCCCGAACAAGAGAGCGCGATCGAAGCCGTGCTGATGTCTACCGTCAACAAGATTTCGCATCCCGTTTTGAGTCAGATGCGACGCTCGTATATTACCAGCGACGACGATAGCATTCAGACCTGGCGCGATATTTTCGGCCTTGAAGACCCGGAAGCCTCCTCCGTAAAAACCGAAGATGAGTGATCGTTTCGTAATCGGCTCGCGTGGCTCCAAGCTTGCGCTCACACAAGCCGAGTGGGTCAAAGCAAGGCTTGCCCTTCTCCATCCCGGAATCGATATCCACATCGAGATCGTCAAGACGACCGGCGACGTAAAGACCGATCCGCTCTCAGTCATTGGCGGTAAAGGGGTGTTCACGAAGGAACTCGAAGACGCCCTGCTCGATCGCCGAATCGATATCGCGGTTCATTCGTTGAAGGATCTGCCTACGATTGTTCCCGAGGCGTTGGCAATCGGAGCGATTTGCGAGCGGGAAGATCCACTTGATGCGCTGGTACTGCAAAAGGATTCGGATTCAAGTTGCGCTTCACTAAAAGACTTGCCGGTGCACTCGATTGTGGGCACGTCCAGCCCGCGCCGCCAGGCACAATTGCGGTATTTGCGTCCGGAACTGGCTATAAAGGACTTGCGCGGCAACGTTGATACGCGGCTGCGCAAACTCGATGAGGGTCAATACGGTGCAGTGATCCTGGCGTCAGCCGGATTGCGCCGGCTCGGTCTGGAGAGCCGAATCAGCACGGCGATTCCAACAGAGCAAATGCTGCCGGCGGTCGGCCAGGGCGCAATTGGAATTGAGATTCGGACCGATGATTCCGCGGCCATGAATGTGGTTACAAAACTCGATCATGAAGCTACGCGCGTCGCCTGTACCGCCGAGCGAGCGCTGCTGCGCGCCCTGGGCGGCGGCTGCCAGTTGCCGATTGCCGCCCATGCCGTAGTTCGAGATTACAAGTTGAGACTTGATGGTCTGGTGGCGAGCCACGATGGGAAAAGGATTGTCCGCGATCACATCGCAGGATTGGCCGAGGACGCGGAAACACTTGGCGGCGATCTCGCCAACCGGTTGGTTGAACTCGGCGCGAAAGAGTTGCTGGCGGAATAAGATCAACTCACGGTTAGACAACCCCGCGGCTTTGCCGCCGCACAGTGCGGAAAGCCTATGGCTTTTCGGCTGAGTTTATTTTTGATTTCGGAAGGCTACGCCTTTCCAGATTCTGAGGCATAGCCTCAAGGCAATTGAATGAATACCGGAAAAGGCAAAAGGCGGCAAAGCCGCTAGGATTCGATTTGAACCACGTTCGCTTGTCCTAAACAATTGTGAGTGTAAAAGACCCCACCAAAGCTCAGCCACTCGCTGGCCGCACGATCGTGATCACTCGGGCTCGCGCCCAAGCCGCCGATTTTGTCGCCGCGCTGGAACATTACGGCGCGCGCGTTTTGCTTTGTCCCACCATTGAAATTGCCGAGCCCGAAAGTTACGAGCGGCTCGACGAAGCAATGGATCACCTCTACGGCTATGACTGGCTCATCTTCACCAGCGTTAACGGCGTCGAATATTTCCTGCGTCGCTTGCAGGCGCGCCACCATCAAACCAGTGCGCTCGACGAATTGAGAGTCTGCGCGATTGGCGAAGCAACCGCCGAAAGTCTGCTTAGGGCCCACGTGCATGTCGATCTTGTTCCCGACCAGTTCAAAGCGGAGGGAATCTTCGCTGACCTCGAAACATTTATTGGCGGACTCCAGGCGCTCAACGGCTTGAATATTTTGATTCCGCGAGCTGCCGTCGCCCGCGACTATCTGCCAAGAGCTCTCGAGGCCGCCGGAGCTCGTGTCGACGTCGTTACGGCCTATCGGACGATACAACCCGAAGGTCTGGATCGCGGTCGCGTCAGCGCGATGCTCGCCGGCGGCGCGGCAGATTGCATTGCGTTCACGAGTTCTTCCACCGTCAGGAATCTTGCTCAACTTTTCGACGCAAATGATCTGAACGAGATTCTGCATGGTGTTGTTGTTGCCTGCATCGGCGATATCACTGCAAGTACCGCTGCCGAATACGGATTACATGTCGAAATTCAACCGCAAGAGTTCACGATTCCGGCTCTGGCTCGCGCGATCGCCGATCATTTCAGTCAGTAGCGTCAACGCTTTCTCACCGGACCAGTGGCCCCTCGCGCCTTTCGGTAGTCTCCTTAGTTGTGTTGCTGGTGCATTAGCCCGACCGTCAGGGAGGGCTCAGACTCGAGTTGCATGAAATGAGCCCTCCCTTGCGGTCGGGCTAGCGCTCCGCGAGGTAGCAACATATTAGGATACTACCCACCTTTCTAAACCCTCCGAATGCTCGAAGACGCCTGTGCTACACTGCCTAACGGATAGCCGGACGCCTTCGGGTGATTGGGGCCAAGGAAAATGCTGACAGCTCATCAAATTCTGGAACTGACTGAAGCCAGACGCGAGATCGACCTGCTGCGCAGGCAGCTCCAGGACCGAGGCACGTTTGGCGAACTGGTGGGGAATTCAGAAGCGATGCGTCAGGTTTACGCGTTGATCGAACAAGTCGCGCCGTCGTCTCCTTCCGTTCTCATCACGGGAGAATCCGGCACCGGCAAAGAGCTGGTGGCACGCACAATTCATAAGCTGAGTCCGCGAAAAGAGCGACCTTTCGTCGCCATCAACTGCTCGGCGATTCCTGAGACGCTGATGGAGTCCGAACTGTTTGGACACGAAAAAGGCGCGTTTACCGGCGCTGCCTCCCGACGCCAGGGTTGCTTCGAGCTAGCCGACACCGGCACATTGTTGCTGGATGAGATTGCGGAAATGCCGCCTCTCTTGCAAGCCAAACTTTTGCGCGTAATTGAAGAGCGACAGGTGCGCAGACTCGGAGGGAAACAAGAAATCTCGATCGATGTGCACCTGCTGGCGGCGACCAATCGCGATCCCGAAGAGGCAGTGCACAAAGGAACGTTGCGACGAGATCTACTCTATCGTCTGAACGTTATCAGGATTCACGTGCCATCGCTCAGGGATCGCAAAGAGGATCTGCCTTTACTCGCTCAGCATCTGGTTACTCAACTGGCCGAGAAGCACGGCCGGCCCGCATGTTTTCTGAGCCCTGCGGCGTTATCGGCTTTGCAGTTTCATGCCTGGCCGGGTAATGTCCGCGAATTGCGCAACGTCATCGAGCGTGCGGTGATTATCTGTTCGGGCGAACAGGTCGAACGACATCACTTCGCGCCTTATCCAATCGAGCAACGCGAGCGGCTGCGTCAGGAGGATACCATCAGTTTCCCTGTAGGCGCGCCGCTTGAAGAAGTCGAGCGTCTGATGATTCTGCGCACGCTTGATAAGACGAATAATAACAAGACGCGCGCCGCGGAACTTCTGGGAATCAGTCTGAAGACCCTGCACAACAAACTCAATCTCTATCGGGAGCGTGGCCAGATGGATTCAGCCGAGTCGTAACTCAGTGTGCAGCTATGAGTGACAAACGCTTTCGCATCGCGTTCTCTTTCGCCGGTGAAAAGCGAGACTATGTCGCGAAAGTCGCAGCCATTCTTGCGCAGCGCTTCGGCGAGCTAGCCATTCTCTACGACAAATATCACGAGGCGGAATTCGCGCGTTACGACCTCGGAATTTATTTGCCGAAGCTTTATCGTGACGAGTCCGATCTTGTCGTCGCAGTGCTCTGTCCCGAGTACAACCAGAAGCCTTGGACGGGCTGGGAATGGATGGCCATTCACGCTCAGCTGACCAAGAAAGAGGGAAGCAAGATCATGCTCTGCCGGTTCGAACATGCGCACGTAGATGGGCTCTTTGAGGGTGCCGCTTTCGTCGAACTCGACGACAAAACTCCCGAGCAAACCGCCACGCTCATCCTCCAACGCCTAGCGATCAATGAAGGCAAGTCCAAGAAGCATTACACTGCCGACCTTTCGACACCAACGCAGGCTGCAAGCACCAGCACGCCCAACAACCTTCCGCGCCTCCAACCCTTTTTTGGTCGCACAGAGGAACTGAAGCAGATCGCGGAGAGGGCCTGCGCTTATCCGAAAAGCTGGGCCGCCAGGAATTGATCGCCGATGACTGCCGCCTCCTCGCTGAGGCCCTGGTGCGGCAGGGAAAGCCCACCGAAGCCCTGCCTTACGCCAAGCGCGCAGTGGAGACCTTCACCCGCCTCGGTTCGCCCAACCTCGAATTCGCCCGCAAGATTCTCAAGGAGTGCGAGACCTAGCCTTCGACATCATTCTGTCGCGTTTTTGTCGAGATAATCCATCGTCCGATACAGAACCGCGAGCAGTAGCGAGCGGGTTTCTTCGTCATTTCTCATTCCACTTCGCTGACTTCAACCCGCTCGCTACCGCTCGCGGTTCTGTATCAAGTCAGCGGTTCGCCTTGATCGTACATCACATACGCAATGGCGTTGTTGAGTTGCCTTTCGGTCCAGAGATACTTCTTGCTGCCACCTCGTACCCATGGCTTTTCGTCAGCGCGGCAGCAGCCGGCATTCCGTAGCCTGCGCGTTGCGTTCGCTTTGAAGGCGTTTAAGACTTGATGCGGCCGACAACCAGCCGTCACGACGGCATGAACGTGGTCGCTCCTGACGTTGATGGCCCACAACGTCCAGTTGCGGATTCTACAGGTCTCTCGAATCGCTTCCTCCACTGCAGCTCTTTTCGGGAGGTCGAGCTTAACTGGTGACCGCTTCCGCAATTGCTCGTTGTACTCCTGCCAACGCTGATTCGCGGGAATACGAGGCGTTCCGTAGCGATTGTGAACGCGATCAACCGACCCTCTTTTATCACCATGCAGCCAGTTGCCGTAACTGCGAAAAGTGATCAGATAGGCCAGCGGAGTGTGCGAGTCGTTGAACTCCTGAGACTCAAACATTGTCTGCGGCGTGTATCACACATTGCCTCGCTCGACAAGTTTCAGAGCCGCCTATTACAGAACCGCGAGCGGTAGCGAGCGGGTTGGCGTCGCCGAGTGGAATGAAGAACGACGAAGAAACCCGATCGCTACCGCTCCCGGTTCTGCATTGCGTGCTTGCACCCGATGAAGCGAGATGTTATTCAAGGGTGAATGTCAGTTCTGCTTTTCTTTATTGATGGTCTGGGGATTGGTGGGCGCGGAGAGTTCAATCCGCTCGATGGTTTGGCAGATGCTGAGCCTCTCGCTGTTTTTCAAAACGAAGAGCTAGTCACCATCTTCGATGGCGTCATTGTTCCTACCGACGCACGTTTGGGAGTATGCGGTCGTCCGCAAAGCGCGTCGGGACAGACGACTATCCTGACCGGAGTCAACGCGCCGGCAACGCTCGGTTATCACAAGCAGGGATTTCCGAACAGTGCTTTGCTCGAAATCATTCGCGAGCATTCGCTCTTTCGGCAACTCACCAACGCCGGTGTTACCCCCATCACGTTTGCTAACGCCTACACGCAACGTTTCTTCGAAGCGCGGCCGCGCTGGGTTTCCGCGACGACGGCGGCAGTCGAGGCCGCTGGCCTGCATTTTAGAACTGTCGAGGATTTGTTGGCGGGGCGAGCAGTCTATCAGGATTTTACGAATGCGATTCTGATCGAAAGAGGCGAAGACGTTTCCGCCCGCACGCCAGAGGAAGCGGGGGAGGTCCTGGCGTCAATCGTCGCCACTAATCGTTTCACGCTTTACGAATACTTCATCACGGACAAAATCGGCCACGCGCAGGATATGAACGCCGCGCGAATCATCCTCGCCCAACTTGCTCGGTTCATCCGATCATTACTCGCACAGCTTGATTTGGAAAGGACAACCGTTATACTCACCAGCGACCATGGCAACATTGAAGATTTGTCTACACGCAATCACACCTTGAATGACGTGCCCACCATTCTCTGGGGTGCAAACAGCGTCAGCATCGCCGCTGAAATCAACTCGCTCTCGGATATTGCGCCCGCGGTTATCGAAACCCTAACTAAGAAAGCGGCGGCATATCGATGACACTTGCAGGTAAACACGGAGGCACTGGTCACTTACCCAGGAACGATCCTCGTGAAGTCTTTGGCTGGAAAATGTATGACTGGGCGAACTCGGCTTTCTATACAACCGTGGTGGGCGCGCTCTATGGACCGTACCTAACTGAGATAACTCAAAAGGTAGTTGGCGAGAACGGGATCGTCATTAGCTTTGGACCGGTAGGTTCGATAACTGCGAAGTCCTTTTTCCCGTCCTGTGTTTCGATAGCTGTCTTTCTCCAGGTCTTTATGTTGCCGATACTCGGTGGAATCGCGGACTATTCCAATCTCAAGAAACGCATGATGGCGCTATTTTGTTACATCGCAGTGACTGCAAACTGCCTGATGTTCTTCGTCACGGGAAGGCTGTATGTGCTCGGCGGTTTGCTTTTCATCATAGCTAATCTCGGCTTTGGCGCTTCAATAGTTTTTTATAACGCATTTCTCGGAGAGATAACGACCGAGGATCAGAGGGATAAGGTATCGAGCCGCGGATTTGCTTACGGTTACCTTGGCGGCGGCCTATTGCTCGCGTTTAACTTTCTGCTTGTCATTAGTGCGAGCCGGCTGGGACTTGACGCTCAGCTCGCGGTCCGCATCTCGCTGCTATCAGCAGGAGTGTGGTGGGGCGGATTCGCCCTGATTACTTTTGCCCGACTGAAAACTCGTGAAGCGGAAAAGGTATTGCCCCGTGGAAAGACGTACCTCACGATCGGTTTTTCGGAACTAAGACGAACCTTTCGAGAGCTCGCGCGGCTTCGTCACACCTTAAAGTACCTCATCGCTTATCTTTTCTATAACGACGGCATTCAGACGGTGATCAGTATGGCTTCCGTCTTTATCGCTCAGGAGTTATTTGTCTCCCGAGGCTTGAGGACTGACGAATCATTCTTACTGCTAATTTTCCTAATGGTACAGTTTGTCGCAATCTTTGGCGCATTGGCCTTCGAAAGGCTTGCATATGTCATCAACACCAAGAACGCCATCATGATTTCCCTCTTACTCTGGTGCGGCGTCGTGATCTATGGCTATGCCTTGTTTCACACAGCCAGAGAGGCCTGGATAATGGCGGCCGTGATCGCGATTGTCCTGGGTGGTTCACAAGCCCTGTCGCGTTCCCTTTTCTCGAGGATGATACCAGCCGGGCGTGAGGCTTCGTTCTTCGGCATTTACGAAGTCTCCGAGCGAGGCACGTCGTGGATCGGACCACTAGTCTTTGGTGCCGTAGTAGCGGCTACCAATTCCTATCGGCGGGCTATGTTGTCCCTGATAGTATTCTTTGTCGTGGGCACTGTGATTCTCTACGTCACGAAGACCGACAAAGCAATTCATGAGGCTGGAAATCTTCTGCCTGAAGAGGCCGCGCAGGCGAAGGAGTAAGGCTTGCGAAAACGGTCTCTCAGCCCGCAGTTTTTCTTCGTCTGCTAATCCCTGCTTCTTTAAGGCAAACCCGAGAGCAGTATGAGGAAGAGTTTGATTCGAGGGCGCGGCTCTGTGGTATCCACGTATTGCAAGTGGCACAACGCACCAATTTGCTTCCCGCGTTTGGCGTGGTACGACGAAACTCGGACTGCGGAGAACTCGTACCAAGCATTCCAATCAAGATCCCGATCAATTGCCGCAAAATTTGAATGTAAGGCCGCAGGCGTCTGTAGAGGAGCCAGGACAGAAGCGCAATCAGCGCCAAAACAAGCAGATACTTCAAGATTCTTTTCCGCCGTTGCTTACTCGTCGCCGGATCTATGTCCCGGCGAAACATACGTTACGTCGACCGCGCGGCGGCGCGGTGCGGGATCGGTCGCTCGCCGTCTCGGCGTCGACTCTCTATTTCGGCGATCAACGCTTCCGGCCGGCAGTCCCCGGCCGTGCACGGCCTCTTCCAGAATTCGCGTGATCTCCTGCGAGAGCGTGCGATGCTCGGCCGCGGCCCGGCGCCGCAGCGATTCTTTCAAGTGATTCGGGACGTACGCGCCAATGAACACTCCCTTACGATTTGCCATCTGCTGTCCGTATCTCCTTCAGGTAGATTGAGCACAACTGTGAGTCTCGCGACCGCCGCTGTACACCTGGTTCCTCGTGTGCCATGCAATTTGAGAGCAGGTCTGTAAGCCGAATTCTGTACTCCGACTTGAATCGGAGCGGCGATCATTCATCTAGCCCATCCGTTGCCGGATGGATCGAGCGACCTACCCGGAGGTCGTAGCGGTCTTGAAATCTCAAATCTGAGATCTGAGATTTGAAAACTGCTTCGGGTGGGCAGCCCTGTTGACGCCTCCCTATTTGGTCTTGCACTGCGAGGAGTTTGCCTGGCCGCGCGTGTCACCACGCACGCCGGTGCGCTCTTACATTGAGCCCTTGCGGGCCGCACCGTTTCACCCATCACCTCCGCGCTACGCACGGCGGCTGGTCTGTTCTCTGTTGCACTTGTCGTCGTTCAAACGAATCTCAGATTTGAGATCTCAGATCTGAAATTACACCGAACGCCCCGCCGTTAGCGGGCTCGCTGCCCTGTAGTGTTCGGACTTTCCTCTCCTGGCTGATCTAAGATCTGAAATCTCAAATCTGTGATCATGCCAGCAGCGACCGCCCGACCTGCTCTCATTGCAAGGCACCGCGGATTATAGCAAACGATTGTTCAACAGGTACAGTACTAATCCAGTCGGCTTTTAAACTTGCTGTGTCATCTGCCTGCTCAATTTCGGTAATGAGAGGGAGTATGTTTAATCGTTTGCTGCAAGTCGTCATAGACCCTGGGTTCTTAATTATTACTGGAGAAAGAGGTTCTCCTATCCCGAATGCCGGTCCAGAAACTCCAGAGTCTTTTTGTTGAATTCATCCACCTCCTCATAGATGGGGGCGTGAGCGCTGCCGGCGAAGACGATGAGTTCGGACTGCGGAATGTTGGCCTGCATCCGCTCGGCAAAGCGGGTGGAGGTGACCATGTCGTACCGGCCAAACGTTATCTGCGTCGGGGCTTTGATCTTGCCAAGCTGAGACTCGACATCATGCGATATCACCGCACGCGTTTGCTGCATAAAAGCCTCCAAAGGCTGTGCCGGGCGTCCCCGGACAAACGCTGCCAGCGACTCGATGTAGTCGGGCCTGGCGGCATACAGTTCGGGCGTAAAACACCAGGGGAAAATTCCCAATATCACCATCTCGGTCACACTCCCAAGGCATTTGGCCATGACCTGCCAGCTTTCTACCGTCGTTTTGATAAAGGGGTCCGTTTTGGTCCACCCGCTATGGAGCGACAACGACTTGACCTTCTGGGGATACTTGGCCGCAAGCCACATACCCGTCGCCGCCCCCAATGAAAGCCCGGAGATGTGGGCGCGGTTCACGCCCAGGGCTTGCATGAACCCGCTCACATCATCGGCAAAGAGTTCCGTGGAATAAACACCTTCAGGCTTGTCAGTTTCGCCAGCGCCCCTTGGATCGACGATGATGCAGGTAAAGTGCCTGGCATACTCGGCAACCTGGAAAGCATAGCAGGCGCAATCGGCGGTCAGGTAGGGAATCAGGATCAGCGGCTCTCCGGCTCCCTGCTGATCGTAGTTCATGGTGATATCATTTACTTTGACTTTAGGCATCTTGATCTCCTTACTTCAATTTGGCCACTTTCATCCAAAGTATTTCAATCCAACTCGCAGGCCGTTGACCAGGCTGGCGGGAACGGAAAGCGTGAGAACCACTGAGGTAATGGCGTGTGATAGCGCCAGAGCATAAAGATTTGGCGCGCGTTGATAGACCGTCGCCCAGATAACGCCGCCCACAAGAGTCAGAATGGTTAGCACGGGATTGGGCAGGTGAACCAGGGCAAACACAAACGTCACCAACGCAATACTCTTTACGCCGCGGCCAAAAAGGATTTGGCTCCGCCGATTGATGAAGCCTTGTACAGCGTACTGCTGAAACAGCGCCCAGAAAGGTACCAACAGAAGACGCGGTCTGAATGGTCTTAGCTCAAAGCCCGGTTTGCTGCTGAGCCAACCGACAAGAAGAATCAACGCGGCCGCGCCGATTGTCGGCAGAACCAATAGCTTAACGGCAAATAGGAAATTGTCGAAGCGAAACCCAATATCTCGCAAGGTCTCGTTCCGCTGTTGGTGCGAAAAGATCATTAGCAAAAGAGCCAGGCCGACTGGAATCGCCCCGATTAATTTGCTGTTGCCGACGAACGAAAGAACAACCCACTCCGCAATCAAGCATGAGGTGACTAAAGACACGATCTCCCACAACGCCACTGCCCGGTCAGTGTTGTTTTCGTCCGACGAAGCCTCGGATATCCTGGCTTCAGTTGAAGTCATCTCGAATTCCTACCGAGCCGGCGCTTCCCTCTTCAGATCGTGCAATGCGCCAGTCTGATCAACCTGGAGTGTGACCGGATCACCAACTAGCTGCAGAGTCTGGCGAACGCCAGAGCCGCTGGCATGCAAGGCATAGACACGGGCTTCATGATCGCCTGAGGCGAGCGCAGGCGCGGCAAAATTGTAGCCGTGCCATTCATCATCGGCCCATCCGGCGGCGACAACGTCCGGCCGGGACAGGTCCGCCGTGCCGGTTGCCGCAAATTTTCCGTCAATGAAGAGTTGTACTTGAACTCGATTCCCGGGCTCGTGCTGGTTGACGACCCAACCGGAGATTGTATGCGGTGCGACTTCACTCCAACCGTGAAAGTAAGGAGGAAATGTCGTGAAATAAAAAGCCACCGCGAGCGCGGCGACAAGAATAGTCTCGGCGATCGACTTCGCGATCAGAGCGTGAATAAGCTTCATCCGGCCGCTCATTATATAACAACATCCCGCCGATTCTTTCGGCTAGTTGAGGAACGTATTGGCCCGCTTCTCTCGGCTGGAAATGAGGAGTAACGCTCTTCATGAGCAGTCAATGCGACTAAAAGCGCTACACAACGGTAGTCGTCAGGACCTTCGTGCAGGCAGGCTTCTCGGGGTGAACAGGTCTGGCCAGCGGGAGTTGAACTGTTCTCGAACCAGATCCTCGACTTCGTCCGCGGTCTCGCATTGCAGACACTGGGCGGCAATGGAGCTTGCGTCCCGGGAGTCTATCCCGGCGAGAACACGCCTAACGCGCGGAATCGATGATGGAGTCATACTCAAATCAGTCGCGCCCAAGCCAACCAGCAATACCGAGTAGGCAGGGGTCGAAGCCATCTCGCCGCAAACGATAGCCGGAATGTTCGCTTCACGGGCTGCCTCCAGCGTTCGCGCGATGCTCTGTAAGACTGCCGGATGGAGTGACCGAAACCAATCCGCAACCTTGTCGTTACTTCGATCCACCGCCAGAAGATACTGAACCAGATCGTTCGTTCCGAGTTGAAAGAATTCGACGGTAAGCGCAATCTTTTCGGCTGTGAGCACTGCCGAAGGAACTTCGATCATCGCTCCAATCCTCACCGGCCCACGCTCTTTCCTTTCGCTTTCCAGTTTGCTTCGTTCCTCTGAAATAATCTTTTGCGCGCGCAACACGTCGCCAACATCCGCAATCATCGGCAGGACGATGTCCAGCCGGCCCTTTGCCGCGGCTCGCATGATTGCCCGAACCTGGGTCCGCATCACGGATTCGTGAGTGAGCCCAAAGCGAATTGCGCGCAGACCAAGTGCGGGGTTGCGCTCTGACTCGATCAGCGAATCTCCAACCTTGTCGCCGCCGAGATCAAATAAGCGCACGAAGGCGCCATTCGTACCGGCAAGTTTCGCTACCTCTGAATACGCCTTGTACTGCTCTTCTTCCGAAAGCATTACGCCTGGGCGGGCCAGAAGAAACTCGGATCGATAAAGGCCGATTCCCTGCGCGCCAAATTTGCGAACGCCGTCAAACTCCGCCGGGAACTCAACATTCGCGCGCAGGATAATCTCCATTCCATCCTGAGTTCGAACCGAGCCACACTCTTTTGTGGGCTCTGTCGCGCGCGTCTCCGCCAGTCTTGCCGCTTCAGTCCGGTACTTTTCGATCGTTGCGCTCGATGGATGCAGTATCACTTCGCCCTTGAACGAATCGACGACGATCTCGTCGCCCGTCCGCGCATGCTGGTAAAGGTCTCCCAGCCCGACGATCGCGGAAATTCCCAAACCGCGGGCAATTATCGCCGTGTGCGAAGTCCAACCACCGGCGTCCGTGGCGATCGCTCGCGCGTGCTGAAGATCCAGCTCAGCGACTGCCGACGGCAACAGGTCTTCCGCCACAATCACAGCATCCTCCGACAGGTTGCGATACTGGGGACGTTCGCCACTCAGCGCCACGAGCACACGATGGATTACGTCTTCGATGTCCGAACCGCGCTCGCGCAAATAGTCGTCCTTTATTTCCGCGTAAACCGACAACAGACGATCACCAACTACTTTCACCGCCCATTCTGCGTTCGAATGTTCGCGGGTTATGTAGTTCTCGATCTCGTTGCTAAGCTTTTGGTCTTCCAAAAAGAGAAGGTGGGCGTCAAAGATAAAGGCGTGGTCTTTCCCCAACTGCTCCTCGGCTCGCGCCTTGATCGCCAGCAACTGGCGTCGTGCCAGGCGGGCGGCGGCGCGAAAGCGCTTTAGCTCGCGCTCACTGTCCGCATCTTCAATGTGTGCTCGATAGACATGCCGCGTTCCGTTGTGGAGTTTGAGCACGCGCCCGAGCACGAGACCCTCAGAGACGCCCAAGCCTGTCCACTTCATCTCCCGGGGCTCGGCGGTAACCTGATGCTGGCGCTCACTAACTTCTTTGAAGCCGTCCTCAAAGATATTTGAAAGCGCGGCTATTGCCTCTTGTTCGTCGTCGCCTTCAGCAACGGCGCGCAGGGCCGTGCCGCGGGAGGCGGCAAGCATAAGCACACTGAGAATAGACTTCGCGTCCGCGCGCGCGCTCCCGTCAGTGCGTTCGAGCCGCACACTGCGTTGAAAACGATTGGCCGTGCGCACGAGTTGAGCCGCCGCCCTGGCGTGAAGTCCCAGACTATTCGTAACAGTCACGGTTAGCTCAACCATCTAAACTTTTCCGCCTTTACCGCGAGGAGTTAACAGGTCGCCTGCAAGGTAAATCCCTTCCCGCCCCAGGTCGCAAATATGATGGGCAACCTCGGCTAGTGATCCCTGTGCCGACTGAGTCGCGAGCTTAATAACCATCGGGAGATTGACGCCAGTTACTACTTCGACGACGCCCTCTTCAAGAAACATGGAAGCGATGTTCGTGGGCGTGCCGCCAAACATATCGGTCAAAAGCAATACACCCGCGCCTTGAGAAACGCGCCCGATCGCGCGTTGCACTTCATCGCGGGCGGCATCGACATCGTCGTGCCAGCCGATGGAGACCGCCGCGATATGAGAGATTGGACCCACGATCATTTCCGCCGCGGCGAGCAGCTCGCCGGCAAGGTGGCCGTGAGTGACTATTACTCCCGCAACCTTCCGCGCATCGTCACTCGGTGTGCCTGTTTGTTGAGCGTCCGTCATGGAATTCTCCCAAATGTCCGACAAACTTTAGTCTGTCGTTCTTCTGAATAGCGGCCGTTGGCCAACCAAACGACAAACTGAAGTTTGTCGGACTACTAACGATTGCGGTCCTTTCTAACGTCTCGATGCACAGAGTGCGCATTAAACCCGCCTTGGCGCAGGCGACGCGCCAATGCATTGGCCACCATCACCGAGCGATGACGCCCGCCGGTGCAACCTATGCCCACCGTGACATAAGACTTTCCCTCGCGTTTGTAAAGGGGTAAAAGGTAATCGAGCAAGTCGCCAAAACGTTTTACTGTCTCTCCGACCTCCGGCTGCGCTCTCAGAAACCGAACTACGCGGCTGTCGTGGCCGGAAAGCCGCCGCAGCTCCGGAACAAAATGAGGGTTGGGCAGGTGTCGGACATCAAACAGGAGCTCGAGGTTTGCCGGGCTGCCGTATTTGTGACCGAAGCTCAGGACCTGCACCTGCATTGGCGAGCCCTTTTTATCCGGACTGAATCTTTCAAGCAATTGACTACGGAGCGTGTGGACCGTGTGTTCGGACGTGTCGATGATTTGGTCGGCGAGCGAGCGAATGCGCCGCATCGCCGCCCGTTCATTCCGAATAGCCTCCGACAAACCTCGCCGCTTGTCAGCCGGATGTGGCCGGCGAGTCTCACTAAAGCGGTGGTGCAGCACGTCGCCCGAAGCTTCCAGAAACAATACGTAGATCTGCAGCCCCCCATCGCGCAACACCTGCAACTGCTTTTCGAAGTCGCCAAGGAATGTGCCTTCGCGGATGTCGATTACGAGGGCCGCGCGCTGGATGCCTTTTTCATCTTCACTGGCGGCAACCAATCGGGCGAAAGTTGGCAGCATGGTGATCGGAAGATTATCGACGCAAAAATAGCCGAGGTCCTCGAACGCATTCGTAGCCGACGACATTCCCGACCCGCTGAGGCCCGTGATGATCACAATGTCGGGAGCAGTTTCGACGCTGGCTGCTTTTTGCTTTCTCTTCTTTCGCACCATAGCAGACGAACCGACGAATTGTAGTTTACTACGATTGGCTCACGACTTCCCCAAAACACGATGTCCGCCAAACTTCAGTTTATCCCGCCGTCGGTCTTTCACCCCGACGGCAAACTGAAGTTTGCCGGACATTTTCCAAGTAGCCAAAACGGCTTTACGGCTCGATCAAACCGAAATTTCCATGCTTACGTTTGTAAAGCACGCCGAGGCGATCAGTGTCGGCATCACGAAAAACCACAAACTGATCGGCTTCCGCGGAAAGGCTCAGCGCGGCTTCTTCCGCGGTCATCGGTTTTACTGAGTAGCGACGCGCTGCGATAATCCGGGCTGGTCGGGGTGTGGCTTCGAGGTGGCCATCCGGCTCCGGCGCAACCGCAGCCGATCTCCTGGCGCTTTGTTTCCGGTCGATGATCTTCTGCTTCACTTTCGACGCCTGCTTCTCGATCTTCGTGATTGCCCGCGTCAGAGCCATATACATATCAACATTGATATCCTTCGCCGTTAGGGTGTGGTCGCGCCAGTGGACAATGATCTCGCCGATGTGCCGGTTCTTTTCGACTTCGATAATGACGTGCGTTCGGATCGCTGAGTTGTTGAAGATGTGATCCAGCTTCTTGAAGTGATCTTCGACGTGTTTGCGGATGGCGGGGGAAACCTCGACGTGACGACCCGTGTATTCGAATCTCATCAGTACACTCCCTCCTTGATTACGGGGCGCACCTGCGTGAGCACCCGACCGGGCGGACACGTCGGTCCGCCCCTACGATCAAACTACGGCGCGACGCTCGCGTGATCCGGGGATGCGCATCTGGTCGCGGTATTTTGCGACCGTGCGTCGCGATAGTTTTATTCCGTCTTTGGCCAGAATTTTTACCACCTGATCGTCGGTGATGGGGTTGTGTGAATCTTCTTCTTCGATAAGTTTCTTGATCTTTAGTTTGATAATGCGCGTGGATATTTCTTCGCCGTCCTCGTTCATCATTCCCTCGGTGAAGAAACGGCGGAGCTCGATTACGCCCTGCGGCGTATGCGCGTACTTGCGGTTGACGACGCGAGACACCGTGGAAAGATGCATGCCGATGTCTTCAGCTATGTCCTTCAACATCATCGGCTTTATGTACTGCACACCCTTGTCCAGAAACTCCTGCTGGCGATGAACTATAGACTCAACGACTTTGTAAATTGTCTGCCGCCGGTGCTCTATGTTCCTCAGCAAATCGACCGCCGAGCGCATCTTCTCTCTGATAAAACTCTTCGTCTCGTTGCTGACGCCCGGCTGACTCAACATTTGCTGGTACTGCCCGCTGATGCGCAGACGTGGACTGCCGTCATCGCCAAAGTAGATTACGTAGTCGTCGTCATCCTCGTCCAACTTCTCGATGTATATCTCAGGCGCAATCAGAATCGGCTCTTCGGACGAATAGCGTCTGCCGGGATATGGATCCAGGCTGCGAATGAACTGCAACTCATTAAGCAAGGTGTCTACGTCAACCCCGATCTGCTTGGACAAATGCGGTAACTTATGCTGCTGTAAATCAGACAGGTGTTCGCTAATTAGACGCGCGGCCAGACGATCGCTTTCGCCGCGGATTTCGAGCTGGACCAACAAACATTCTCGAACTTCGCGCGCGCCGCAACCAACCGGGTCGAGCCGCATCACGCACTGCCGCGCGGCTTCGACGGTCTCTTCAGACCAGGGGCCCATGGCGGCAATCTCTTCGTTACTGGCCGTAAGGCGGCCGTCCGCATCGAGGTTGCCAATCACGCAAATGGCTGCGTCCGGCACGTCTCCATCGATCTGATCCATGTGCATTTGCCACTCGAGGTGCTCGCCAAGCGAAGGGGCTTTCGTGAGAAACTGTTCAAAAGTCGGAGCGTCTTCTTTGTATTCGTACTCCTGAGTCTTGTATCCGGGATCCAGGTAGTCCTGAAACTGTTGGCCGAAGTCGATCTCCTCAAACGAATCTCTATTCGCGGGATCGTTGGCTATCTCATCACTCGCCGACTCCTCGTGCTGATCGGCGGCGCCGGCGGCTTCAATCGCGTCAGCGCCAGGCTCCACCTCTGCGTCGCCGAAAGCAGCAGCCAGCGCTTCGGTCTCTCCTGCGCCATTCGAAGATGGAGTTCCCAGGCCGGCTTCGCTTGCCTGATCGGGCATGTGATCAAAACTACTGGCCGCGTCGGCGCCCGCCAGATGATCCAGAATCTTTTCGGCCAGCTCGCGCGCTTCCTCCTGCGTAGCCACTTCCTCCAGCACCGGGTTTTCCAGCAGTTGCTGCTGAATCAGATCCGTCAGCTCGAGTGTGGTCATCTGCAACATCTCGATGCGCTGACGCAACTGCGGCGTTAGCACGAGTCGTTGAGATAGGCTGGTCGTAAGCTTAAGGGACATTACTTCTTCGTTTGCGTCTTCGGGGAGTTATTTGCGCCTGTTTGCGCGAGGAGATTATAACCGATTCTGGAGCGTTTGCGTCTATCACTTTCACATTCGGAATTTTTCTCCAAGATAGAGCCTTCGAACCTCCGGGTCTTCTGTCAAGTCTCCGGGGGCGCCGGAGCGAAAGATGCGGCCTTCGGCCATAATATAGGCCCGATCCGTCACACCCAGCGTTTCGCGGACATTGTGGTCAGTAATGAGGATGCCAATGCCACGATTACGCAAGTAGATTATAACGTTCTGAATATCGTCAACGGCTTTCGGATCGATTCCGGCAAAAGGCTCGTCAAGCAAGATGTATTGCGGCTCCGTCGCCAGCGCCCGGGCAATCTCTGTCCGTCTTCTTTCTCCGCCCGAGAGTGCGTCGCCGCGCGTGTTTCGCACGTGAGCCACGCCAAATTCTTCCAACAACTCTTCCAGCCGCTTCAGGCGCTCGCGCCGCCGCAGACCCATGGTCTCGAGCACTGCCAGAATATTCTGCGCCGCCGTCATTTTCCGAAAGACCGAAGGTTCTTGCGGCAGATAACCGAGGCCTAGCCGCGCGCGCAGGTACATTGGCAATCTGGTAAGCTCTCGGTCGCCAAGCCGGACCGTCCCTGCATCCGGTTGCTCTAAACCGATAATCATGTAGAAGGTCGTGGTCTTCCCCGCACCGTTAGCGCCCAGCAGTCCAACGACTTCGCCTTTTTCAACGTGGAGACCGACATCGTCAACTACGCATCGCTTGCCATACGTCTTGTAAAGGTGAGAGGCCGTCAAAGCTAATGGCGAGGCTGCCTTCCGCGGCAGTTGTTCTGCCGTGGGAGCATCCGCGCGCGCAACCAATGGTTCCTGATTGCGCTGCCCGTCAAGCTCCAGATCCGCGGCTGGTGTACTGACCGATTGCATGAACGATGACTTCGCGTTCTATTCGATTGGCTTTTTGACTTTGTGCGTCGAGCGCACGCGCCCGGGCGATTGCGGCCCGCGCGTGTCATCGGCGACCACTCTACTTTCGCGCATAAAAACGGTCAAACGTCCGCCTTCAGTACTCCCTTGTTCCGTGTCTTCAACGCGCGCTGGATTTCCCTTCAGCACGGCAATCTCGTCCGCGTTTGTGTATTGGACCCAATCGCCAGTTCCCTTCCGGTTCGGTTGCGTCAGCACAACATTTCGTTGGGCAACTGTTCGCTCGACTTCGTTCGTGTCCTTTAAGAGATAGATATCTGACACACCGCTGGTAATCCGATCCATCGCCTGGCGAATGTCAACGTTGTTTTCGTAGTGCAGAATATGATCCGGATCCGAGTACCACATCGATTCAGCGGAAGCAAAGACCGGCACTATCGTTGTGACTCCCTTCTCCTTGCGCTTCGCGTTGTAGAGCGCGCTCTGCACCCGACTTTCGGCCGTCATCTTCTTCTCGTTAACATAGATCGTCAGCTTGTCTGCTCGTACGAAGTTATCATCTTGCCAGGCGCGCGCGTTGCCGGTGTAGATAGCCACGCCACGGTCGTGATGAAACTCCCCGTGGTCGCTGACAATGTAAACGGGACTCTTCACTTTCGTGAACGGGGTCGCGCCGTTGGTCTGCTCCTGACTGTAATACGTAGTCGCGGTCTTGCCTCGGCTGTAGGAAATATCATTCGTCAAATCCGCGTCCAGCTCGACCGCCTTGCTGCGCGCACGCGAATCCCAAACGGTCGGCTCGCCGCCGCGCAATCGCACCGTGTCGTCCGCCGCTGTATATGACATATTCGCCGCCGTGCCGTTGCGATCTCGCTCATTGAACTTTGCGTCGCCCTGCGCATCCACTCGTTCGACATCCTGAGTGTCGCGCGCGAAGACGGTAGATGTTTTTTGCGAAGTCAGCGTGCGCGTTCCGCGTTTCTCGTTTGGTTGCACCGGATCGATGATGACCTTTGCGCCGCCGGTGGCCACGAACGTGTGCGCAAGATTTCCTGCCTCGTAAAAGTCGCAGTCAAAACGTGGCGCGGTAAGCGTTTTTCGATCCGCTTTCGCGTTCCGGGTCATCGGTTCGACGTACAGCTCCGCATTGCCAACCGCCTCAGCTCGCTCAAGGTCCCGACCCGTGGACCGCCAGACGAGTTTGATAGAGTCGGCAGTCAGCCGCTTGTTCGCTGCGCGCGGATCATTCGCTCGCGATTTGGGCGCAGCAAGGGTCACCACCGAACGACCTTCCGTGCGCATTTCCTTCAGCAGGCTTTGATCAGCTTGAGGCTGAAACGCAGTGTCGATCACATTCGCGCCCGTCAACTGCATCTCAGCGTCCGAATCCAAGCTCCTGGCGCGCGTGTCTCGCGTCGCCACTGCGCGCTCCAGGCGCTGGTCTTTGTCGAGAAAGAAATCCATATCCACGGAATGGACTTCGGCGGCCCGTCCCGGATCCATCGAGCGCAAATATGAATTGCCCCGCACCTCAATTTTCTGCAGACGCTTCTGTTGGTTGAGCGTCGCGTACATGTTGTCGCCGCTCATTACGTCCCGCTCCTGCTCAGCCGTGACACCCCCGGAGAATGAAAGCTTCATCAATTCCTGCTCGAACAACGCGTGCGCCGAGTGAATCGTTACCGGCCGCGAGCGTGTCGGGGACTGCTTCACTTTTGGATCCTTGGCGGCTTCGGGAGCAACGACAATCTCGACGTCCTTGCGCAGCTCCAGCTTTTTTTCCTTCGCTTCAACAACGGCGCCGGTGGCGCGGCCGGATACGTTCTCGCGGCTGAAAGTTATGAGGTCGTCAGTCTGCCCTACCTCGCTGGTCTGGTTATAGACGATTGACTCGGTGTTTACCTTCAGCGCGTCTCTTGTTTCAATCTTGACGCTGCCGAGAAAAGAGATGAGGCTGTTCTTTTGATCGTAAATTCCGCGGTTCGAGGCGATCTGATCCGGTTTGTCTCCAACAGCGGGGTAGACGGCTAAGTTGACGTTCTCGAGTTCATGATGTCCGTCCGCGAATGTGATGTCGCGCGAGGCGCGCAGCCAGAGATAAAGCCGGCCGCCTTTTGTAATCTTTTGCTCGTAGCCCTCGACTCTCCCGGTTTCTTCCTTGGAAAGTTCGGTAGCTTTCGACGCCATCATGAAGGGCTTGTTGTTTCTGAGGCGATAGTAAGATACAGCGACGAAAACCACGCCGGCGATCAGCACAAACAATGCCACAATGCGAGTGATTAACGGCAACTGAGCCCGCAAGCCAATCGCTACTGCTCTTTTTCGTCTGATCTCTTCCATGGGGTTGGTCAGTTGTCCGTTGTTTACTTAGTCAGTCGTGTTATTGGTCTTTAGTCTTTGATCCCATTGGTGTACGCCCTTTGCCCTTTGCCCTTTCCTCTTTGCCCTTGCCCCTACGCCGAAGCGACCTGTCGCAAATCCTCAACACACAATTGCAACCGCACTTCGTTATTCCAGCTATTCGTCTCAATCGTGTAAGCCATTTCGATGCCCGTATTCATGCCCGGTGTTCGCTCCATACTTTCAACTCCGTGCCACCAAACGGTTTCGAGCGGTCGCCCTCCGGAACCGGCCAGACGCAGCTTCAGATGCTGTTCCTTCATCACCAATGGTTCCGACATTACTCGCAAATTCCTGGTTAAGAATACAGGTCTTGGATTGCCAGCGCCAAATGGCTCGAGCGCGCGTAACTGATTGGCAAGCTCAAACGTGACTGCCTCAGCCGGCAGTTCCGCATCGATGAAGATCCGCGGCTGCAAGTCTTCGTCGGTCAGGCGCGCGGCTGCATGCGCGTTGAGCCTGCGCCGAAATTCCTCAATTCGATCCGCTTTGATAGTTATTCCCGCCGCGTGTGAATGGCCGCCGAACTTCTCAAACAGATCGGAGCAGTCTGTCAGCCCGTTCAAGAGGTGATAAGCCTCAATGCTGCGCGCTGAGCCATGACCAATTTCGCCTTCGATCGAAATCACTACGCACGGTCGATTGATTTTCTCCGCAATCTTCGACGCCGCGATACCGATTACTCCACGGTGCCAGCCTTGGCCGGCAATCACCGCCACGTGCGAGTGCTCACCGACGCTGTTAAACGTTTCCAACTCCGCAATGGCCCGCGCGATAATCTCTGCCTGCACTTGCTTGCGTTCCTGATTGCGTCGATCCAAATGCTCCGCCAGCCGTTGCGCTTCTTCCCTGTCTTTTGTCTCAAAAAGCTCGACGACGGCGCGCGCCGCATCCATCCTTCCCGCGGCGTTTATTCTTGGTCCAACGCGAAAACCGAGATCATAAGCCTTCATGCCGCTGCCATCGCCACAACCGGAAACCTCCATCAGCGCTCGCAAGCCGGGATTTCTCGCGTTAGCAAGATCCTTCAAACCCAGCGTAACAATCGTTCGATTCTCGCCGACTAGCTTAGCGACGTCGGCCACCGTTCCGATAGCTACCACTTTTAGGAACGCTGCGACTTGCGATTCGCGGCCACGCTCGCGGAAGAGCGCGTGCACAAGTTTGAAAGCTACGCCCACACCGGCGAGATTCTTGTCCGGGTAAGTGCAACCACGCTGATTCGGATTCAACACCGCGTAGGCCGGCGGCACACCTTCATTTTCATCAGGAAGATGATGGTCGGTGATGATCACGTCAAGCCCGTGATCGCGCGCCCAATAAAGCGGTTCGTGCGCGCGGATGCCACAGTCAACGCTGACCACTAATTTGTATCCTTCAGCCGCGGCCCTTTCCAACGCGGGTTGCTGGATGCCATACCCTTCAGTGAAGCGATGCGGCACGTGATACCCGGCTTTCGCCCCCAGCAACTCTAACGCGCGCAGCAACACCGCAGTACCGGTCGTTCCATCAACGTCATAGTCCCCGTAGATGAGAATCGGCTCAGACAGATCGATTGCCCGCAGCAGTCTGGAGACTGCTTCGCGCATTCCGAGCATTAGATAAGGATCGTGAAGTTGATCGTATGAAGGCTGAAGAAATGCTCTGGCCGATCGTTCGTCGTCGCAGCCGCGGGAGATCAGTAGCGAAGCTACTACCGGAGCAATGTCAAGAACGCGCGCAAGCATGGCAGCACGCTGGTTGTCTTGCGCACGCACGATCCAGCGTTTTGTAAAGGGATGAGAGTGAAGGGATGAGGGCGGAACCGCAACAGGGACACCCGCGCTTTCTTCATGGTTCATCCCTCATCCCTCATCTTCACCCCTTATTCTGCGAACCATCCATCTGCATCGAGTAGCTTAACACCGATTCGTCGCTGGCCGTCTATCCGGTCGGTCCAGGCTCCATTAACTTCCGCGTCAAGTGTGCGTCCAAATGGAGGAGTCAATCGCACGACGGAACCGATCGCTACGTCGGCGTCGACCACGATGGTCGCTCCGCCGCGGCTAATCTTAACGGCTTGCGCTTCAACGTGGAAGGGTTCACCCGCGACAGTCGTGCCTTCGATTTCCAGCGCAAACTCGACAGGAACTCGCGGACTACGAGGCCTTTGTGAACGCACAATCGTGTCGCCGGGGTCATTATCATGCATTACTCTTTCACCGCCCAAATTAATTAAATCGAACCTAGCCAGGCTAACGTCGGGAGGAGAGGGGGCCAGGAATAGTTTACCGAATCTCGAGAATTTTTGCTAAGTCTTTCTGACTGGCGCACGCGCGGATACTGCTAATTCACGGCTGCCGTGATGAATCCCTTAAAGAGCGCGGCGAGAATCAAGCCGCCAACAATTAGCCTGTAGGCAATGAACACTCCTGTAGAGTGGGTGCGCAGGTAGCGCAGGAGGAACCAGATCGATGCGTAGCCAACAATGCCGGAAACAATCGTGGCCACGGCGAGCGAGCCATAGCTTCCGTGCGGCAGCTTGTGCAATACTTCCTTCAACTCGAGTAGACCGCTCGCTAAAACCGCCGGGATCGATAACAGAAAAGAGAAGCGCGCGGCGGTTTCGCGCATCTCATCCGCGAATAATCCCGCCATGATCGTCGATCCGGAACGCGACGAACCGGGTATAAGCGCAAGACACTGTGCAAAACCCATGGCCAGCGCGTCGCCCACGCGCAGGTCAGCCATCGCTCGGTTTCGCTTACCGACCATTTCCGCAATGGCCAGCAGGACCGCAATCACAATCATCATCGTCGCGATGACCCAAAGATTCTTGGTAAATGTTCCTTCGATTTGCTTCTTGAACAACAAGCCCACAAAGGCGACGGGCACCGAGCCGATGATCACAAGCCATCCCAACACAGCGTCCTGCGACAGCTTGCCAGAAGCCCGACCGTTAGAGAGGCCTCGGTTGTTAGTACGCTTAAGCAGCGCAAGGTGGTCACCTATGAACGCCCGAGTGATGTTGGCGATATCGCGCGCAAAATAGATCAGCACCGCCAACAGCGTTCCCAGTTGAACGACGGCGATCGTCGCCGTGGTTTGTTGTGCCCGCAGCGCGGCCTCGACGCCGTCGTAGAGGTCAACGGCGCGACTGGCAAAAACGAGATGGGCAGTAGAACTAACGGGAATGAATTCGGTCAAACCCTGTACGATGCCGAGGATGATAGCCTGAAAAAGAGTCATAGAATTTTAGATTTTAGATTTGCGATTTTAGATTGTGGTACTCTTCGACCCCTCGCTCTTTGCCCTTTGCTCTACTCCCGAAACGAATTCTTCTTTGAAATTAGATCAT
>Ga0137384_10000589_pt1 | contig 27919 bp, 19 predicted proteins | sample SagtaG_2_FD_104922 | JGI IMG/M metagenome (GOLD analysis project Ga0137384, IMG submission 104922) | Vadose zone soil microbial communities from Sagehorn Ranch, Mendocino, California, USA - Sage2_R_60_16 metaG | ecosystem: Environmental > Terrestrial > Soil > Vadose zone | place: USA... | reverse complement strand
ATTCCCAAAGCGCACTTCCACATGTTGCGCATGATCGAGTCCTCTCCTCTCCGCAAGAGACAACGATGCGAATGTTTTTTTTCTCTCTGAAGGACCACTCCCATCGCGATAGACGCCCTCTCCGCCAAGGGGTAAGCAGGAATCCAGGTCAGAAAACGGGTGAATTGGGCGATTTCAGGCTAAAATGTTTCTCAAGCGTGGGGCCCGTAGCTCAGCGGTTAGAGCAGCGGACTCATAAACTGTGATCGGACACGTCAAACAAACGAGATAGCTGAAAACTCAAGAGTTTAGCTCCCCTTCACAACCCATCACTGCCCATCATTTCCGATCCTACAACGCAAAAAGAACGCAAACTGAACTCGCAGTTCTTTCTCCTCAACGCCCAGAGTGGCCGCGCGGTGATCGTCCTTGGTGCAACGGCTTCTCGACCTGAGGTTTCATCCGTGAGACCCGTTTTGCTCGGCGGCGGTTTGGAAAACTGCCCAGAGTTTAGATCACTGCCGAACATTTGTTTCCCTGCCGAATCGGCGTTGGTTCAAATCAAGGCTTCGCAACTATAGTCTCTTCTCTTTCAATCATGACCGCAAACTCTGCAACCATCCGAACAGAGATCAGCGGCATCACTTTGCGGCAGACCAATCTCGCTCGCACTTTAGGCAGTGGATGTCGAGGATACATAGGTTTTGGGGTGGAACGCGGTATGTTGGAGCAAGGAAGAAAGCAGGTAACTACATAAGGAATGTCCCTGAGAAGCTGGTCTTTGCATACTGGGCCAAGATTTTTGAACACAAATCGGAGGCGTTACTTGCGGTCGGAAGTATTTTGAGATCGCCCCTTTTTTGGTGCCTTACGACTTTCCTTCGGTTGTGCGAAACGCGTTTCAGGAACAACGGCGAACCATTGCGGGCGCTGTGGGTCGCGGTCATAGTCATAGCCGCCGGTGCTCCGAAACAATTCTGCGTATAGTTGCAATTTATCGTGGTCTAGCTCCACGCCCAATCCATTGCCCGTAGGAACGGCAATCTTGCCGTCAATGTACCTCATCTTGCCACCTTTCAGAATGTCGTCGGTGAGATGGTGGTAATGGGCATCGGCTGCAAAAGTCAGGTTGGGGATAGCGGCTCCTAGATGAAGCATGGTGGCTAACTGAATTCCCAATTCTCCGCTCGAATGAATGCTGATTCCCCACTGAAATTTTTCACATACAACCGCCGCCTTCCAGGCTTGGCGCAGTCCACCCCCAAAAGTCGTGTCCAGCAGGATTACATCTATAGCATTCAGTCGGATGCAGGCGGCGAGCTGTTCAAAATTAACCACGACCGTGTTCGTTGCGGTGGGAATCTTAACGAATGACCGGACCCGGCGCATTCCCTCCAATCCCCAGCAGGGATCTTCGAAGTAGTCATTCCGGACTGTCTCTATGGCGCGTCCGATGCGAATAGATTCCTCAACGCTCCAGGCGGCATTGGGGTCCAGCCGAAGCGAATCCTCAGGAAATTCCGCTGCGAGTGCCAAGTAAACGTCCAAATCGTGGTCCGGGGCAAAAACGCCACCTTTTAGTTTGTGCGAGCGAAAACCGTGCTCCTTTTTCAGTTTCCTGGCTGACGCCACAATCTGATCGGCAGTTTCCTCACCGCCTAAGCCGGTCTGTGCATCGGGGTAGCGATAGAAAAGGTAACTGGCGAAAGGAACTTCCTCGCGTAGTGCGCCGCCAAGCAGATCACAGGCTCTGATCCCTAGGCGTTTGCCAACCAAATCCATACACGCAAATTCGATTGCGCCATGTAGTTGTGCACGGTTGTTGTAAAGGGAGGCGGTGGGATTGCAGATCTTCCAATACAGTTGTTCCAGTTGCAGGGGATCATGGCCGAGGAGATACGGCTTCAAGGCGCGAATGCTATTTTCAGCGCTTTCTCCACCGCCGCCCATTTCACCCAGTCCGATCAAACCATCATCAGTTTCAATCTCGATGATGGTGCGGACAAATCGCCCCCAGTGAACACCGTTGGCATGGCGCAAAGACGCTTCCAGTGGGACAGCAACGGTGGTCGCACGAACATCTACGATCTTCATTGTTTTGTTTCACCTCCCGTCGACGCGGCGGGGAGGCGTGCCAACAATACGATCAATAACCTGCAGCATCGATTGTAGCTCCCGGTCCCAATACTCCCACGTGTGCTCACCCGGAGTCTCGTGATACTCATAAGCGATTTTCCGTGATGACAGCTGCATCACGAATGCTCGATTCGTGTCTAAAAAGAAATCCGCTGTGCCGCAGCCTAAATAGAAATACGGATAGGAAGTCTGATGAGAAGTGTTCAGCAGCAGCAAGACATCGTTTTCGGCTCGCTCGCGACTCCCCTCATTGCCAAAAACCTCTCGCAGCTTGGCGGCAAATTCTGGCCTGAGTGTATCCAGATTCTGCGCAGCGTTAAATGCACCGCTCAAGCTGCCGGCAAGTTCGAACAAACCAGGATACTTGAGCGCCAATTTCACAGCACCGTAACCGCCCATAGAGAGTCCGGCTATGGCGCGCCCGTGTCGTACGCGAATAGTGCGATATTTCTCATCGACCTCGGAGATCAGGTCTTTCGCGATGTAATCTTCAAACTTGTCTTGTGGAACTGTCGCAGAATCGGTGTACCAGGAGTTGTCTGCATCCGGCATTACGATCAGCAGACGCAGATCTAGTGCATAATTTTCCAGGTTAGTTCTGGTGTCCCAGTTGAGATAGTCGCCGTAGAGACCGTGCAGCAAATAGAGCACGGGGAACCTTCCACCGCTTTCGTATTGTTGGGGAAGAAGCACCCGATAACGCATGTCGCGTTCGAGAGAGGCGCTGTGAAAAACAGCGTCCCTTACAGGTGCTTTCCGACCCCTTGCAGCGAGCGGGTGCGCGACGGTCGTTTGGGCTTTGACCGCTGAAACCCAAGTCAGCAGAAACAGACAATAGAGTGCTAATTTCTTGGTAGAAATATGGGATCTGTTGGTTCTGTATCGTTCCAGTGAGAACGGGGAGGGCGAGCTTGCGCCGGACGCTCTCATTTTGGGAGATCCAGAATCACAGGCCGCGGCCGGTAAATATTCATATTAGCCATTGTCTTTGACAGAACCATCGAATTGCACGCATAGGTCAAGGCAATCTTGTTTTCGGTAAATTCGATATGTTCCTTCACGGCGTAGCAGAATGTGTCCTTGTCGTAGCCCGTGTTGTCGCGCTTCATTTCCGGGAACTCATAAATCGTCTGCGGACTGGACCAGGGGCCACTGGGCGAATCTGCGAATCGTACAACTGCCCGCGGGGAAGGGAAATCGGGCCCTGGAGAAAGCGCCAGCCACTTTTTGAGTGAGGGATGATAGCGCACCGACATCTCGCTGATTGGTTGTTCAATCAAGTGCATCGCATCCTCGCTCGCCAGTCCTGCAACCCAGTGGTTATCTTTATTTAGGTACTCCCAGTTGCCGGAAGGCTCCGCGATCTCATCTCGTGGCAGGCGCATCTCCGTCATAAACCCGCGGCCCTCACCTTCACTGACCTGCGTATACCAGATCACGTACTTGCCATCGGGTACTATCGAGACGCCGGGCCAAAGATGGGCGTCGGTAAGGTCTTGAATGCCGACATGCCATTTTTCAGGCGCTGTGTGCACGTTATCAATCACAGCCAGCTTGGTACCGACAATCTCGAATCCGAAAGCATCGCCGAGACTGGCCCCGGGCTTGTTGCGAACCGCGAGTAGAGACAGATAGAGAGCCTTGCCCGCAAGAAATCCGTCCAGTGGCCAGTAATATAGTTCGTCGGTGCCGGTATCGAAAAACGACCGCGGCTTAGGGCTGTTGGGGGCCTTCCAGAAATAACGCAGGGTGCAGTTCTTCCCCTGCTCACATTTAGAAATGCCGATGCTGTTATGAACCATGGTTTTGGCCTGATTCCTAAGCTTGGTTTCGGCGGTCCCTACGAATGTGTCGCCGAACAGCCAAAGGCTCTCGGTCGAGGTAAGCGAAATGGAGTAGGCGTCGTCAGCTCCCAGCCACCCATCTGTATAACCAAACTCGGGCAGCGGCCGGATCGTGCCTGGCCTGCTGGTCGCGGCTGCGGAAGAAGAGATATCCGACTGGCCCGTAAGCGATCCGATAAAGAGAAGTAGAAATGTGAACGGTTTCATGGATACCTCGAGTCGCAAAAAGGGCTCTCTAACAAAGGTTCAGAACTCGCGCAAGATCGATCTAAAACTTAGTGTCTCGCAAGGTGCTCATCGCGACTCAGATCACTTCAATCCGGCAATCTTCACGCGAATAAACTTCGGTCGATATGTGTCTGCGTAAAGGAGATCTCCGCTGTTGCTCGCGTTCAAATCATAAGAAATCAGCAGCTGGCCATTGCTGGTGAACTGCGGGTGGGCATGCGGATTGTACGTCAGAATAATCCCAGCGAGCGATTGTGACGACGTCATCCCTGGTACCTTCGCGGAGCCGGTTTCCGGAGTTGAATACACCACATCTTTCGCCGAAAAGGGTCCCTGTGGCCTGCAGGCAGAATACAGAGTGATATCTTTCCACGTTCCGAACGGGACCTTTGTGTCTTGGGCCACCAACAGGTAAGTCGTTCCCGCACTGCTGTGGATTTTCTTCACGCTATATTCGCTGCTGACGTAATCGCCCGCGTTGTTCGGGTCGTTTGGTGCGCCGATGATCTGCACCGCGTTGGTCAGCCCGGTAACCCAGCCATTTCCGTTCCAAACGTACCAGTTGTTCGTGTTGGCGACCCCAGAAACTCCCACGGCTGGATTCGTGAGCGCGATGAACGGAAACCTGCCGTTTTGCGCGCTGTCCTCAATCCCGTAGACATAGAGATAGTTGTTGCCGTAGCTTCCATCGAGCCACATCGTAGTTCCCCAATGAACCACATTGCCGGACGGGACATTGCTCAGGGGCGTGACGCTCTCAAGGGCCAGACTAGGCAACGATAACTGGGCAATTGCGCTGCCGTAGTAATTGAAGCTGCTGTCCCACTCCATCACAAAGGTCCAAAGTTTCTTTGTTCCTGTGCTGTCCACCTGCACCACTACTGAGTCTCCCATCCAATAGAAGTGACCTGTGACGGCGGCAGTCGCGGGTACAAAGTACGAGGTCGAGTATCCGGAAGTGAGATCCTTGGGTCCCACGAGCGTTGACAACTGTCCAGTGGCCGCGCTCTGCACGACAATGCTGTTGTGCGCGTGATAAAGGTTCGTGGGCGGATTGCACAACGGAGCACCGCAGTTCGCAGCACGTGTACGCAGCCCGTTGGAATTCGTATTCACTGTTCCGTCGCCGCTTAACGTCGGGTACTCACCGACATACGAGTCAGAAAAGAAAAATGCGCTATCGCCGCTCGGCAACAGCACCGAGTAGGTGCTGTCAGCTCCGGTCCAGCCGGGCATGCCTAAGGGCTCTTTCCGAGTTCCTGGACCATTCTCGGTATATCCGGAATCGAAATAAGAATCCAGGGTGCCCGTTCCAGCAGTCACCGTACAGGTTTGGGCCGCTAGAGGATGTGAAGCAAGCATCGGAAAACCGAGAGTGAGTAACAACGGCACGGATATCCGGAAGCTTTTCATTGGCCGGATTTGCCTCATATTAGCCTCCTTGCAAGTCGCAGTAGCAGAAAATACGAAGGCCCCAGAACGCGTAAGTTCCGCTAAACCCTACTAACTCTCCACTGAAAAGGCAAGCCAGAAATGACCGAATTACGCTATTTAGATCATCGTTTCCTTCACTTGCGTGGTAAAGATACAGATACTGCCGTCAAGTGCGCCTAATTCGTGTATGCTGTCGGGCAAGGATTCTAGATGCAGGCTGTTCGAAGGGTGCTAGCGGTTTTCGACATTGGAGGCGAGATCGAATGGGCAGGCAAACGCAACTGACATGGAATCGCAGATCTTTTTTGAAGGCCGGTGCCGCAGCGGGTCTGCTTTCCCCCCTCTCCCCCAGTCTTGCAGCTTCTCGAATTCGCACGCATCTGCCGGCTATCCCAACTGTGGATGATCTGTCTGGTGATCGGCTGGTTCATCGCCTCAGAGACCTGTACAGTTCGCCCACTGCGCAAAATGAATACGGATACGTGCAAGCAGCAAAGTCGGTCTCCGGAATTACGGCCCTGTCATTGCCGCCTTTCGGCTGTTGCGGAGTTCCCGATGCGCCCTGGAGTCCCGGCTTTCTCCTTTCCTGTGAACTGTTCTTGAATGGCCGCATCCTCATTTCGTATCCGGACGGCGGTGATGAAGTCGCCTACACATGGCACCCCCACCGGGTCGTGCGTGAAACCCAGGCTGATGGATTGAAATTCACGACCGAAATGTTCATGCCCCCGAAACGTCGTGCCGTCGTTGAATCCATTCGCATCAAGAACCTCGCCAACGAGCCGCGGAAGATCAAACTCGGTTTCGACATGCGTGCAGCTGTAGCCAAAAAGACGACACAATGGATGACGTATTCGCCGGGAGAGCCGGACAACCTGATCCACTGGGATGAAACTCGCGGCTGCCTCGTATTCGAAGCGCAGCACAGCCAGGCGGTTTCCGTACAAGGGATCTCGCCAAAGGTGAGCGGTGTCGATTCAGGTCGGATGTTGGTTGTCGAAGTGACGCTCGGGCGCAGAGAAACAAAAGAAATCCATCATGTAAACGTAGTCGACCCTGACAGGCAAGCCGCACTGACGGCCTATGACGATCTTCAGGCCAATTTCCGCCAGGTGTCGCGTGAGAACGAGCAGGCGTTCAACAGCTTATTGCGGTCGGCATTCACTCCGGGGAATTCGGACTTTTCCGGCTATCTTCCGCAGCTCGAAACCGATGACGAATCCCTGTGGCAACTCTATCAGGCGGGTTTCAGAAACCTGATATTTGCACGGCGAGCTTCCCCAGATTCGAAGTATGGAACGACTTATCTCACCCTGGGCGGCCGGGTGCTTCCGACTCTCAGCTTCCCCTGGGATACATCGCTGACTTCATTGAGCCTTGCTCTGCTCGATCCGGATGCGTTGCGCCAGCTGGTTGAAAACTGGTTTGTGCAGGACATGCATGAGCATCTCGCGACCGACTACGTTACCGGTGAGGCCGTCGGACCATGGTATGCGGTGAACGACATGGCCATCGTACGATGCGCCCAAAACTACCTGCGAGTAACGGGCGATTTCGCGTGGCTCGACAAACGCATTCACGACAAGACAGCTCTGGATCATCTGGTATTTCACGCGACCTATTGGAAACAACTCGATAAGGCTTCCCACGGCCTGGGCGATTATGGAAAACTGGAAAACTTGCTCGAAGTTGTGAGCACCTATCTGCACGAAACCGCCGGAATGAATGCCGGCAACGTGTCTTCCATGCGCTTCGTTGCGGACTTGCTCGAACGGCGCGGTGATTCTTCGCAAGCTTCCCAATTGCGCGCTGAGGCCAAGACCCTCGCGCAACGCATCAACGAAAAACTGTACGTTCCAGGGAAAGGCTGGTGGAAATGCGGGCAACCGGATGGCTCCTTCCTGGAAGTCCGGCACTGTTACGATTTCCTTTCGGTGTTGGACAACATGCTTGAAGATCTCAGCGATGCACAGAAGCGGGAGATGAGCGGATTCTTCTGGGAGCAACTCCACAGCAATTACTGGATGCGAGCGCTCTCACCTGACGACGTGGACGCGACATGGAATATTCGGCCGGACCATAGTTGGTTAGGTGCTTACTCGGCATGGCCTCCCGCAACCGCCAAGGGACTATACAAAACGGATCCGTCAGCACGGGTTTCGACTTGGGTGAAAAATCTAGCCAAGGCCGGGAACCAGGGTCCCATCGGGCAGGCACACTTTGTTGAAACAGCGTTTCCACTGGAACTCGGAGCTGCATATAAGTGCCCTACGGATGCGCCGTATCTTAATGACTGGTGCTGCATCTCGGGTGGAGGTTTCATGGATCTGGTCATCGACACTATATTCGGCGCGAACTTGACTCTTTTTGACGGGATTAGGGTGCAGTCGCGCCTTGCAGACTTTGATCCTAAGGCGCGGCTGGTGAATTTGCGGCATCAAGGTAAAAACCACGTGATTTCATCCAACCACGCAACACTTTCCACAGGCTGAGAAGAGGTCACGGGTGAGAGCTCTGGCAATCGACTTGGGGGGCAGCCACGCCAATTGCGGCATCGTCGAAAAACAGACGATTCTGGCGAACGAGGCAATTACGGCCGACTGTGCAGAAGGCCTGCGACCCTTGCTGTCCTGCATAGTGGACACCTTCGATCGGCTTGCAAAAAAGACGAAACTCTCACTGGCGGACTGTAAAGGAGTCGCTGTGGGATTCCCCGGGCTTGTCGACGCTCGTGTGGGCCGCGTGCTTTCGACCAACGCGAAGTATGAAGATGCTCCAAGAGTGGATTTTGCCGCTTGGGGCCGGGAGGCTTTTGGCTTGCCGCTGAGGATCGAAAACGATGCTCGGATGGCTCTGCTTGGCGAGTGCCATGCCGGTGCGGCCAGAGGTGTGACCGAAGTCGTGATGATGACTCTGGGCACGGGCATCGGCGGTGTGGCGATGATCGAGGGAAAGCTACTTCGCGGAAAACATGCCCAGGCCGGATGCCTTGGCGGACACTTCCCAATTCTGTTCACTGGGCGCCCCTGCACCTGCGGCGCAATTGGCTGCGCAGAGGCAGAAGCGGGCGGATGGTCGCTGCCCCTTATCATCAGTGAGTGGCCAGGTGTATCGGGAAGTTCGCTGTCGAACTACCAGAAAGTGGGCTTCAAGGAACTGTTTGAAGAAGCAATAGCCGGAGACGAAGTGGCGCTTGCTGTTCGTGATCGCTGCCTGAGCGTCTGGTGCGCGGATGCCGTTGCCCTGGTTCACGCTTATGATCCCGAGGTCATCGTGATCGGAGGCGGGGTAATGAAAAGCGCCGTGCAAATTATCCCGATTATTCAGTCCCACGTGCGGAAGCACGCGTGGACGCCGTGGGGGCAAGTGCAAGTCCGCGCTGCCGAACTGGGCAACGACGCTGCACTCCTCGGAGCGGTTCCGCTTCTCTCGGAAAAATTACACCCAGAAATTTAAGTCTGCGCAGCTTGGTTTGTAGCTTGCAGCCTCACACGCGCATAACTTGTATTTGCGCCTTTTCAAAAGGCGCGATCATCTCGTCTGTGGCGCCTGAATCGGTAATAAGAATGTGCAGGTCGGAGATGGGACAGATGCGCCAACCAGCAATCACGCCGAATTTGCTGTGATCCAGAACCGCGATTCTCCTTTGCGCATGCTTAACCATCGCGGAATTAAGCTCGGCTTCCTCTGGGATGTAACAACTGACCCCCCATTTTGCGTCGATCCCGTCAGCGCCGATGAAGAGCGTATGAATCAACAGATGATTGAGACTGTGCGCGGCTGTTGGCCCTACGAGCGAGAACCAATCTCCACGCAAATGCCCTCCCGTGACAAAAATATCCAAATCCTTGCGCTTTGAAAGTTCCATGGCTACATTCACGGTGCTCGTGACCACCGTGATCTTGCGATTGAGAGGGAGCCCGCGAATTACTTCTGTGCTTGTGGTCCCGGGGGTCAGCGCGATGATCTCCCCATCTTTTATGAGCGATGCCGCCGTCCTACCGATTCGCCGTTTTTCCTCCGCGAATCTTTCGACTTGTGCCTGAAATGAACGGTCGTTGCGAAATGGTTCGTAAAACAGAGGCTCGATCGAGACAGCTCCGCCGTGCGTTCGACGAAGCAAGCCTTGCTTTTCCAGCGCGTCCAGGTCCCGGCGAATCGTCACCAGTGAAACAGTCAAGTCTTTGCTCAACCCTTCCACGGACACCGTCCCTGACTGTCGCAGCGAAGTGAGAATGTGGGCGAGCCTCACCTCTTGTTTATCAGGGCTGTCTGAGTCTGGTTTAGGAGAATCGCCAAAATCGGTTAGAGCCCTCTCCGCCCGGTTTCGCTTGATCAATATCGGACCTCCCCCAAGGAATTGATTTTCATTCGCGAGAGAAGAATCTAACCGCAAGCCCCACTCATTGAGCTTGCCAATAATCGTAGTAGCGTTATATCCCGAACCCCATATAAATTCCAGGCCTGAGGCCATATCGCGAATCCACGATATTGCCACAGGAGAACGGCATGCACCGGGTTTCTAGCGGTTAGTTCTTGACAGAAAGCCTACATAAGGATACTTTTTACTTGCGATTACATTGAAAACGAAAGTATAACTGGTTTCGTTCGACTATTGCATGAAACCTTCGGATTTTCTGCCAGAAAGACTAAAGATACGCCCCAAAGCGAGCCGTGTCATTTCCTTGTTTGCCCGTTGGAACGGTTCAAATCTGGCACCAAATTGCTGGCGAATGCTAAACGTTGTAGTCCGACCGGTTGCTCCATAGGAACAAGCAGATGTCTAGGCACTCGAACTACGACAAACATCCATGCATTCCTGTCTCCAGCTCCAGGTCGGAATGCTGGGTAGGTTGGCCGGAGATTCTCCAGCGGATGAGAGAGTGTTGTGGACAAAGCCGCTGTGTCCTCTGCGTCGAGTGCTATCCAGGCGTATTTGAAAGCTCGGTCAGGACCGCGTTGGAAGAAGGATTGCGGCCGGAGGCCGTAATCTACGCGGGAGATTTGCTAAAGCCGCCCCGCGATGTGGATCGTATGTTGCAGCCAATCTTAGGCGACGATCCAGTATTTGGGTCGATGAACGACATTACGCTGGGAGACTTCTTCGATCCTGGCAAACTCAACCAGGCTCGCACGAAGGCGGTCAACTGGCACGGGGGCCTACTGCTCATCCTAGGCGCGGGTGCCGCACTGGTTTCTCCTGCCCCGGACGTCCTGATGTATGCAGACATGGCGCGCTGGCAAATACAGGGCCGCCAACGGCGCAACCAGATCGCGAATTTTGGAACTGACAATCTAACGGAGAGTCCCAACCTAAAATACAAGAGGGCCTTTTTCGTTGATTGGCGAGCCGCGGACCGGCTGAAGAAGGAAATTCTCCCGAAAGTAGATTTTTTGCTCGATAGCAATACTGCGGTTCCAAAACTGGTGAGCAGCAGCGCATTGGGCGAGGGCTTGAAAAAGGCCGCGACTAGCCCGTTTCGGGTTGTACCTTACTTCGATCCGGGTCCCTGGGGGGGCCACTGGATGGAAGAGGTATGTGACCTGCCGAACGACGCGCCGAATCATGCGTGGTGTTTTGATTGCGTGCCGGAGGAGAACAGCCTGCTGCTCGGATTTGGCGACACTCGTGTGGAGTTACCGGCTATCGATCTCACTTTCCGGCAGCCGAGGCGCCTGCTCGGAGATTTCATCTATTCCCGGTTCGGTGCTGAGTTTCCGATCCGTTTTGATTTTCTCGATACCATGGGCGGCGGCAATCTATCTCTTCAGGTGCATCCGCGGACAGAGTACATCCGGCAGCAGTTTGGCATGGGCTACACACAGGACGAGAGCTATTACCTGCTCGATGCAGGTGACGACGGCTGCGTTTATCTCGGAGTGAAAACCGGTATCGATCGCGAAGCCATGATCCGCGAATTGCGGGCCGCGCAAAATGGCGGCTCGCCGTTCCACGCGGAGGCTTACGTGAACAGATTTCCCGCGCGAAAGCACGATCATTTCCTCATCCCTGCCGGCACCGTCCATTGCTCGGGCCGGAACAGCATGGTTCTCGAAATTAGCGCAACCCCTTATATCTTCACTTTCAAACTGTGGGACTGGGGTCGGCTGGGTCTGAATCGCTTGCCGCGGCCGATCCACATTGATCATGGAATAGCAAACATCGCCTGGGAGAGGGATACAGAGTGGGTCCGGAAGAGCCTGATTAACCGTGTAGAGTTTGTTGGTAGCGGCGAGGGGTGGAAGGAAGAGCGAACCGGGCTTCACGAACTCGAATTCATCGAAACTCGCCGGCGTTGGTTCACAGGTGTCACTCAGCATCAAACTGAAGCCACAGTGAACGTACTAAATCTGGTGGAAGGAAGAGAAGCAACGGTGGAGAGTCCGACGGGAGACTTTGACCCATTTGTGGTCCACTATGCGGAAACATTTATTGTCCCGGCTGCCGTTGGCGCGTACACCATCCGTCCTAGTGGGGAGTCTGAGGGATCAAATTGTGCGACGATCAAAGCCTCTGTCAGGTCGAAATGAACTCACGACCACTTTTTCCCTTGTTTTGCAAAGGGGCGCGTCCGGACATCGAACGTAAGTGAATGAATTTTCGTTTGGGAGGACTTGTGCACTTATCGTCCGGGACCATGGAGTCAAACACGATCGATGCGAAAGCGCAATCCTTGGGCTACGTCGTGCTTTTGGCAATAACAACGGCGATTTCGGGATTCCTTTTCGGTTTCGACACCGCGGTAATCAACGGAGTGCTGTTACTCCTGCGCCGTCAATTTGCGCTCTCAAATCTGCAAACTGAGGTAGCTGCCAGTTCGCTATTGTTGGGCTGTTTGCTCGGGGCAGCCGGTGCCAGCATGATCGGAGACCGCTACGGCCGCAGGAAGTCCCTTATCCTCTCTGCCGTGCTGTTTGCGCTTTCCTCTCTGGGTGCGGCGGCGGCAAGTACGATTACATTTTTTTCCATAGCGAGGCTTATAGGTGGACTTGCGATAGGCCTGGCATCTGTTCTTACGCCCGTTTACATCGCGGAAATTTCTCCTTCGAAGAATCGGGGGACGCTAGTCTCGCTGAACCAACTCGCGATTGTGATCGGCATTCTGGCGGCTTATCTGGTCAACTGGCAACTATCTAGATTAGGAGACAGTAGTTGGCGATGGATGCTGGCCGTCGCAGCCATCCCTGCCGTGGCGTTTTTCGCCGGACTCTTTGCCATTCCGGAGAGTCCTCGCTGGTTGATCAGCAAGGGACGGCAAGAAGAAGGTCAGCGGATTCTAGCGCGAATCTGTGGCACGCAGGCGGCTGAAGAACAAGTTCGCTCAGTGCAAAGGGCCGCCGCTGGCGAAGAAGGCTCCTGGCACGAGGTGTTTTCGCCCGCCATGCACAAGCGTCTCGGAGTTGGGATGGCTCTCGCGCTGTTCTCACAAGTAACGGGCATCAATACAGTGCTCTATTACGGTTCCATCATCATTAGCGAACACTTCCCTGGTCAGTCTGCGGGCATGGCACTGGCCGCAAATGTCATTATTGGTGCCGTGAACCTGGTTTTTACGATCGTCGCTATGGTCTTTCTGGATCGATGGGGACGACGCGTGATTTTGATGACCGCAAGCGGTGGCATGGGGCTGGCCCTGACTCTGCTTGTGATTGGTTTGCACGTTCGCAATGCGCCTGCAGGCTTAATGCTTGCCAGCATCCTCTTGTATGTAGCCTTTTTTGCTTTGGGAATGGGACCAGGCCCATGGCTGATTATTTCCGAAATTTTTCCGACCAAAGTGAGAGGCCGGGCGGCTTCCATAGCAACGTCCACTCTTTGGACCGGAACACTGGTCGTGACATTCACTTTTCTGACTCTGGTAAATGTCCTGAATCTGTGGGGTACGTTCGCCATCTACGGAGCGCTCTCGTTTGTCTGCTTCTTCTACGTGTGGAGGGCAGTTCCAGAGACCAAGGGGAGAACCCTGGAGCAAATTCAGGAGGCTTGGGGTAAATAGGGGGCCTTATGGGCAGCTTCGGCCGCCGGGGATTCTTAGGGGGTTTATTAGCCTCGGGCGCAGCAGCGGCTGCGGGTGGCAAAGAAGCACTTAAAGGCACAGAGAGAAATGCGAATCCTGCACCGGAAAACATTTCCGCTACCGCCGTTGATTTTCGTTATGCACCGCGTCTGTCTCAAGCAACCATTTGTTTTCCTGATGATCCGAAGAAAAGCCTGGTGGGCCAAGGTGGCGAGCTGCGCTACGGCTTCGGAAAGAACCTTATGGCGGGCATGGAGGATTTTTCCACCGTTTGCACCTTCTCACTGGCAGGAATGCAGGACGATCGGGTGGTTCGCCAGTGGCTCGAAGCCCCGCATATCCCGATTGTGCACACGTTGATTGAACGGCCAACGGCCACCCTCGAGCTAACGGCTTTCGCCACCAGGTATGCCAACGAGGGCAGGGTGGACAACGTGCTCATGACCATTCTGCCCACGCAAAACGCCATAGTTGCGACTCCGCGCGTACATACTCGCACGTGTCTTCCCTTTAAGCTGAGTTCCGGCCCGCCTACGATCGAGTTGGTTGACACCAACGCCAACGCGCCTTTTCTCGTGGCGGCAAAGTTGAGTCCTTCTCTCGATTTCGCCACGCTGTGGGACGAAGCCGGCTACACCCTGTACTTGCCTCATGGAGAAGCCTCGCGCAATGAACCATTGCGGTACCTCATTCGTTTTCCTCAGGAGGGTCAGTCCGTCGAAGCTGTTCAAGGAATGCTGCAACATCCAGACGTTCTGGCCGATGAAGCGCGGGAATTCTGGAAGCAGTGGAAGCCGTTTGGAAGCGTGGCATGGAGCTATCCGGGCAAGGCTGGGGAATTTCTGACTTCATGCGCGCGAAATATTCAACAGGCGAGAGAAGTCAAGAATGGAAGGCTCGTATTCCAGGTCGGACCCACTGTTTACCGCAACCTTTGGATTGTGGACGGTAATTTCTTGCTTGAGGCAGCCCGCTACCTGGGATACGACAAGGAAGCGGATGACGGCTTGCTTTCCGAATGGGCGAAACAAATGCCCTCCGGCCAGGTCGTCGCAGCCGGCGGCGGAGAACATTGGAAGGACACCGCCATTGCCATGTTCACGCTTGTTCGACAATGTGAACTGAAGCAAGACTGGCAATTCTTCAAGGATCTGGAGCCCAGTGTCCTCCGCGCCGTCAATTTCCTAATGCAGTTGCGTGATAAGGCGCGCGCTGGCGACAGCACAAATGGCCGATACGGTTTGCTGGCTCCCGGGTTTGCTGACGGCGGAATTGGCGGTGTGCGCTCGGAGTTCACGAATACAGTTTGGACTCTCGCGGGATTGAAGAGCGTCGCCAGTGCTGCTGATCGTCTGGGTATGGACTCACTCCGAACCGCCCTGCCATTCTACGAAGAACTCCGCGCATCATTTCTCGCAGCCGCCAAAAGGGAAATGGTTCGGCATCCTGCTGGATTTGAGTATCTACCCATGTTGGCGCGCGACGACGCGGCGTGGCGAGATGCGGACCCTTGGAATCGCCCGCGCCCGCAGACCGCGCAGTGGGCGCTTTCTCACGCTATCTTTCCCGGCGTGGTCTTTGAGAAAGACGATCCCATCGTGCGCGGGCACATTGCGCTCCTGCAGTCTTGTACTCATGAAGATGTTCCGGCGGAAACGGGCTGGCTATGGCATGACAGCGTTTGGAACTACAACGCATCGTTTGCGGCACACGTTTATCTCTGGGCGGGCTTGCCGGAGTGGTCTGATCGAACTTTTCGCGGATTCCTGAATCACGCTTCACCTCTATTTTGCTGGCGGGAAGAGCAGCCGTTGCAGCAGGCGCTCGTAGGTCAAGACTGGGGTGACATGCCGCACAACTGGGCAAGTGCTGAGTGCGTGCGCTATTTGCGACACATGCTCTTGCTGGAAGATGGCCCGCGCATGCGTCTCCTCGAGGGAATGATCCCTGCAAACTCCACCGAGCGGAAGCCTTTTCGTCTGGAACACACACCAACGCGATTCGGACGCGCGACGCTCCAGATTGAGCCGGTCATCAATAAGGGTTGGAAATTGGACTTTTCGGTAGAACCCGCGCTGCCTGTGGAGACAGTGGAAGTTCCCGTTTCTATCATGGGACAACAGTTCGACCGCTTGCTGGGAGCGAAACATCACATACGAGATCGAAAGGTTATGGTCGATCCTGAAGCAGGAAAGTGGACTGCTTTTTGGCGCTGATCCAATAGCAATTCCCTCTTCGTTCCGGGCGCGAACCCGCTGACGCTCCCGCATGTGAGAATGTTCATCCCCATGAAATTCCCGTAAGTTGCTGCTCTCTCAGGGCTTAACGCATTCAACGGTCATTTCTTGAATGTTTTAGGCTATAAAGCAACAAGATGAGTGCGTTTTGATGTAAAAAGCACAAAAAAAGGTTGACTAACGCCAAATTGTAGCGCTAACATCCCACGCAACCTCTGGTGCAAACGGATTTTTCAATGCTTGCTAGTGGAATTTCAGGGAGTAACGGGAAAAGGAAAGTGATTGCGCAGCGTACATTGCAATGCCTTTTCATAGAAAACCAGGTTTGAGCACTGAACAGAGGAGTCCGCATGACACGAAAAGCACATCTCAAGAATTCAAGGCACGCGAACAAAGCTGTATTCCCCCTGTTGTTTCTCGGATTGATCTGTCTCCTGTTCTCACTGCCGGGCTCGGCACAAGTGTTCGATACAGGCACGCTTGGCGGCCTGGTGACCGACCCGTCGGGCGCCGTAGTTCCTCACGCCAGCGTCACCATCACCAACGTTGGGACGGGGATCCAGCGAACCTTGCAGACTGATAACGGCGGAAGTTTTGTCGCCTCCGCTCTGCCTTTCGGAAGCTACGTGGTTTCAGCCACCGCGAGCGGATTCGTAACAGCCACGACCAAACCGATTGTGCTCAACGTGGGCGGGACTGTCCAGGTGAACCTGGGTCTGACCGTGGGTGCCGCGGAAGAGAAGATCGAGGTCACCGGCACGTCCACGACTGTGGATACTGCTTCGACTGCGATGGGCACGACTCTCGACTCGAACCAGATCGCCAACTTGCCTATCAATGGCAGAGACGTGAGCAGTTTCCTTGAAATAGGCCCCGGATCGATAAACTCGACCGGATTTTTCCAGGGCAGCGTCAACGGCTTGGAGAACATCTTCACTGGACTGAATATCAAGGTGGACGGCCAAAATGCCTCGCGCGGTGATATCAACGGCTTCTTGGAAACGGAAGGACAAGAACAAGCCCGGGTTACGCGGGCGAGCGTGGATAGTATTCAGGAAATCGACTTTACCAATAACGGCTATAGTACGGAAAACGGTTTCTCGCTTGGTCCCCAGATGAACATCATCACCAAGTCGGGAAGCAATGAGTACCACGGTACGGTATTTGAATTTCTCCGCAACGACGCTCTGGACGCCAAGGATTTCTTCGAGAACGCGACCACCGGTCTGGCAAAACAACCGTTAAGGCTCAACCAGTTCGGCGGCAATTTGGGTGGACCGATCATCAAGAATAAGGTCTTCTTTTTTGCAAATTACGAGGGCGTTCGCCAACATATCACCAACATCAACGCGCTCAACCATACCGTGAGCGCCTTTGCCAGATCGCATTTCAATACTGCTATGCAGCCCGTATTGGCACAAATGGCGCCTCTACCTTCGGCTTGCTCCGGTAATCCTCCGCCTCAATCCTGTTGGTATCCCGGATTCGATGTGAAAAATTCCGCCGGACAGTCCATAAATACGAACATGGTCTACGATCCTGCCGCTCTTCCGACGATTCTCCGGGAAGATACCGGGTCTATCAGGATCGATTACAATATTTCAGACAAAGATCGCTTGATGGGCCGGTACAACATCAACGACTCGCTAACCGACTATACTTTTGGCCTCAATCAAGGGCAGGTATCCCCTCAGAAATTGAGAACGCAATTGGGGAAGATCGACGAAACCCACACGTTCAGTCCGACGCTCTTGAATGAATTCAGCATTGGCCTCAACCGGTTCTATTCCGACACAAATTCGAATACCCCCACGCCGCTTGCTGGGTTTTCCGGCTTCTTCACCGATCTGGGGTCGCTGCCGGGACCGAATGCCTTTAACCAGATCACACCATTTTCGGTGTTTGAAGTGTTTGACACCTTGACCAAAACGGTGGGGAACCACACGCTTAAGTTTGGCACTCAAATTCGCGCTAATCGGCTGAATGAATGGTTGCGCCCCCAACAAACCTACTATTTCGGCAACATCTCCGATCTGGAAACCGACAACCCCTTTGTCTTGGCGAAAATCGGATTCCCGAGTTTTGTCGGTATCCGGAACTCCAACTGGGATTTCTACGTCCAGGACGACTGGAGAGTGACGCGCAGACTTACCGTCAACCTAGGACTGCGGTACGAGTACAACACGGCTTGGAACGAAGGGCATGGCCGTCTCCAGAATTTTGACGTTGGCACCCAGTCGTTTCTTCCAGCCGGCAAGTCCTACAACGCGCGCCGGACCGATTTTGCGCCTCGGATCGGTTTTTCCTGGGATCCGTTTGGCAAGGGAAAAACTGTCGTCCACGGGTATGGGGGAATATTCTATATGCCCATGCAGTTCGGTTTCGGACTGGTCACCAACATACCGGCACTTTCGAGTTACAACGTAAATGTCTTTCAAGCCATCTTTGGGAACCCGCCCTTTTCTATTGCCTACCCCTCGCCCAACCCACCGCTGCAAGCGGGCACGCAAAACGTAAACGCCTTCCCTCAAAATCCCAAAGATCCGTACTCCACTAATTGGCTTCTCGGCATACAGCAGGAAGTGGCGCGGAACACGGTTCTGACCGTGAATTACACGGGCAACAAAACACAGCATATGCAAGCGGGCGTTAGTTTCGCTGCTCCAAATGCCAATCCCGCCAATATCGTTACCCAGGCTCGGACTTTTTCCGGCTTTGCCAACGAGAACCTCAATTCCGACACCCTCTCCTCGAATTACAACGCGCTCCAAGTGCAACTCCGCCGCAATGTCGGACGGCTCAGTATGGAAGCAAATTACACCTGGTCACACGAAATAGACGATTTGGTTAACGTCTTCGGCGGTTGGTCGGATCCGTTGAATCCGAGCCTCGACCGCGGCAGCGGAGACTGGGACGTGCGGCATAATCTCACTGCCAGCGCGGTCTACAACCTGCCGGAACTCAAGAGCTCCAGTTCGCTGGTTCGCACGACTCTCGGTGGATGGCAGACATCCACCATCCTCCAGACCCGCTCAGGTCTTCCCGCGAACGTCCAGCTCATAAGCGGTTTCTTTGGTATCCCCATGCGGCCGGACTTCGTTTCAGGTCAGAAGTTGTACCTTCCCAACGTCCATTGGCCCGACTCGAGCTTTAACATCAACGCGTTTGCGCTGGAGCCGAACTACAACGGACAGTGGGGACAGGTGATCGGAAACGTCCAGCGCGACGCCGTTCGCGGCCCTGCGTTCTTCCAGTGGGATTGGTCCGTCATGAAGGATTTTCGGGTTACGGAAAGGCTAAAGTTGCAATTCCGAGCAGACCTTTTCAATATCTTGAATCATCCTAATTTCGGTCCCCCGGATGCCGGTATTTGCACCGCCGTCCAGCCAGCAACAGCTACTTCGCCGGCCTCTTGTACGGTCAACCCTAACTTCGGCCGCACTGGCCAAACCATCGCCGATGTGAACGGGAGTCAGATCGGCACCGGCACCGCGCGCCAGACCCAATTCGCGCTAAAGCTTATGTTCTGAAACGGAGAACCGCCCACTCTGACAGGCACTGAGGCTCGATTTGATCTCGAGAGGGAAAGGTCGGCTTCTCATGGTACTTTTGCTTTCGAGCGTGCTGACTTCCTGCGGCGGAGGATCCGATGACGGGGGAACTTCTAACCCCACGCGTCGATCTTCCGGCAGCGCGTCTTATTCCCAATCTGTTTTGTTATGCAGCGAAGAAGCACGTCGAGGTCGAGACAAGCGGTCAGATCTTGGAGACAGTCAATGGTCCGAATCGATTGGGCTAGCGGTCTTCTGCAACCCAGCAATGAAGTCCGTGAAAGTGTGAAGACGCTCGGTCAGCTGGAAGGAATCTTCGAGAACGCGGCCGCATGGAAGGCCATGGACCCTCGCACCGCTGTGTACCGCGTTCAAGCGTGGTGCCCCGTGCCGGAGGGCACGGAGGGTGGGCTGTTTTGGGGGACGACAGTTGTGGAGCCCGGCAGAGTCGATTCCGAGTATTTTATGACTCACGGACACTTTCACCTGAAACGGGACCGCACCGAATGTTACGCGACGGTCGACGGCGACGGGGCGCTGATCTTGATGGATGAGACTCGAAAAACATGGCTGGAGCCGATGTCGCCCGGAAGCGTGCATCTCGTGCCTCCCTGTACCGCTCATCGCGTAGCCAACACTGGCAGCAATGCCCTTCGCTTTGTGGCCTGCTGGCCGAGCGATGCGGGGCACGACTACGAATCAATTCGCAAGCACGGTTTTGGCACGCGCCTCGTCTGTGTTGATGGGAAACCGACGCTGGTGCGGAGTGCCTAGTGAACCCGTACGTGTCAAAATCCTCGGCGCCCGGGCAGGACTTCGACCCGGGCCTCGACATTCGATTTCTCAAAGAAACTCTGGAATTTGATTATGGCTGTGGAGTGTTCGGGCCAAAACCGGAATACCGTTCGCTTGATGCTATCCGTGGCAGCTTGCGGGATCCGCACTGCACTGGACCAGACCCCGTCTACGCTATCGCCATGGATGTCGGCCGCGCGGAGGACCAGCGAGAGTTGAAGAGACGCATGTTGCTCTTCGGCGTCGTCATGTACGCCAGCGGGAGGCTGGGTGACGGTCCCGTTCGCAGTCAAGGTCATGTCCACGCAATCGCTCCACATTGTGGACGGTCAACGCCCGAATTGTTCGAGATCTGGGAAGGGCGCGCAATCATCTATGGCCAGGAGAAATCCGGCGATGACCCTGGCCGCTGCATTGCCGTCCAGGCCAGTCCGGGCGAGCAGGTGGTGATGCCACCAGCTTGGGCTCACTTCGTTGCAAATGCGGATATGAATTCGCCGTTGATTTTCGGCGCCTGGTGCGACCGGCAATACGCCTTTGATTACACCCAAGTGCGAGCGCATCACGGGCTCGCCTGGTACCCGTTGTTGGCAAACGACGGAGAGATCAGTTGGGAACCAAACCCAACTTATTTAGCTTCCAAACTCGAATGTAGGAAAGCGAGAGCTTATCCGGAACTCGGCCTTTCGGCGACCGTGCCCATTTATGAACAGTTTCGTCGTCATCCCGGCTCCGTCCAGTGGGTGTCCGATCCAGCGAGCCTTCGCGGTCTATGGCAACAGTTCGAACCTTGAGTCTACGGGCGGCCTGTGTTGGCTAGGAGAATGGCAGGTATTCCCGGATAGCACCGGCTGGCAGTGAGCTAATAACCTTGTCCGAAGGGCTGACCAGCTCCAGCGAATCTCGTTTAAGGACCACATCTGTGATCGAGCGTGACCCCTTGGGCACGTGCGCAAGGAAAAGGACATAGTTCACGGTCCGCGTGCTTCCGGCCGGAATATGCGCTAGTGTCGGCATGCCGAACATCCGCCCTTGCATGAAATTCTCAGCGCGAGTGAGAGGCAGAGGGCTGGCACCAAACTCTAGCCCTCGCGTCTTTTCCCGGCCTTTCCAGGGTGCGTAGCGGCGCGCGCCGTTCTCTTCCCACAGAGCGATCCACGGAAAATCGTCACGACAAAAGCAGTATCCGATTGCGAGGGACAACCTTCTATTGAAGGCGCAAGCAAATGCATGTTTTCGGTTCAGGACAATTTGCACCCCCGCGACGAAACCTCGCGACTTTGTGGTGAGTACCCTGCGCAAATCCACCCGGCCGCGATCATAGCGTGGCCCATAGGGCCATTCGAATTCGGCGTCACTCTTTAATAGTTCGCGCCCTTCGTACCCTCGAGGGTAGGTCCGCCCTCGAGCCCCAGGTATCTCAATCACGCAGTCTTTCGAAAGAAAAGGTGCGCCCAGCGTGGCGTGCTGTTGCCATTGAAAGAACTGGTCCAGCTTGCGTTCATTCTTCACCGTTTCGCGCACATAAATAACGGATTCTCCAGCTCGCAACAACAGAGAACGTGTGAAGGCCAGAGCTGCTCGCTGCAGCCGGACAGAAAAGAACAAACTTGCCTGGTCCTTGCGTGTTTTGAGAGAGACCTTCCACCGTGAGACTCCCGCTTCGCCGTGAATTGTTTCTCCGAATCTGCTTTCCTCCGGCGAGGGTATTCCAAACAGGTCGAGACACAAGCTATGCCCTGCAATACCGCTCAAGACTCTTCCTGTTTCCGGCGCTCCATAAATCCTTGTGTGTTTTTCAGGTTTGAACCTAAACGGCTCCAGCGTCTTCCAGCGTGGCACCCAGAACGGGTTGATGTTGTAATTTTGTTTTCTGAAATGGTAGTCCACGATGTGCCCGCCGCCCGTGAGATGTATTAATTCCACGAGTTCATTTCCGACTAAGCAGGCTCCTCGGCCGCGCCACCTTATTCGGTCACAGCGCATCGCGGGTATTTTCCCACTCCTTTCTTTTCCATCGATCAACGTCTAGCGTTCTAAACGACTGCACAGGACAAGCCCCCGTCGATCACAAGACATTGTCCAGTGACCCAAGAGCTTTCCTCGCTAGCCAGAAACAGAGCCCCCCAGGCGATATCTATCGGAAGTCCAACTCTTCCCAGCGGGTGCATCTTGTCCCAGGCTGCTCGCAGTTCGGCTGGGCTGGGCGCCCGCGCAATAACCTGCGCGGTCATCGGGGTCTCCACTGTTCCCGGTGCGAGGCAGTTCACACGTATCCCCTGACTCGCGTATTCCCGGGCCATCTGTCGCGTCAAACTAATGATGCCTCCTTTGCTGGCCGCATAGTGTGGATTGCCGGGAAACCCAAACAGCCCCTGCACGGAGGCAACATTTACGATTGCTCCGCGTCTCCCCGCCAGCATTCCGGGCAACACATGCTTCGAGCATAGAAACATGCTCGTCAAATTCACCCTCAGGATGCGCTCCCAGTCCGCTAAATCGAGTAGATGAGCGGGGGACTCATGAGCGATTCCGACCACATTCAATAGGACATCAATGGCCCGGCCAAATTCTTTGCTTCCCGATGCCACTAGTGCTTTGACTTCACTCTCGTCGCTCACGTCGCAACGACGAAAAAAACAGCGTCCGCCGGCCTCCCCAATCTTTTTGGCCGTCGCAGCGCCCGCCTCGCCGTCAATATCGGCCGCAACCACCCGAGCGCCTTCTTTGGCAAATAATTCCGCGATGGCTTTGCCGATTCCCATTGCTGCTCCGGTTACAAGAGCAACTCGGCCCTGTAGGCGCATTGTTGAGCCTCCTGAAATCTTCCCTGCGTCGACGAAACCTACCACGATGCATGAACGTTCTACAAGAAACAACTCACTCTCGTGAGCTAAACGCAGCCAAACGGATCTAATGGTGCTCTAATTGGGGCATTCCGGTCATCCACTGCTTGACCTTGACATGGTTTGGAGGGCCGCGCTATATAGTGCGTCGGGCGAAGATTGGTTGTCGCGAATTGACACGATCATTGGATCTTCACGATGGTACTTGGAACGACCGTTCAAAAAGGGCCTTCGAATTCAGGCATCCGCTTGGTAGCCGACTACGCAAATCTCTGTGGTGAAGGGCCCCTGTGGGACGATAGAAATCAAGTTTTGTATTGGACAGACATAACCGGGAAACGGTTCTTTCGATATTGGTGGAAGGACCAGCGCCATGAACCAATTCATGAAGGTTTCGAAGTCGGAGGATTCTGCTTGCAAGAAGGTGGCGGTTTCGTGGTGACAAACAGCCGGGGAATCTGGCTGTGGAGTCCGGAGGACAAGCCCTTTCTGCTGGCGTCGGAAGCCGAGGGAAAAGAGTGCGTCATGAACGACTGCATCGCTGACCCCGAAGGCAGAGTGTACTCCGGGTCGTGCCACTACGATCCCAGCGGCGACTATCCACCCAGCTTTCTTTTTCGAGTAGACGTTGACGGTTCAGTCCACGTCGCCGACGACGGCATCCAGTTCTCGAATGGACTCGCATTTTCCCCCGATTTCAGCACTCTGTATTTTGCGGACACTGTCGCGCGCTGCATCTATGCTTACGATTGGCATCGCAACGATGGAGCCCTCACGAACCGCCGCCTGTTCGTGCGCGTGCCCCGTGAGGAAGGCTTGCCTGACGGCTTGACCGTGGACGCCCAAGGTTTTGTCTGGTGTGCCCACTGGTTTGGTGGATGCCTGACGCGTTATGACCCGGACGGCAAGCTCGAACGGCGAATCGCCACCCCGGCTGCGCAGACTTCATCTCTCGCTTTTGGCGGGCCGGACCTGAACGAGATTTTCATCACATCGGCCGCAGCGAGCAACGTGCTCTCGCTTGCGCCATTTGGCTATGATCCGGAAAAGCTATATGTCGGAGGGCCTTTGCATCAGTTGAGTACGAATATACGAGGAAAGAAAGAATACCGCTCCCGAATCACGCATGCTTCGAGAGCCGCGGAGAGCATCCAAGAAAAAGCCTCGATGCCTCCCAGTAACACCTCAACATAGAGCCGGAGATCGTTCTTGGAGGCTATGGCTGTAGCAGGTATCTCTCTCTCGCTGATTTCAATCGAAAGCTAGGGCCGAGCATTCGGTTGTTTTCTGATGGTTTGCTGTCACGCCACTGTCACGGTAGTCTTGGAAAAACGGTGGAAAATCACGAACAAAAAGGTGAATACGGAAGAGGAGTCGGCTCTCGTCCTTTATCGCAACTGATTGATTCTCCTCGGAAAACTCTCGCTCCGGTAACTTATTATAAAATAACTCTAAGAGTTTTTAACCGAAGGGTTCTATAGTGCCGACTCAAGAGGCTCCCACGCCATTGATGGACACGACCTTTCTGAGAACTGCGGTGACGCGGAGGTGACCCCGGGAGCAGCGGAATTTGGATGCGCTGCAATCCGCTGCTCTCCCTTTGACGAGGTTTTTGTCGAAACACAGAGCAGAGATTAGCGTAAATACTAAAGCTGAAACCTCTTTTGCATCCTCTATATATAGCGTCAGTATGAAGGGCAGAATTTGATCTCGATTGCCCATTTTGTTGCCAGAGGCTTTCGGGCCGTGGTCAGTTAAACGGCACAGTCGACGCCAAAGCCAGTAGACTCAAACGCTTGCGAACGGATTGAAACGAAACTAAAATCACCTTGGCTTCACCTTTTCTAAGGTGTCATCAGTTTTTTTCGTTCGTGCCACGAAAGTGAAAGCATAAGTGAAGATGGAGGCGCGATAGTCGGCGATAAATAGAGCGGAGGATGGTTCCTATCAGGTGGTGCATTTGTGATGAAGGAAGGGCAACGACCTTCGAATTTGGGTAGACTACGACGCAAGAATGACGCAAAATTGTCGGGGCGGTCTTAATAGACCAATAAGTCCTTTATTATCAAGGGGCCCGTAGCTCAGCGGTTAGAGCAGCGGACTCATAATCCGTTGGTCCTAGGTTCAAATCCTAGCGGGCCCACCAACAAATTGTTAAGTCTTGCTTTAGCAATCAGTTAGTTCTCCCACTTTGCTTACTCTCGACAAGTTCGAGAAAACTCCAGAACAAAACTCACAGGATTGTGGCCACTTGGATTCGTACGAAGGGAGCGGGGGGACGTCACAGACTGATTGTGTAGCCGTGGCTGCGGATTGCTTCGACGGCCTCACTTCGGCTGCCCGCATCTAGTTGTTTCAGAATTCGATGGATGTGGTTTCTCACGGTGAATTCGGAGAGATTCAGATGGGAAGCGATCTCCTTGTTTGTCAGACCTTTGGCGACGAGGGCGATCAATTGCTGCTGCCGCAACGTAAGATCCGGTCTTGATGCCGGGCGCTTGACAGGGATCTCTTCGACCACATGAGCCACAAAGCGGAATAGAGTGGAACAAAGTTGAGGAGGGCAAACGGCTTCCCCGCGGTAAACAGCGCGCACAGCGGCAATAAGGTCTGAGGCGGAGGCGTCTTTCAACAAATAACCCATCACTCCGGAACGGACAGCAGCCATGAATAGTTCTTCGTCAAGTTCCATGCCGATCAGTACGGCCCTAAAAGCAGTTCCTCCTCCAGTTTCGCGGGCAAACTTTGCCCCAGGCCACATGGTTTGAAAAGAGTCGATAACGATCACGTCGAATTGCGAGTCAAGCGCTTGGCAAGTGGTGGCTTCGGATGGCCCGTCGTCGCCGACGACGACAAGGTCCGAGCGCTTGCGAAACAGCCGAATCAGCGCTTCGCGAAGGAGACGATTCTCCATCATCAAGAAAACGCGGATAGAGGAGCAGGGGACGATTTCGCTCACGGCATCCATTCCTTCACGGTTGCTGGGTATTCCGACTAGAGACGGCCCGGTCAGGAAAAGAGCGCGCGACCTAGTCATAATTAGGTAGCGATAAATTAGACTTGATGTCTAGTCGTGTCAAGAGAATTAATCGAATTGTCATAGTCGCTTACCACAAGGCAATGCAATTTCTACGTATCGAAATTTTGAATCGTTTTCGCGCATTCGGTGATGCTGGATTGCTCTGGCACTGTAACCTTTGGCCGACAGTTCCAGGGTGAGTACATTTGAATAGGTCAACTTTGGTATCCATCAAATTCTGCTTGGTACATGACCCAAGAAGTAATGGTGTCTTCCAATAGCCAATTTTTGAACCTTCCCCTAACCAGATGAAGAACGGACACTTACTCACTGTCCAATGGTGGACCGACTCTAGCCCTTCGGGGAGTGCGCAATGGAAAAAGTTATCCGGGTCCTGGTGGCGAATCGTCCTCGGCTCATGCGAGAAGTCATCCTCGCAACTTTCGCGGACCAACCCGACATCGAAATTGTCGGCGAAGTTGGCGAAGAGTCGGAGATTTCCGAAAACATTAAGAGGACGCTGCCAAATTACGTGGTCATCGCGCTCGACCATCCCGGCCGAAGACCAGCCATTTGCGATGTGTTACTCCGCGAGCATCCAGAAGTGCGAGTCATCGCCGTCGCGGCGGAAAAGAATTTCGTCGTTTACTACTGGGCTTCGCTCAATATTCATTCGAACGACATCGAAGCGTCTGAAGAAGGGATTTTGAGCGCAATGCGAAACAGAATGGTCGCGAATGGAGCAAATTGAAAGATTTCTTGCCCAGCCAATAAGGTGAAATTATGTTTGACAAAAATAAATTGAAAAAAAACATTTCTTGTCTGGCTTTGAGCCTCTTATTTTGCGGGTCCGCCTTCGCTCAACAACAAACCGACAGGCAGCGTAAGACGAGCGAACAAGGCCGGAATGAGTATGGTGTTGAACAATCTCCCGACTTGACCCAGGAAAATCTGGGCCGGGTGGCTGCTTCTGCAATTCAGATTCGAAGCGTGTTGATCAAAGATGAAGGGCTGATGGTGGAATTGAAGCGCTGGGTAGCGAAGGAGGCCACGGACAGCGGGCAGGTCGTGGAGGATTCGAATCTGACGGACCAAGCCATCTTCGAGCGCTTGGAGCAAGACATCGCGTTTCGATCCGTGGCCACTCGTCTCCTGCAACGATACGGCTACCTGACCCCAACGCCGAATCCAGACTCGGACTTTGCAAAAGAAAAGGAACTAGTTCTGAAGGAGCGGGCGCGTCGGCTGGTTCAAGTTGAGTCACAGGAAGATTCAGATTCCCTTCGGCCGCAAAGAAGTGATCGAGATCTCGAACGCACCGCAACGTGTGATCCGCGTCGCGATGAAGATTGCCCGCAGCCGTCGCAGGCAGACCGCAGACGAAATGTGCGAAAGTCCCACGGGATGTCCTCACCTGAGACGAACCCTCAAACAGTGCCAGAGCAACAGCCATCACAGAGCCCGTCGCGCATCTTGCGAGCGGACGGATTACCGCAGGCAGCGGATCCGCTGGATAGTCTCGTTGGGACTAGTTCTGGGCCGAGCTTCGAGTTAACTCCCACGTCAGCCAAGCGCGACACGAATCCTTTGGCTGGTTTTCAATCTTTGGGCCAGGGCGCACTCGATGGTTCGCCGACCGGGCGGAATTTACCGCCTACTCCTATTGAGCCCAATAGCACCACGGAAGTCTTCACAGGAAAAAACGGAAGGGAACTACCTTCGCGAGCAAGCTACCCGCGTGGAATGACCAAAGAGGAAGACGTGACGCCGGTGAGGATGGTCCACCGCGCTAATCCCTACGCGGATATTCCGTCGCTGTACGACATGTACGT
>Ga0137384_10000578_pt1 | contig 28279 bp, 24 predicted proteins | sample SagtaG_2_FD_104922 | JGI IMG/M metagenome (GOLD analysis project Ga0137384, IMG submission 104922) | Vadose zone soil microbial communities from Sagehorn Ranch, Mendocino, California, USA - Sage2_R_60_16 metaG | ecosystem: Environmental > Terrestrial > Soil > Vadose zone | place: USA... | reverse complement strand
GACGAAGATAATCAAACTATTAGCGAAAAGCACTTTATAGAATACTGGCAGGCTCAGCAAAGGTCTGAGTATTTTCGGTATGCGACGGCTTTCATGTAATCTGGTTTCGGTATGAACCATGATGTTTTTCTCTTTGAAGAAGTATGGTACGCAAGATACAATATCATTGTAGCTGTACCACGAAAGTGTGTCAAATGAGATAAGTAAATAGATGAGCTTTATATGTAGCAGAGGATATGCTGGCGGCATTTTCTCTTGAGAAGATGCAACGTATCTTGAAAATCAGGTGTGTACAATATAAAAATAGGGTATGCACCTGATGCTGGTATACATGTGAGTAAGTATGCTTAGGAATAACAATCCAGGTCAAGTTATGTCAGGCTATGTACTCTTCTCATTTGAGTACGAAGTACATTACAATTAGAGAGAGGATTGTTTCTTCTTGCGATGAAGAAAGTATGTTCTCCCCCAGTTTTCTTGTGGGGGTACCAGCCTTTTCGTGAGTATGATATAATCTGCCACAAAGAATGAGGACTTTTGCGACCAGGCTTATTTATTTTTCTGACCTGGTTTAACAACGAGGCATAATCCTTATTTAAGAGGAGGGAATGTGAGCTCTACTAGCAAAAAAACCTTACTCGACACGATGACCCAGAAGATGGTCGAGAGTCAAGTTTGGCGTTCAATTTTTCGCCACGGCTATCCCGATACCCCTCTGAACCAGTCGCTAGTCATGATGGGGAATGTATTTCTACACTTGCATCCCGTCAAAGTCAGCCGCCAGGCAATGAAAATCACCTATACCTGGTGTATGGGTGGCATCTCATTTTTCTTATTCCTGCTGCTGACGCTCACGGGTGTCTTCCTGATGTTCTTCTACATCCCTGACACCCACGTAGCTTATCAGAATATCAACCAATTGAATAGCGCCGTCTCATTCGGCACCCTGGTGCGTAATATGCATCGTTGGGCGGCTCACCTGATGGTTGTTTCGGTAACGTTGCATATGGTGCGCGTCTTCTATCATGGCGCATACAAGCCCCCCAGAGAGTTTAACTGGCTGGTCGGTGTGGGGCTCTTCTTCGTCACGCTCTTCTTGAGTTTCACCGGCTATCTGCTACCGTGGGACCAGATCGCTATTTGGGCTATCACGGTGGGTACGAACCTGGCGCCTTATACGCCTATTTTAGGAGACACTGTCTACAAAGTGATGGTTGGTGGTTCCAGTGTGGCTCAGCCGACATTGATCCGCTTCTACGTCGCTCACGTGATACTGCTGCCACTCGCTGGCGCGCTGTTGATGGCCGTACACTTCTGGCGTATCCGTAAGGATGGTGGTGAAGCTGGTCCTCCGCCTCCCTCTCGTCGTGAAATTGAAACTCGTGCAGAGCGATCCACGGTTGGTGCTGCTCGCTAGTAATTGGGATGTCTCTCCCGTATGGTGTGTATTCTAATTCCTACGGAACTATGAGTGAGGAGATACCGAAACTATGTCAATTGAACAGAAAGAACCAGCAGGGGAAACGCAGGCTTCAGCGACTCAGCGACGTTATCGCACGCTTGCAGTTGTCAGGCAGGAGGCCATCACTCGCGTGGAGAAGCCTCTCGAAGATTCGGTCTTTGTCTGGCCCCACCTGATGGTGCGAGAGTTTTTTGCCGCGGCGATTGTCACGGTGATGGTCACCTTACTATCGCTGCAGATCAATGCACCTTTAGAGGCGCCTGCTAACCCAAATGTGACGCCAAATCCGGCAAAGGCCCCCTGGTATTTCCTGGGATTGCAGGAATTGCTGCACTACTTCCCGCCAACTACTGGTGGAGTGCTCATTCCGGGCCTGGTGCTGACTGCTCTTGCTGTGCTGCCCTATGTTGACCGCAACCCCAGTCGCGCTTATGCTGATCGCAAAGTGGCTATTATCACCTTTACCATGTTTCTTATCTTCTGGGCGGTGGTCACGATAGCTGGCAGTTTCTTCCGTGGCCCTGGTTGGCTATGGGTATGGCCCTGGGTTCATATGTACTTCAACTTGTAGCCACATATATCCACAGGCAAGACTGAGAGGACGACGTTGATTTCTGATGATATAAATAGACCGCCTATCACGCCCAGCAATATGAGGTGTTGCACGGCGGCGGCGCTGAAGCGGCGGAGATTGCCAAAGAGCGCTTGTCGCGGCGGCGTTTCCTGCGGCGGTCAATGCTGGCCGTGTGGGGCCTGTCGACGACCGCCGCTGTAGCAGGCTCATTGTATATGCTGTATCCTAACCTGGCAGGTCAGTTTGGTTCTGCTCTGAATGTTGGGAAGAAAGCGGATTTTCCGGCTGTCACGCCGGATAATTTCAAACTGAATCAAGCTGGCGTTTTCTACCGGCAGAGCGCGAAGACCTATGTGGTTCACCTGGCCAAGAATACCCAGTTTCTGTTGAGCGGCAGCAATCTTACAGATCAATTGGATGCGGAATCGGTGGTAAAAGATGCCGATGGCTCTTATTGGATTGCCCTCTACCAGCGCTGTGTCCACCTGGGATGTACCGTGCCATTCCGTGATAGTTGTGTCAGTTTCAAATGCCCTTGCCATGGTTCACACTATAACGTGACTGGAGAATGGCTCGATGGGCCGGCCCCAAAGAGTCTGGATCGCTTCCTTATCGCCTTCACCGGGGAGGACGTCACTGTGGATACCGGTACGATCAATACCAAGGTGCCGCATCCTGACCAGACGACGCGATTGATCCCGGTCCCAGGTGTAGAATGCAGTGTATAGTATAGGGGGATTCGTGCCTGCGAATGCCCTTATGTTAAAGGTTGTGTTTTTATGATAGATCCAATTCAGATCGCAATAGGCTTTCTTGTCCTCGTGGTAGCCGTGGGTGCATTGCTCTTCGTGTTCTATTCACGCACCAATGCTGTGGAAAAAACGGGGTACGGAACGCTGGTTATGCTGGCTATCGTCTCTCTGGTGATCCCAATTTTATGGATCGTTGATAGCAACAACCAGGCAGCGGCAAAAGCTGAACAGCACGCCACCTCCGTGCAGCGTGGTGTCGTGCTTTACTCAACATATTGTTATCAGTGTCATGGAACCAGGGGGCAGGGTCATATCGGCCCGAAGCTGAATAATAACCCTGCTGTCAATGGTTTAACCGATGACGACCTGGTGCGCATCATTAGCGGCGGAGTCTATGACACGGCCGATCTGACCAAACCCATCATGCCCGCCTGGAGTGATGTTTTTGGGGGGCCTTTGACTAATTATGACATTCAATATCTCTTTGATCTCATTCGTTCATCTGACCCGGCCTATCAGCAGAAAAATGGCTTGAGTGGCGGTAATGGCTTTGTCCAGGTACCAATCTACCTTCAGTCGAACAGTCCTACAGGATATCAGACGGCTGTCGCGCAGGAATCCACCGGTGCTTTTGGCGCTCCCGTTGATATGACCCATAAAAAGGCTGTGACGGTAGATATTGTAGCGCCTCCTCCAGGAGCAACATGTACGCCCGCCTGCTATGCGATAACCAATTTGAAAGTGAAAGTAGGCACTGTCATTACCTGGGTGAACAAGAGTACAACGCCGCACACCGTTTCAGCGATTGAGGGGACAGATGTCAGCAACATCAAAGTTGCGAAGAATATCTTCGACTCAGGCCTGACCACACCTATTAATCCGGGAGGAACATATACCTACACAGTAGCCGCGAATGCCTATACCTTCAACCCGTCAACGCATGCGGTTATCTATTACTGCCAGTTTCACCCTTCGATGCTGGCTGAACTGACGATAGTTCAATAAATCAAGCTGTCGAAAAGGATTGCTTCTATGCAACAGGTTCAACAACGGGAAATCCCAGAACGCATATCCTGGGCGCGCGCAATGATTTTCGCGGTGGGTTACTTTTTCATTGCCGCCCTCCTGATTGGGCAAATCCCCGGATATATTTACAACCAGATGACGTCGGCAACACTGGTCGGCCTGGAGCAAGGTTCGATTGCTTTGGCTGCGACCTGCCTGGCCGGTTTCATCGTTATTCAGGTAATAGTCCTGCTTTTCGATCCGAAACCGGTGGTGCCCCCAGTGGCCATTAGTGCGCTGGGCACGATCTTAGCGCTTGGAGGCCTGGTGATTGCGCTGGCCACAGGGCTGAGCGGAAACCAATATTTCCCCCATGCCGATACTTCCTGGAACCCTGTACTTGGAGGTACGGTCCTCTGGTTTCAACCGGACGCGGTCGACCTCGTCATGGTTGGACTGGCCATCTTGTTCGTCGGTGTAGCTATGATCTTTTACAGCGTGCTGGCACTGCGTGAGCGCACCAATCCAGACCGAAGCGACCTGGGTACAACGCCGGCTGTGCGCTGGATCATTATCATAGCTAGTATGGTGCTCATCATTTTCATGGTTGGGTATACCCTGGTGAATGACAATGGCCTGGCGTATGCCATCGACCCGAAGAATGGGGCGCAGGTACAGTTAATCCTTGATGCGATACTCTACGTCATCCTGGGCGCAACGTTCTTTTTGACCCTTGGCGCTTTTGCACTGCGACTGCATTACCTGATGCGCCCGGTGCGCAAGCGCACCATGTCGCCTTTATACGCGGTTGGTGCGCTTGGATTGGCGCAGAGCGGTGTCATTTTGCTGCTGGTGTGGTTATTCATCTATCCACTTATTGCCTGGATGCATAGCTGGACCTTTATAGGGCTTGGCGATTACCTGACGATCTGCGGAAAAAAATCAGCCATTCCTGCGAGTTGTGCCTTTTCACCGCAGGCTGGCTATATCGCCGACGCCCTGATCACCAGTGTCGCTTTCGTTCTACTGATGGCGGCCATGTGGGCGTGGAAGCCAAAGCGCAACCTGGTGGTTATTGGCAGCGTTGTCACCACAGCTGTGCTCGGGTTGGCGACGCTATTGGTGCATACCAACCCCACTGAAATCTTGACGGCCTTGTTGTTGAGTGGTGCTATGCTGATACTTGCTACCATCTGGACCAGCGTAGCGCGTCGTGAGTTCGCAGTTGTGGGAGAAAACAACCTGGGATGCCTGGGCATGTGGCTGGTTTTTGGTACATGCCTGCTGATCTACGTGGCGTCGTTTGCGTTCTTCTCTATCCCGGTCTTCCCCAATGACCCGACGGCGCCAAATATCCCCTATGTTTCTGGTACCATAATTCCTGCACACCCGGCTCCCAATACGCCACCGATCCCCGGTCAGGCTGATGCTGTGGTGTTGCTGGCGGTTATGGGTATTATAGCCGCAATCCAATTCTACTTCCTGGTGCGGAATCGCTACAAAGTGTAGTTGCATGCTCGCTAGAGGTTGACATGGTGTGATAACCGTGTCAACCTTTTTCTGTACCCGTGCTATAATAGAGTCAAATTGTGAGCACGGGAGCTAATCTCTATGCAATACGAACGTCCTCTCAAAGTCTTGATCCTTGCTGCCGAAATTGTGCCCTTTGTCAAAGTTGGTGGCCTTGCTGACGTAGTAGGGGCATTGCCAAAATCTCTCAAGGCACAGGGCCATGATATACGCCTGGCTATGCCTCGCTATGGGCAAGTGGATGTAGCGCGCTTTGGTCTCAGTACGGTGCTTGATGCTGTTTCTGTGGATATGAGTACATTTCAAGTGCCTGTCAGTGTGCGCCAGGGTTCAATTGGAGACGCTATTCCTGTCTACATGATTGATGCACCACGCTATTTTGAGCGCGAGAACATCTATGGCTATACGGATGATGGCGAGCGTTTCATTTTGTTCTGCCGGGGCGCGTTAGAGGCAATGAGGGCGTTGAACTGGTCTCCTGATATTATCCATTGTCATGATTGGCACACAGGTATCGTGCCGAATTGGATGCACACCATCTATCACGATGATCCCTTCTTTGGTGATGCTGCAACTGTGTACACCATCCATAACCTGGCTTATCAGGGTATTTTCGGTTTTCGAATCCTGGAAGTAGCTGGTGTTGCATCAAATGGATTCCTGTATCCACAGATCGCGGAGTTGGCAAACGTCGTCGATATTATGGCGCGAGGTATCCTTTTTGCTGACGCCGTTACGACGGTCAGTGAGCGCTATGCTCAAGAAATACTTACACCGACATTTGGTGAGAAGCTGGACCACTTACTACGTTCACGCCGTGACCGGCTCTTTGGTATCCTCAATGGACTTGATTATGAGGAAATGGATCCAGCCACGGACCGCTATATCCAGAGCAATTTCGATGCCCAATCACTTGACAAGCGCGCTGAAAACAAACGTGCTCTGCAAGAACAGGTGCATTTACCTGCGCAACCGGAGGCTCCCTTACTGGCGATGATCTCGCGTCTCACCGATCAAAAAGGCTTTGACATGTTGGCGCAGATTATGCAACCCCTGCTGGCCCAGGGCGTTCAATTTGTGGTGCTGGGTATAGGTGATCAGCATTATCACGAACTGTTTCAGAATCTTGCTGCTCGTTACCCTGAGCAGGTGGCAATCTTTCTTACCTTCAACACCGAACTCGCGCAGCGCATTTACGCGGGAAGTGATATGTTCCTGATGCCATCGCGCTTTGAGCCTTGTGGCCTGGGGCAGTTGATAGCCATGCGCTATGGCAGCGTACCTATCGTGCGGGCCGTTGGTGGGTTGGCGGATACTGTGCAGGAATATGACCCGCGTACAGGTGAAGGAAACGGGTTTACCTTTACTAATTATGATCCCTGGGAATTGTTTGCTGCCATAGTGCGCGCACTTGAACTCTACCGATTCGAGGACATCTGGCGGAGACTCCAGCAGCGTGGGATGGCCGCCGACCACTCCTGGCAGGCGTCGGCCATGCGTTTTGTCGAAGTCTACCGCAATGCCATTGCTTTTCATAAGAGCGGCAAGTGACGACGCTCTAGTAGTGTGCGTCGCAAGGTGGTTGGCTTTATGGGAGTCGTAGCTGGCCACCATAGAGTGGGCTAAAGGGTGTCCAACCATTGGGGCCACATGATTTCTGGCAATGTTCGAGAAATCCTGTCAGGTGAGCTTCCGCCAGGTCTGCCTGGTGGACGATTAGCGCCTCAATGGTCGCGGGATTGACAGGAGAACCAAATTCTTTGGTGTGGTGTGCAAGAATAATGTGCAGCACGTCCTCGATTTTCTCTTCTTCAAGCGTGGGAATAAGCACAGCTTGTTCCTGTACGAAATGCATACCGAGGACGATATGCCCGACCATACGTCCCTGGGGGGTAAACCCTACACCGATTTGTCCCTCGAGCTCCTCTAGTTTGCCGATATCGTGAAGAAGGGCGCCAGCCAGTACCAGGTCCTGGTTGCAGGGGTAGAGGCGTGCGGTCAATTCGGCTATAGTTGTGACGTTTACAGTATGTTCGAGGAGGCCACCAACAACCGCCCCGTGATGTCGTACTGCGGCTGGCCAACGCCTGAACCGTTCCATTACTTCACCTGCAAAACAGTTGCGTACTAGTTTGTTCAGACCTGGGTGATCAATCTTGTCGATGAAGTGCTGAAAATCTGCTTCGAGTTGAGCTATCGAGCGGCGGGTGCCCAATGTAAAAAGATCAATTGGTATTGATTCGTCATTGTGTACGCGCATCAGTTTTATCTGCACCTGGCCGCGATATTCCTCAACGTTTCCTTCTAGCAACACTACCTTGCCCTCCTGGGGTAAAAGCGTTTCCAGCAGGGGTGGATCGAAGTGGCGAGCAATTATTTCGCTGCCGCGCTGATCACGCAGCCTGAGATCGAGAAACGGTTTGCCGCTGTTCGTCTTGCGGCTGATTACTTCTACTGCGAAAAGCCAGCCACAAATAGTACTATTGACGTTCAGTTGTCCAATAACAAGAAACTCTGGCGCCATTTGCTGGCTTTTCTGCAACGTTTGGTTGAGCATAAGAAGGTGTCCTCCAATGAATTTGCGTTATTTCCTGTTTACATACCGCTCTTCGCGAAAAAAGCGGAAATTACTCAAACGATTTCCGCTTTTTGTTTTTTGATAGGTATAGATTACTTTGAGTGCTCTGCGGGTAAGATAGTAGATTGACGTTTGCTGGGCCAATGCTATACTAGAACAGGATTAAAAGAATGTTGTGTCTCGTAAAGGTAGCGGATATTGTGAATGAGGAGCCAGCTCCATCTGTAGAGAATGATGAGGACGTTGAGCTGGTCAAACGCCGCAAAGGTTTGGCTGATAGATATGATGCTCTTCCGGGTTATGGCTCGGTTGCTTACTGGAAGGCGATAGAAGCAGGTGTGGAAGAGGCATTGCCTCTCGAGTTACTGGTTCGTTGTGTGAGAGAAGCTATCGGGCGCGGGGATGATATTGGACGAAAGCGCTTATTCGAGGTAATCTTTCGTCGCACCCATAGTGCCAATGAATATTGGGCGAACAATGTAATCAAGACGATGAACTTGCATGCGGAGGAGCAGCGTGTTCTGGTCAGTGATCTGTATGCAGATTTATGCGAGTGCGTTATGCGCGCTGTGATGGATGGAGATCGATTATTCTGGGAAGAGAGTTTTCAGCATTGCTTGAGCTTTGAACGAAGGCACGTGTTTCGAACGTTTATGACACGCGAGGGCCGGTGGAATAATGAGGCAAAGAAAAAGACTGCGCGTATCCCGCGTGCGCTAGTAGATAGCCTGGATCAACCCAGGCAACAGTCAACAGGCGACCTGATAGAGATACATATTGAGGATGAAATGGCCCAAAAAGATCTGCTCGCCGTGGAGCACAGCGATCTGCCCCGCCTCATACTGGACCTTCCAGACAAGCTAAAAGCGGTTGTGCTACTCATTTTCTGGGAGGGCAGGACGGAAAAGGATACTGCTATGGTCTTGGGCATCACTGATCGTACTGTACGCAACAGATTGCGAGACGCTTTAGAGATATTGCGTCGCAAACTTGAGCCAGAAAGAGAAGTGCTGTATGGATAGAGAGCGAGAAGAGTTTGTACAGCGCATCACTGCTCGCTATGTTGAGGAAGTGCGCACCGGTCTTCGACCGAATGTCAGTGATTACCTGGTCCGTTATCCTGAATACGCAGATGAGATCGCCGATTTTATCGCATATTTTCATGCCTTCGAAGGGGACCTGCCATACGAAACACAGAGCATGCCTGTTCTTTCTGGACAATTTCAAGGAGCTATAGACACTGCCTGGGAGCGTGTTTTGCCATCGCTTGGACAGCCTACCGGCACTATCACATCGTTGCTTGGAACAGCGGCCAAAAGGCATTTGACGATATCCCAACTGGCTGAAAGGCTTGGGTTAAGTAAGGATATTCTTTTGAAATTGGAACAGCATACTATCATTGCTACAACGATTCCTGGAGAGCTTATTACTTTGCTAGCAAAGGTACTGCAAGAACCCTCAAGCGCAGTGCAGGCGTTCTTTGGCATATCTCAGACGCACCAGACGCAGCAGACGCAACAGACGCTGCAGACGCTACAGCTAGCCGAGGCGCAAGCAACGTACCAGGTGAATGGCCAGGCGCAAAGCTTCCAGGAGTCGATAGAAGAGAGTGAGCAACTTTCCGAGGAACAGAGACATGCTTGGTATATACTTTTGGGACAGGAAGAGTTGTTGAAAGATGGGAGAGATTATGGAGGGGGCACTGTCGGGTGAGCAGCCCCAAATTGGGGAGAAGGGCTGGTCCCGACAGTGTCCCAGATGTGGGGATGCTAGAGAGTGCTTGCTCTCAATTGAAACAACGAAGAAAAGCGGAACGATTTGTATATGCTGCAGAAAATAGCCTATCTCGATTGCCATTCTGGCATTAGTGGTGACATGTTTCTCGGAGCGATGCTGGATGCGGGCCTCTCACTAGCCACACTTAAGACAGGGTTAGCCGCACTTCCTGTAACGGACTATGAATTGATGGGAGAAATTGTTCAAGATAAAGGGATACGCGGTGCGCGTTTAACAGTGGTTATGGCTGAACAGGAGCAACAGCCGCGGCGCCTCTCAGATATAGCTGCTATTTTGGATGCGGCAACATTGCCCGCGGTTGTTCGCAAAAATGCGCTTGCCATGTTTCAATGCCTGGCAGAGGCGGAAGCGGCTGTCCATGGAACAACTCTCGAAGAAGTCCACTTTCATGAAGTAGGAGCTATTGACGCCCTGGTCGATATTACCGGCGCGGCCCTTGCTATCGAGGCATTGGGCATAGTTCAGCTCTATGCTTCTCCGTTGCCTCTGAGCAGCGGCTATGTACATACTGCTCATGGATTGCTACCGGTGCCCGCCCCTGCCACTCTGGAGATTCTGCGACGTGTGACTGCGCCATGGAGACCGTGTCCAGTTGAAGGTGAGTTGGTGACACCGACAGGCGCTGCGATACTGGCAACAATGGCGCGTTTTGAAACGCCTGCCATTGCTATTGAACAGGTAGGTTACGGTTTTGGGCGGCAACATTTCCCCTGGCCGAACTGTCTGCGTCTCTGTATAGGGAGTGCAAGAGGCCTCCTCGATGCAGAGGAACAAGCCGCAACAGATTGGGTCACCGTGATAGAGAGCAATGTCGACAACATGAGCGGTGAGCTCTTGGGCGACTTAATGGATAAGTTGCTTGCCGCTGGTGCGTTAGATGTCAGTTATACCCCGATCCAGATGAAGAAGAATCGGCCCGCTGTCATGGTCTCTCTCATTTGTTCGATTGAGGATGGGGATAGGATGGCACAGGTGGTATTGCGAGAGAGTAGTACACTGGGGGTACGCATACAGCAGATACAGCGATTGAAGGCACAACGGACACAGGAGCGCATCAATACGGCCATTGGTACAATAGTGGTGAAGGTCAAACGGCTGGGGTCGCGCATTATTAGCGCCAGCCCGGAGTATGAAGAGTGCCGGCGTATCGCCAGGGAACGCAACATGCCACTGGATGAAGTGTATGCCGTTGTGCAGCAGGCTATTGCAGCTCTTTTTTAAAGTTTTAAAGTTTGCAAGATATGCTATCTCATTGGATATAATACCCCTGTGATAAAAAAAGAGTAAGGATCTATCTAACCATCTAGAAATCGATCAAAGTATGGACTTCACAGATTGGCGCATAACCTCTGACAAGAGATCGACAGACACGGAAACTGCTGCCGTTACAAGATATTATGGAAAAAAATTTGAGGACTATATTGGTGAGAAGATTCGCGAGGCCCAGGCGAGAGGTGAATTTGATAACCTGCGGGGCACTGGTAAACCATTGAACCTTGATGACAATCTCTATGCTGGCGATAAGGCCATGGGCTATAACCTGCTCAAAAGTAATGGTTTCGCACCAAAAGAGATTGAACTGGCCAAAGAGATACGCAGCGAGTTTGAGCACATTGAAGCGAAAGCCGCCAAATTGCGGCACCAGGGACGTACATTGCGGTCACGCCGGGTTCCCCCTTTTGCCAGCGAAAAACGGGCTTATAACATTGCAGTAGAGAAAACGGGCACTGAATATGAAAGGGTGCTCCACGAGCTGAACCGCAAAGTCCTGACGCTCAATTTGATGGTTCCCAGTTTGATGCATCAACCGATGTTCGATGTTGCGAAGTTGATGCGGGATTTTCACGTGGCATGTCCCCTTTTCAAATAATTGGCGGTTCCAGTACATACCCGTCTGAGGTACCATAGAAAAGTGGGCGAGTCAAGGCTGTATCGAGTACTACTGTCCTGCTGGGCAGGATTGACCGATCATTTCGCTGCTATACTGTGATACTATGCATCAGCTCCAGATAGCTCAGACACTATTGTGACGATTGGAGTGTTTTACAGATGGCACAAACAGATATGCAGGGAAAAGTTTGCCTGGTGACGGGTGCTAATGCGGGTTTGGGTAAAGCAACGGCTATAGGGCTGGCTAAACTGGGGGCGACAGTTTTCCTGGGTTGCCGCGACAAGCAGCGAGGTGAGTTGGCACAGGCGGAGATCAGGGCCGCAAGCGGGAATGAGCATGTTGATTTGTTACTTGTTGACCTTGCGGTGCAGGACTCAGTACGGGTGATGGCTGCGGAGTTCAAGAAGAAATATGATCTCCTGGATGTGCTGATCAATAACGCCGCGGTGTTCAAGAGTGGCCGGACTGTGACGGCAGATGGTCTGGAAACGATGTTTGCCACCAACCATTTAGGGCCGTTCCTGCTGACTAATCTGCTGCTGGAGCGGTTGAAGACGAGCGCACCATCGCGCATTTTGACGATTACCGCGCCCTCGACGACGAAACTGAATTTTGATGACTTGCAAGGCGAGAAGAAGTTTAGCGCATTCCAAGCATTTGGGGCGTCGAAAGCATGTAATCTGCTCTTCACGTATGAGTTAGCGCGACGGCTCAAAGGTACGGGGGTGAGTGCGAATGCTATCTACCCTGGACTGGTGAAGTCTGCGCTTATGAAGGAGGCGGTGGTCCCTGTGCGCTGGCTCACGTCCCTTATTTCTACGGATCCTGAGAAAGCGGCTGAAGCGGTGGTGTATTATGCCTCCTCTCCAGAAGTCGAGGGCAAGACGGGCTTGTTTTTTAAGGGAAGGCAGGTGATTGAGTCAAGTGCTTATACGAAAGATGAGGCAGTACAGAGGCGTTTGTGGGATGTCATGAACCCCGGCCTAAAGGCACGGGGCTTGCAGATGGGTTGAGTTCTGACCGTCTTCTGCAAGCCTGAGACATGACCAGACTTAGTTGGTCCAGACAGTCTGGATACAATCAGCCTGGGACCAGCTACCTTACCGGAGAAATTAGGTACGTCAGGGTGCGAGGCCAGCCTTGACCTCTACGGTCCATCGTTAAACAGGTCTATCGGGTTAAGCCAGTGCGGTGTACGCCAAACCTTCGGATAAGTTTGTCGAGGCCAACATTACTTTGTGCGGAAAAGGGTACCAGCCATCTCTGGCAATGAAGATGAGACCGCACTTCTCATCTTCCCCCGCAAGGGGACGTGCTGCTGCGGCAGCTTTCTTTCCTCCCCGCTCTGAAGAGACGGGGCTTCCAGAAAGGACGATCTGTGAGTGTTGTGCTATAGAAGGATGCTCAATTCTTCCGGCTTCAGTGTAAAGCAGGGCGTTATGATAATGGGGTTATCAAGTTCAATACGTGCAGCGTTAACTGGTGGAATAGGACAAAGAGGAAATATACACGCGAGGAAATCGACTATTTCGCGGTTTACTGCGAACATACGGGGAAGGTCTACCTTGTGCCGGTCGAAGATGTGGGAACTGATGTGGGATATCTCAGGGTGGAACCAACTGCGAATAATCAAGCGAAAGGCGTTCGTTGGGCGCAGGATTACGAAATATAAGAGCCGATGGTCGGAATCGAACCGACGACCGGCGCATTACGAATGCGCTGCTCTACCGCTGAGCTACATCGGCTAATGGCTTATCTTTGCGATGTGTCAATGGACATCTCTGACGTTAGCGATTATAAACCCAAATTATCACACGTGTCAAGCATTTTTGAGCACGTCTCCTTGCTCGTCCATGTTGATATCCTACTCCGCTTCTCTTCATAGCGTTTTATGCAGAAAGCAGGAAAGCCGAAAACATTTATCTAGAAAGAGGAGATACATATGGCAACAACGTTTCGTCTAAATCCTGAACGAGTAGCATATGCCGAAGCCAATGGCTGGCGGGCCTATTATGAACACAACTGGTTCAAGGTATTGCGCTTGATAGTCACACTGTGCCAGGAACAGTTTCATATTCCCTTTCCCGTGTCGCTGCAGGCGGGGTATTATACGACACGCGCTTCAGCAGCCTGGGTTCCTGAAGATCACAATCTTGAAAAGGTGCGGCGGTACTTGAGGAAGTTTTACAGCGTTGCACGCCGCTACTCTGGCCTGCAATTCGATGTAGAGCGCGTCGCTGACCTCGAACTGCAATACTTTGATGTGCACCGCCGCCTGGTTGGGCAGGCGGACAAGAGCGAGTTTATTCTGACTATGACTGAACTGCATTCGGCTATTTTTGGACTGACGCAGGAGCAGGCGCGAGAATCCGCAGAACTGCGGGTGAAGGCCAACAATACAGTTGATCTGATTACGAGTAAGAGATCGACTAATGAAGCGGCCGATTGGGCGAAACTGGAGGAATATTTGCGCCAGTGCTACGCTTCCATTCAGCGTGAGCAAGCGGGCATTTAGTCTGGTTCTGCTGTATCCGCTAAAGATGAATTATTGCCTCTTTGCCCCCTTGCTTGCTTCCTCAACAATTGACATTGTATCCCCTGGTATGATAATCTCAAATCGTTACATACCCTTTTCCTGTAGTGCTGGCGTGCCTTTAGATGAAGGCATCGATAAACGTATTTACGATTGGAAGGTGTAACGGTATACCCGGTCTTTTTATGATGCGGGTAACGATGAAAAACTTTCCTTGTTTGCTTTATCTCCACGCGTATTCCGACCTGAAAAGAAAGGAGTTTTTTTCTTTGCTACACTCCAGCTCTGACTGCACAATGAGATTGGAGAATGGCGAAACCCCAAACCGTATTAGAGAATAGAGCTGTCGCATTGAGGAGCACACGAACGAAGATGGTAGCTTACTGGACATTGTTCCGGTGTCCAGTGTTATGGTCCCGTCCGGGGGTAGATGGAAACGTCCATCTACTCAGAGAAGCCGCTAGAAGAAATGTTCTTAGTGGATAATTACTTAATCAGATGGAGGTAACCATCAATGACGATGAAGCACGAAATTAGTGTTACAGTGAATGGACAGCAACACCATTCAGAGGTTGAACCGCGCACGTTGCTGGTGCATTATTTGCGTGAGGCATTGGACCTTACAGGTACACATATTGGCTGTGATACTTCACAGTGTGGTGCATGTACGGTCCTGCTCGATGGTCAATCAGTGAAGTCATGTACGGTACTGGCTGTTCAGGCCGATGGGTGTGAAGTGACCACGATCGAAGGCCTGGCTCCAGAGGGAGGATTGCATCCTATCCAGGAGGGTTTCTGGGAGAAGCATGGTCTACAATGTGGCTTCTGTACTCCAGGCATGATTATGGCCTCGTATAACCTGCTCAAACATAACCCCAACCCGACAGAGGCAGAGATACGTAAAGGCCTTGAGGGAAATATCTGCCGCTGCACCGGCTATCAGAACATCGTACGTGCTGTCCAGTATGCTGCTGAGCGGATGCGCACAAGTGTTTCTGAGCCTGTAGGTGCTGGTGAGTAATCTCGAAGGTACATACCTCCAAATTACCTTCATATTCTGTTTCTCGTGATGGGAAAGGACAGGTATACAAATGGGTATAGCAGCTATGCTTGGTTCGCCTATTAAAAGGCGTGAAGACCCGCGCTTGATCACTGGTCAGGCGACCTACGTTGACGATATCAAACTCTACGGCATGCTCCATATGGCGGTTCTGCGCAGCCCCTATGGGCATGCTCGCATTACGAGCATAAACACTGATGCTGCCCGAAAATATCCTGGTGTTGTGGCTGTGTATACAGCAGCAGACCTGAAAGGTGTAGTAGGCAGCGTTGCCTGTGCCGTTCCAGTGGGGCATATTGCCGAGGGTATGGGCATCCGTCAGCCACTGGCCGAGGACAAGGTACGTTTCTATGGTGATCCAGTAGCCGTCGTGATTGCGGAAGATCGCTACGGGGCTCGTGATGCACGAGACCTGATCGATGTCGATTACGAACCATTGCCAGTAGCCATCGATGTCGAGAAGGCCATGCAGCCTGATGCTCCTCTGCTCTATGAACAGTTCGGCACGAATGTCGCCTTCAGCATGCATCCATCGACGGAAGAAATCGACAAAGTCTTCGAGCAGACCAAAGCTGATGGTGGTGTGGTTGTTAAGGGACGCTTTATCAATCAAAGACTGTCCCCGGTGTCTATCGAGACGCGCGGCGTTGTTGCAGATTATAACAAAGGGAGCAGAAACCTTACTCTCTGGAGTTCGTCACAGATCCCACACATACTGCGTAACATCCTGGCTGCGACAGTTGGCCATCCACAGCACCAGGTACGTGTGATCGTGCCCGAAGTTGGTGGTGGTTTCGGGTCCAAGCTTAATGTCTACCCCGAAGAACTTGTGACGGCATACGCTTCTATGAAATTAGGGCGTCCCGTCAAGTGGATTGAGGATCGCAGCGAGGCTCTTGCAGCGACGATCCATGGACGTGACCAGGTCAACTATTTCGAGATTTCCGCTAGCAGGGATGGCAAGGTGACTGGATTGAAGATTTATGTGATCTCTGATATGGGGTCATATAGCCAGCTCTTCACCGATGTGATGGTTCTTGCCTTCATGTTTCCCGTGGTATGTGGTGCCTATGACATTCCAGTACTATACAGAAGCACTGATCTCGTCTTCACGAATAAAGCTTCCACGGATGCATATCGTGGAGCAGGTCGCCCTGAGGCTACTTACCTTATTGAGCGTGCCATGGATATGGTGGCGCGTGAACTTGGCAAGGACCCAGTTGAAATACGCAAGCTAAACTTTATCAAGCCTGATCAGTTTCCATACAAGTCAGCGACCGGGAACGTGTATGACAGTGGTAACTACGAAGCCGCGCTAGCTAAGGCCCAGGCGTTAGCAGATTACCAAAACATGCGTGCCGAGCAAGCGCGGTTGCGTGCAGAGGGCAAGCTGGTGGGCATTGGCATCTCCACCTATATCGAGGGTTGCGGGATAGGGCCCAAAGGATTTGCCCCGGTTGGCCTCTACGAGAGCGCGCGTGTGCGCGTTGAGCAGAGTGGCACCGTGTCAGTCTATACTGGTTCATCTCCGCATGGGCAAGGCGAGGAGACGACGTTTTCTCAAATCGTCGCTGAGGAGTTTGGTATTCCAATGGAGAACATTCTTGTGATCCATGGTGACACTGACTCCACGCCAGAGGGTCGTGGCACATATGGCAGCCGAACCACATCGGTCGGCGGCTCTGCTCTCTATACTGCTGCCCAGAGACTAAAGGAGAAGATGAAGCAAATCGCTTCCCACATGCTGGAAGCTAGCGCTTCTGACGTGACGCTGGAGGATGGCAAGTTCTTTGTGGCTGGTTCGCCTCAAAAAGCCGTTACCTTTACTGAGGTAGCTGCAACGGCCAATCTTTCCAATACACTGCATCCTGGTATTGAGCCAGGTCTGGAGACAACGGCTTTCTGGGAGCCAGCAGCATTGACCTACCCCTTCGGTACACATATCTGTATGGTCGAGGTGGATAAGGATACCGGTGAGGCGGAGATCAAGCGTTACATCGCGGTTGACGACTGTGGACGGCAACTCAACCCGTTGCTTGTCGAGGGTCAGATTCACGGCGGTATTGCGCAAGGTATCGGCCAGGCGATGATTGAGGGAGTCGAGTACACGGAAGATGGCCAGCTGCTGACGGCAACACTGATGGATTATGCCATGCCGCTGGCTTCGGAGCTTCCCAGCTTTGAGACCGATAGCACCGTTACTCCATCCCCGGTTAACCCACTTGGTGTGAAAGGTATCGGCGAGGCAGGCGCGATTGGTTCTACTCCAGCAGTTGCAAATGCTATTGCTGATGCACTGGGTGTTGCGCATGTTGATATGCCATTTACATCAGAGAAGCTGTGGAAAATCATTCACCAGAAGTAGGGTGAAAAGGAGAACGTACAATGTCTGTTCCAGCAGCATTTGATTATCATGCAGCGAAGTCTGTGGACGAGGCTATTGCTCTCTTGCAACAGTATGGCGATGACGCCAAGTTGCTGGCGGGTGGTCACAGCCTGCTACCAGCGATGAAACTTCGCCTGGCTCAGCCGGCACATCTGGTTGACCTTGGCAAGATCAGTGGTCTTTCATACATCCGCCAGGAAAGTGGGGCGGTGGAAGTTGGTGCGATGACGACCTATACCACTATCCAGCACTCTCAGCTACTTCACCATCATTTCGCATTGTTGCCAGAGGGTACCGCCTTGATCGGTGATCAGCAGGTGCGTAACCGAGGCACAATCGGTGGCGGTATAGCTCACTCGGATCCCGCAGCAGATATGCCGGGTATTGTGTTGGCACTCAAGGCCGATATCCTGGTGCGGGGTCCTAATGGCGTGCGCTCCATTGAGGCTGACGATTTCTTTAAGGGGATGTTCGAAACAGCCCTTCAACCGAATGAGATTGTCACTGAGATTCGTTTCGCCATTCCGCATGCTCACACCGGCAGCGCGTATACGAAGCTGGCAAACAAAGCTTCTCATTACGCGGTCGCGGGGTGCGCGGCAGTAGTTACACTGGATGGAGATGGCACCTGCACTGCCGCCAGTGTTGTCATAACCGGAGCATCGGAAAAAGCCAGCCGCGCCAGTGGGGTCGAGGCAGCCCTCGTTGGGAAGAAACTGGATGAGGCTACTGTGGCGGCTGCCGCAGTGCATGCCTCCGATGGTCTCGACCTTCTGGGGGATATTCACGGCTCCAAGGAATATCGCGCTCAGATGACGACCGTTATGGCGCGCAGGGCGATCTTGAAGGCAGCGGAGCGAGCATAGTTCGCTAGCTGATCATTTGAGACAAAGCACAGTAAGAACCGGGCTGGTGGCCAGGTCACCAACCCGGTTCTTACTGTGCTTTGTCATTAAAGCTACTGGTGATCCTGGGGCACAGCTGGCCATCTTTTCAATCTTTTAGAGAGTAACAGCGAGCATGATAGGCTTGTAAATATGATGAACCATAGCGCGAAAAGGTTTGTTTGATGGGCTAAAAACATAGAAGGGAACAGATCTGTTAAACGATAGTTGAACAATTGGAGGTGGATGATGGTTCTGTTATATCCTGTTGGAGCATTGAAGCTATTGAGAGGCGGTGAAAGAGATAACAGGTTGTACGTAAGCCCATACAGCATTGTGGCAGCTATGACGAGTCGTGAAAACAGGGTATTGATTTGCTCCAGCGCATAGGCCAGATAGAAAGAATAGAGCGGGAGCAGTACGAAGATTAAGCGCGCAGGAGGAGACCAACCGCCTGTCCAGTTATTAAATGACGTAAAGAGGAGCATGTAGGGAATAGTCAAGATGAGCATTAAGAGGTTATAGCGGGTACAGTGGTTTTTTATCGTTAAAAATATACCCGGAAAAAGCAAGATAAAGATGGGAAAATTGATCAGAAATCCATATTGCTGATCCAGGAAAACACCAATAATGCCATTCAATGGATTTGTGACAAAGGGCCTGCTTTGATTATGGATATCGTTAATTTCGATCGCGGCGGGATTAAATGTACCCCAGAATCTGTAGGTATATACTTCATAAGCAATGAACAAGATTGTTACTGGTAAAAGGAGAGAGGTGTAAAATTTGAACTGCTTTAGCCGGTTCTGTTCGTAAATTCTATAGAGCAAAGCGAAAAATAAGACTACCTCAAAATAGGCAAAACGGATATGTATCCAGAGTAGGATGCCTAAGAGAATGGAGCTCACGATCACTTCGGTAAGCGTACGTTCTTTTTGAAATATTTTTCTCAGGACATACAAGCAGATCAGCGCTCCCACGGGTTCTATAAAGGTGAGGTGGGAATAGAGATATACGGGCGAGGCGATGGCATATGCCAGGCTGACAATGAAAGCATATGTGGCGCCAATGTTCATGGTGATCAGCAACTTATAGATGTTCAGAATTATCAGTATCGAGAGTAAAGAAATACATAAAACTGCCCCTGGTCTGCCGAACAAGTAGAATGGTAGGAGCCATAAAATGGGCGCTCCAATGCTATGTAACGGCATAAGTTGGCCATGTGCGCCATACGAGAGGTGAGGATCAATCGTATATGAATAAAAGACGTGGTAATCGCCGTTGCTATAGTCTAACATGACGTTGAGAGAGTGGTATTTGAGTAGGGTCTGACTGATGATCAAGTAATGTGGTTCATCGCCAGAGGGGGGAGAGGAAAATTGTACATAGATGAAGGAAGTCGTAAAAAATACTACGCCACAACAGAGTATGAGCAATAGTAAACGGTGTTTTATGATGGTTTGATATATTCGATTGAGTGGCATATGGTTGTCTTTATCTCTACTTTGTGACAAGTATATGCGTTCTGTCAAGGATTTCCTGCTGATTGGTGCTGCTACGCTGCTACAGAGTATCTTTGAAACGTATGCTAATATGGGTGGTATATTACATTCTATTTTATGCAAAGGACAAATTGACCTATGCAAGATATTCGTATAGAGCGCTGGGCGCACACACTCGTGCATTATTCTTTGTACATCAAAGCAGGCGAAACCGTTGCGATCCATGCAACTCCGCTGGCGACTCCTCTCGTGGAGGCTGTTTACCGTGAAATTCTTCGCGTGGGTGCTCATCCCCTTGCTCTGATAGACCTGGAAAGCCTTGAAGAGATTCTTTTACGTGTAGGCAATGAAGCGCAGCTCATCAAAAAGTCGCCGGTGTTGACTGCGGTGGCAGCGCATTGTGATGCGCGGCTGTTTATTGCATCGCGTAGTAACACAAAAGCCCTCAGTAGTGTAAAGCCTGAGAACGTGTCGCGGCGACGCTCGGCTTTTCGAGATAGCTACGAGGTTACGCGAAAACGCGAGCAGGCTGGAACGTTTCGCTGGTCATCGACGCTGTATCCCACCAGTGCATATGCCCAGGATGCTGAAATGTCCCTGCACGATTTCGAAGAATTTGTCTTTGATGTCTGTTTCCTCAATGACGTCGATCCTATTGCTCGCTGGAGAGAACTCTCTGAGCAGCAGCAACGCCTGGTAGATTGGCTTGTAGGGCGCAAAGAGGTACATATCATGGGCGATGGTACTGATCTGATGCTCTCTATTGCAAACCGCAGGTTTATCAATAGCGATGGGAAGCGCAACTTCCCCAGCGGCGAGTTCTTTACGGGGCCAGTGGAAGATAGCGCCAATGGCGTGATTCAGTTTGACATTCCAGCATCGCACGATGGTCGCACGATTGAAGGGGTGCGCCTGGTGTTCCGCGATGGGAAAGTTATCGAGGCAAGCGCGCGCCAGGGGCAGGCGTACCTGGAACATATGCTGGAGATGGATGCTGGCGCTCGCCGTCTTGGTGAATTTGCTTTTGGCAATAATGCTCGCGTGGATCGCAGCACGAAAAATGTGCTTTTCGATGAGAAGATGGGAGGTACGGTACATCTTGCATTGGGCGCGAGTTATCCTGAGACGGGTGGAGTGAATGAATCTGCTCTGCACTGGGATATGGTCTGTGATCTGCGCCAGAGGGGTGAAGTGTGGGTTGATGGTGTGCTGTTTCTAAAAGATGGCACAATCGTGATTTAGACGTTGCTAAGTTCCCTAAAGATAGCATAGAATATACATACGTATTGATTTCCCCTGTGCTTGAAAGCACAAATTCATTTTTGGAGGCCCATTTGGAGCAGGAACAACAGTTATCCAACTTCGAGACTATAGAAGATGTACAGAGGGCGATGTTTGCCCAGAGTTATATTGCCGATCGCAGTCTGTCCACGGCGGTGTTCCTGGCTCTCAAACGACGTAAGCCACTTTTGTTGGAAGGCGAACCCGGTGTTGGTAAGACGGAAGTAGCTAAAGTGCTTGCCGCTATTCTCGACACTCAACTGATACGTCTGCAATGTTACGAAGGTATCGATATCAGTACGGCGGTATACGAGTGGAATTATACACGCCAGCTGCTGCACATACGCCTGATGGAAGCGGGAAAGATTGATCGCCAGGAAGAACTCAAAGAGGTTTTTGGTCCAGAATTCCTGATGAAACGTCCTTTGCTCCAGGCTATCGATGCAGCCAACGCCAAAACTCCCGTGCTGTTGATTGACGAACTGGATCGTAGTGACGAAGAATTCGAGGCGTACCTGCTCGAGTTGCTCTCTGATTTCCAGATTACGATCCCGGAAATTGGCACAGTCAAAGCCAAAGAGCCACCCGTGGTGATCATCACTTCAAACCGCACGCGCGAGATTCACGATGCTCTGCGCAGGAGATGTCTCTACTATTGGATTGATTTTCCTTCTTTGGAGAAAGAGTACTCTATCGTTCTGGCTCGTATGCCTGGCGTGCCCGAAAGACTGGCGAAGCAGGTCTGCGCCTTTGTGCGCGAGTTGCGCAGCATCGATCTGTACAAAGCTCCAGGTGTGGCAGAGACGCTGGACTGGATTAGCTCCTTGCTGGCGCTCAATCAACTGGAACTGGTCGAAGGCCCTGTACGTGATACGCTGGGAGCACTACTCAAGTATCAAGATGATGTGTTGAAGGTTGGTGGAAACGACATGTACAAAATCTTGCAGAAGGCACGGGGAGTCTCCTAGTTATGAGCGAAGTACCACGGGAGAATGGTCATTACTTTGCTACTCATCCGCTGAGCCAGGTTGAGCTTGAACGCGGCGAGCGCTTGCTTTACCGCTTAACTGAATTTGGCCATATCCTCTGGGAATCGGGCATTGACGTTGGGCCGCGGCAGATACTTGATCTCTCTGAGACACTGAACTACATCGATATCACCAACAAAGAGGACTTTTATAACACGCTCAAAAGTTCTCTGCTTGCCCGGCATGAGCAGGAGACACTCTTTGACCAGTTGTTTCTCTACTTCTGGTATATGCGGGATCGTCAAGATAAAAAGGTTGATAATCCAAAGGGTGCGGCGAAGCGTGACGAACGACAGATGCGACTTCCCCCCTCAGAGCGCAAGAGATTAGCGGAGCACATGAACGCTAACGAGCAGCAGCGTAAGGACCTGCGGGCTGAGATGCGCCAGAGCGAGCGGCCCCGTCGTGCGAATGAGCGTATTGACAAAGAGGATGATGAGGATGACGCGAATCCACAGGGAACGGCCTATAGCGCTATTGAGATGCTGAGGAAAAAGGATTTTGAATCTTTTACCTGGGAAGAGGTGCAGGAAGCCAAAAAGCTGATGGCTGAAATGCGTTGGCACCTGGGAATGCGCCCGACGCATCGCAAGGCTCCGTCGCGTAAGGGTTCATATCCTGATATGCGGCGTATCGTCCGCCGTAACCTCAAATACGGTGCAGAAATCCTTGAACTGACCTGGCGTGAAATCAAGATGAAGCCACGTCCAGTAGTGATCATCTGCGACATCAGTGGTTCAATGAGCCTCTATTCTCGGCTGTTGTTGCATTTCATTCATACCATTTCCAATGGCTTGATGAACGTCGAGGCCTTTGTTTTTGGGACGCGCCTCACACGAGTTACACGGCAACTGAAAAAACGCGACGTTGATGATGCTGTGCGCGATGTCTCCAAGTCGGTCCAGGACTGGTCAGGAGGGACGCGCATTGGCGACGCGTTACATTACTTTAACCATCATTGGGCCAGGCGCGTACTCGGGCGCGGCGCTGTGGTGCTGGTGATCAGCGATGGATGGGATCGCGGGGATGCCAGTATACTGCAGGTCGAGATAGATCGCTTACAGCATAGTTGTCACCGGTTGATCTGGCTCAATCCACTGCTTGGTTCTCCTGATTATCGCCCTTTAACCATCGGTATGAAGACGGCTTTGCCGTATATTGACACTTTTTTGCCTGCCCATAACCTGGATAGCTTAATCAGTGTGGGTAAACTTTTGCAGAGTATCGATGATAGCCGCCCGACGCGCAGCGCTGCTGCACAGCGAAAGGCTATTGCCGCGTGGACTAAGACAAGTGCTATCTAGATGCCATTCCTGGTGAGTAGCGGGTTCGTTAGACTATTGGAGGTTTCCTATGCGAGATGTGCTGAATGATATTGAGCGATGGCGAGCACGAGGTGAACGCGTGGCCGTTGCCACCGTTGTTTCTATGGCAGGTTCTGCTCCTCGAAGGCCCGGTGCGAAACTGGTTGTCAGTGAAAGTGGTGAACTGGCCGGCTCTGTGAGTGGTGGTTGTGTCGAGCCAGCGGTTGTCGAAGCTGCCATGGAAGTTATCGAGAATGGAAAGCCACAACTGCTTGAGTTTGGTATTACCGAAGAAGAGAATATCGAGCAGATAGGCCTGGCATGTGGTGGCACCATTCACGTCTTCGTCGAGCGGCTGGATTGGTGACCGTGATTTGACATACTATATACGTGACGAGAAATAGATATAGAGAACCTTCTCATGAGTAAATTGTTCGAAGAACTGAGAGACCAGCTGAACCAGGAAAAAGGGGTCGCATTGGCAACGGTAGTGCGCGGCAAAGAGCATGTCGGCGCTAAGCTCCTTGTCTTTGCAGATAAGAGAACTGATGGGACGCTGGGGAATGCAGAGCTTGATGCGCGTGTCATTGAAGACGCTGACCACGCTATCTGGCATGGAGATGCAGGAACATATACGTATACTATCGAAAGTCCTGCTAGATTGCTATCCTATGATGTCTTCATCGAAGGCTTTACCCCGCCACCAACGCTGATAATCGTGGGCGCAGGGCATATCGCTATTCCCCTGACTACCTTTGCCAAGACCCTCAATTACCGCGTGGTGGTGGTTGATGCTCGCGCGGCTTTTGCCACGTATGAGCGATTCCCCCATGCCGACGAACTGATTGTTGAGTGGCCGGATGAAGTGCTGGAGAGGATGGATCTGAATCCGTCTACATCAGTAGCAGTGCTGACGCATGATCCAAAATTCGATGAGCCAACGTTAAAAGTAGTTTTAGCACGCCAGGTAGGATATGTGGGCGCCATCGGTAGCCGAAAAACCAGTGAGGAACGCAGTGAGCGCCTCAAGAAGCAAGGGCTGACGGATGAACAGCTCGCTCGCATTCATGGACCGATAGGCCTCAACATTGGAGCTACCTCACCAGAAGAGATGGCCCTCGCTATCATGGCTGAGATCGTTGCCACGCGGTATGGTAAGGGTCGTCCAGCAACTTCTGACTGGAAAAAATAGAAAAGCGAAACTTCAACTGATCTATTTCGTCATTACTTAGTAGGAAAAAGCGAATAGATAGATTTCCAGTACTTCTCGCCAAATATTGCGCTCTTTCGAAAGAAAGAGCTAGAATGTTATGACGTAGTGACATTTGTGGGGGAGAGTGGTAGGGTATATCGTTGTTTCAGTATAGTGAATGAATTATGAAACACTTTACTTATCTGGAAAAGGATACATGATGCGAAACGAGCCCTATTATCATCAAGATGATCCAACTGAACCAGTTCGGCAGCCCTCTCCTCCAAATGGTGGTCAGCAGGGTGACAAATTGATTCTTGGAAGTTTTCAAGATGCCTCGCGACGACCTGAACGTAAACCCTATCAATATTCACCTCCTGCGCCATATGTTGATAAACCAGGCGCGTACCAACAACCACAGCCGCCTTTCCCGGTGCAGAAAAGTATACCTGTTAGGAACGGCAATGCCCACCCGTATTCCTCATACCCCTACTCTCAGCCTGGTCAACAATTTCCCCCCGGAGGACAAAATGCTGCTGCCCCACGATATCCCTATCACCAGCCGGGACAGACTCAGAGCGGGACGTCCGACGGCTCGCCGCTAAAACGTCCCCGGCGTCGTAGGGGATGCCTCATAACATCGCTCATCGTCCTGCTGCTAGTCTGTATTATTGGTGCATTCACCTTTACGACGGCACAGCGAGTGCTGGCTTTTGGTTCTGCCATTTCTACACAGTCGCCGCTGAGCAGCCAGACGGGCTACATGGGAGGCAGTGATCGCGTTAATCTGCTGGTGATGGGCTTCGGCGGTGGTAGTCATGACGGGGCGTATCTTACCGATTCGATGGTGGTTATGAGCCTGATGCCGCAGAGCCACCATACCACGCTCGTCTCTGTTCCTCGTGATTTATGGGTGCAGATTCCTCCTGGCTCAGGGCAGTATCACAAGATCAACACAGTATATGAGTTTGGTTCGAATAATAACGCCAACCCTGCGGCAGGTGGTGACGCCGCGGCGGCGAAGGTCTCGCTGGTGACCGGCCTGGATGTGAAATATTGGCTGACCATTAATTTCCAGGGATTTCGCGATTTTATCAATGCCATAGGCGGCATCGATGTCTATGTGCCAGATTCATTTACCGCGAAATATCCGGCAAATGATGATCCCAGCATTAATCCAAATTGGATAACGGTGCACTTCTCCAAAGGGATGCAGCATATGGACGGTGAAACGGCGATACGCTATGCTCGTGCCCGCTATGTTCTGGACAACCCTGCAGAGGGTTCGGACTTTGCTCGTTCCGCGCGTCAACAGATCATGATGAAAGCAGCTTTGACAAAAGTCAAGCAAATGTCTACGTGGCCGAGCCTCTTGAATGCGCTCACCGCCCTGCAACACGCCATCTATACCAATTTATCGCTGGCTGACCTGGCACAATTTGCGCTGAAAATGGATTTGACTAACGCCCATCGTGTCGGGCTGAGCAATCAAAACGTGCTGGCTGATGCAACCTCCCCAGATGGCCAATATATCCTGCAACCAGCAAACAGTAACTGGCAGGCTATTAAAGATTACGTAAAGCAGCAGTTGTATAATTAACTGCTGCACTCTTTTTGAAATATGGGGATCGGAAAATGGGAGAAGAGAGACGGAAGTCGCCTCGGCTGATTGGTGGAATCTACCGCCTGGGGCAAGTGATTACCTCTGGCGGAATGCTTACTACATATACTGCTTACAATCGCAATACGAACGACGTGGTTGGACTGCAGGTGATAGAGTTCTCCCCTGCGATGGATGTCCAGGTAGTGCAACAGCTGTTGCAACCTTTGGAGAAACGCCGCTTTATCCGCTCTCCACACGTAATTGGCGTGTACGACTGGGGTATCGACAGAACCCGTGTCTATATTGCTACCGATCCCCCCCGTGGAATAACACTGCGCCATGTACTGGACAACGAGAATATCACTATAGCGCGTGCACTTGACCTCTTGCGACAGATGGCACGGGGGCTAAAAGAGTTACATGAGCAAGGGATAGCGGGTGTAGACCTGCGCCCACAACTGATCACCGTGGACACTGTAACAGTGACAGATCGCGTGCAACTCGACGATGTCGGGTTACGTTCCCTGCTCAATGCGCTCGGTTATATGAGTAGTCAGCGAGTTGAGGATATCGGGTTTCTTGATCCACGCTACTCTCCTCCCGAGTATATCGGCGGAGGAGGTGCGGTGGGACCGTGGAGCGATGTCTACCAGCTAGGGTTGCTTCTTTTTGAAATGGTGACCGGCCGCTTGCCATTTGTCGGGAAAAACCCTGCCGAGACGGGTATATTGCAAAGCACTGGCGCTATACCACGTATGGCGCAGTACACGCATGATACGCCAGAGTCGATACAAAACCTGGTGGACTGTGCGTTGGCAAAGAATCCAGCTATGCGTTTTGCCAACGCGGCTGTTTTGCTCACTGCTTTAGAATCTATCCAACTTCCTCGTCGCTCCACTGCAGGAGGAGGGCGTGCAGCGGGTGAATTGCCAGCCGGTCCTAATGCGGGGACCGCGATGCCCACTGTTGGAATGACAGGCGAAATGCGATCATTTGAGAATGATATCGCCTTGAGCGCAACGCTCATTGAAGGTTCCACGGCCGCTGCATCGGCACTGGTTGACCCGGCAAAGACGGTGCCAGAAACGGCAGATGCTTACGCGTACCTCTGCTATGAGAAGGACGGAGCGGAGGTGCAGCGTTTCGCCATCGCCAAGAAAAACGTCATCGTTGGCAGGATGGATCCGAAGCGAGGCTTAAGCCCTGATGTCGATCTCACTGCCATTGATCAGAGGATGACAGTTTCTCGCCAGCATGTGCGAATTCGTTACGAGGAGACTTTCTTCTATATCGAGGATCTCAAGAGCCGCAACAAAACTCGCCTGGGTGAGTTAACGCTTGCTCCGCTTAAACCTGAACTATTGCAGCATGGTGATATTATCCAGTGCGGAAGTGTGCGCCTGGTATTTAAGGTTCCTGGAATGCGGGATATGCCTCAGTTCAAGATGAAGAGCAGCATATAGAGCTTGCAGGTAGCTCACTCAATGACATACCCATTATTCATTGTGTGTGGGCGATGGCCAGCAAGTCCGCCAACAATCCCTGTCCTGTTTGAATCCTGCCCGCGCCAGGGCCAATGACTGTTAATTCTAATAGCGTATCACTGTGAATAGTAATGGCATTCATTACGCCGTCTACGCGAGAGAGTGGATCACTGAGAGGCAACTCAATGGGTGCAACTTTTGCTTCTAGCGTATCATTCTCTGGATGCGAGACTAAAGAAGCGATGAGCTTGATACGCCGGTCGTTCTCGATAGCTCTCCGCACCTGTTCCCCGGTGATAGAGGTAATACCCTGGCGGAAGACGTCAGCAGGTTTGAGGGAACGACCAAATACCAGGAAAGCCAGAATGAGAATCTTTGCCAGTGCATCGTACCCTTCAACATCAGCAGTGGGATCAGCTTCAGCGAAACCCAG